>ENA-ORXB01001120-ORXB01001120.1-sediment-metagenome-genome-assembly--contig:-NODE-1120-length-36209-cov-4.197277_pt1 | contig 36209 bp, 32 predicted proteins | sample MGYA00237863_ERZ511475 | MGnify/ENA primary metagenome ERZ511475 (study PRJEB26305, sample SAMN06343858) | sediment metagenome | isolation source: hot spring sediment | place: Canada: British Columbia... | reverse complement strand
GACGCGCTCCTGATAGGCACTCAGCTGGGTATCCAGCGCCGCGAACTCGGCTTGCGCCGCATCCAGTGCATGGCGGAGCTGCTGCTCGCGTGTTTGAGCAGACGCAAACGCTGCCTCCGCATGTTGCAGGCGTGTGCGGAGAGTCGGTTCCAACTCACTCAATTCCTGCAGACGTGCCTGTAGGGCGAGCCGCTCACGCTCCTGTTGCTCACGCTGGGCATAGGCCCGCAGCGCAGCGTGATAACGGGCGTCCAGCTCCTGGCGTGCCCGCTCGCGCTGCTGCAGGGTTTCGCGGGCGACTTGTAAGCGTGGCAGCAGCTGCTGCAGCGCAGCACGGGCCGTCTGCAGACGCGCCTGCAATAGGTGCACGCTGCGCATGTGGTGCGATTCCTGCTCCTTCAAAGTGCCGGCCTCCTCCTGCAGCGCTTGGGCAAGCTCCTGTAAGGTGCGTTCACGCTCGCTCAAAGCTTTCAGATCGCCCTGCAAACGCTCCTCGGCACTGAGCTGACTCTGCAAAATAGTGCGCAGGGTCTCCATCTCGGCGTCCAGATGGGCTACCGTTTTGCCATGCGCCTCCGCCTGCATCTCCGCTGCTTGCATCGCCTGTCGCTTCTGTGTCATCTGCTGACGCAGGTGCGCACGCTCCTGTTGCAACATTGCAAACTGATGGTGAAGCTGGGCAAGTTCGTATTGAAGCAGCTGGCGTTCCAGCATGCGCAGTTGCTGCTGGAGTTCACGATGGGCAAGGGCACGCTCCGCTTGCTCGCGCAGAGGCTCCCGCTGACGCTCCAGCTCACGCAGCACATCCTCGACGCGCTGCAGGTGGTTCCGAGCGGCCTCCAAATCGCGCATGGCGTCCCGACGACGGTTGCGGTAGAAGGCAATCCCCGCCAGCTCTTCCAGCCAACGGCGACGCTCTTCAGGGTCCGCACTCAAAAAGGCTTCGATTTCACCCTGACCCACAATCGCATAGCCGCCGCGCCCCAACCCAGTGCCCGCAAACAGCTCCGCCACATCGCGCAGACGGGCCGGCGTGCGATTAATCCAGCACTCCCATTCGCCCGAGCGATAAAGCCGACGGGTAATCTGCACCTCGGCCGCATCCAACGGCAGCCAGCGCGATTCGTTATCGAACCAAAGCGTCACTTCCGCCATCCCAAGGGGCTTCTCGGAGACCGAGCCACTGAAAATCACCTCGGTCGGCGCCACCGCCCGCAGCGAGCGCACACTTACCTCCCCTAACGCCCACACGATGGCATCCACCAGGTTGCTTTTCCCGCACCCGTTGGGACCGACCACCGCAACGAGATCGTGGGTTAGCTCGATCTCCACGCGCTGGGCGAAGGTCTTGAAGCCATGAACCCGTATCCGTGTCAGCGTCCGTGCCATGCAAGGTATCCCTCTTCTTCATTCACCACGACCCCGATTTTCCCTGCTGGGCTGCCCGCCCATCGCATTGGGTAAAATCTGCCCCACGAAGGATGGCTTGTTAGCAATGGAAGCGATTATCGCCCTGATTACGCTCACAGCGATGGAAATCGTGCTGGGCATCGACAACATCGTGTTCATCTCCATCCTATCCGACAAGCTGCCGTTAGCGCAGCGGGCAAAGGCGCGTCTGCTCGGGCTGACACTGGCATTAGTGATGCGGGTCCTGTTCCTCTTCTCGCTCACATGGATTATGAAACTGGAGCATCCCCTGTTCACCCTCATGGGCAACGCCTTCTCCGGACGCGACCTCGTGCTGATTGCAGGTGGGCTATTCCTGATGGGCAAGGCAACCTACGAAATCCACCACAAGCTCGAAGTCGCCTCGAAGCCAACCATGCAACGCCCCTTCCTCTCCTTCTGGTCAGCCGTTGTCCAGATCGTCCTTATCGACCTGGTGTTCTCTATCGATTCGGTCATCACAGCGGTCGGCATGGCACGCCAGCTGTGGGTGATGATCACGGCAGTCGTGCTGGCAATCCTGTTCATGCTGGCTTTTGTGGGACCAACCAGCCGCTTGATCGACACACACCCCTCACTGAAGGTGCTGGCGCTGGCGTTCCTGCTGCTGGTGGGGTTCAATCTGCTGGGTGAAGGCTTTGGCTACGAGATTCCGAAAGGATACACCTACTTCGCGATGGCGTTCGCGCTCGGTGTGGAAGTGCTGAATATCCGGCTCGGCACACGCCAGCCAACCCGTCCACACTGAACAGGTACAATCCATCTTATGCGCGAGCTTATCGCGAAGAAGCGCGACGGCGGCGTGCTGACGCGCGAAGAGATCGAACGCATCGTGCGAGGGTATGTCCACGGGGAGATCCCCGACTATCAGGTCGCCGCATGGCTGATGGCATGCTTCCTACGCGGGCTGAACGACCAAGAGACACTCGCGCTGACCGAAGTCATGGCGCAATCGGGCGAGCAGCTGAACCTCTCCGAGGTCCAACCCCCCACCCTCGACAAGCACTCCACCGGAGGCGTCGGCGACAAGACCAGCCTCGTGGTGGTGCCTCTGCTGGCGTCCGCGGGCATCTCGATCGCCAAAATGTCCGGGCGCGGGCTGGGCTTCACTGGCGGCACCGTCGACAAACTGGAATCGATCCCCGGCTATCGCACCGCGCTCAGCGCCCAGCAGATGATTGAACAGGTAAAGCGCATCGGCTGCTGCCTCGCCGGTCAATCGGAACAGCTCGCCCCAGCCGATAAGAAATTGTACGCCCTGCGCGACGCGACCGCCACCGTCGAAAGCATCCCGCTCATCGCCTCCAGCATCATGAGTAAAAAGCTGGCAGGGGGCGCACGCCATCTCCTGCTCGATGTCAAAGTGGGGGCGGGCGCATTTATGACCACCCTGGAACAGGCGCAGAACCTTGCCCAGACGCTCATCGCCATCGGCAAAGGCGCAGGGCGCATCGTCGCCGCCCTGCTGACCGATATGAACCAACCACTCGGCCACACCGTCGGCAACGCGCTGGAAGTGCGCGAAGCGATCGAAACGCTCACCCCCAGCGCACGCGCCCACCCCCGATTCCGCGAATTGTGCCTGCAACTCGCCGCGCTCGGACTGCAGCTGTGCGGATTGGAACCAAGCGAGAGCACCGCCTACCAACGCGCTCAACACCTGCTCGACAGCGGCGCCGCGCTCGACAAATTCCGCCAAATGGTCAAAGCGCAAGGAGGCGACCCACGCATCGTGGAAGAACCCGACCGCCTACCCACTGCCCCCATCGTGCATCCGCTCACCGCGCCCAGCACAGGCTTCATCCAAACCGTGCACCCACGCCAAATCGCCCTCGCCACCGTGCAACTGGGAGCAGGACGCCAGAAAAAAGAGGACACCATCGACCACGCCGTGGGCGTAGAAGTGCTCAAATCGGTGGGTGAGCCAGTGACACAGGGTGAGCCAATTCTGCGCGTGCACGCCCGCACCGAAGCCAGCCTGCAAGCCGTTCTCCCCCTCCTGCAACAGGCTATTCTCATCAGCCCCCATCCCGTAGAGCCGCCTCCCATCGTCATCCGCAAAATGTACGAGTGAGTGTTGCCGCTGACCGCGCAGGCGCGACCCATGAACCCCTCTCCCCCTGAATAGAACCAGGAGACAGCCCCTACCTTTCCCTCTCCCCCTCTTCAGGAGGAGAGGGTGCAGGTGTGGGGGTAAAGCAGATGGGGTATCCTTCAAGGCGATGGACGGCGAACTCATCTGGAAAGGCAATATGCTGTTTGAGGGTGTTGCCACCTCTGGGCACACCATCCTGTTTGATGCCGCGCCCGAATCGGGCGGCAACGATGTGGCAGCGCGTCCAATGGAACACCTGCTGCTGGCAGTCGCCGCCTGCACCGCCTTCGATGTGGTGGCAATCCTGCGTAAAATGAAGCAGGAACTGACCGACTATCGCGTGCGCATCCACGCCACACGCCGACAAGAGCACCCGCGCCACTTGACCGAAGTGGTCATCGAGCATCTCCTGAAGGGCAGGAATCTGGACCCTGCGGCGGTGGAGCGGGCAGTGCGCCTCTCCGATGAAAAGTACTGTTCGGCGTCGGCCACGCTGCGCGTACCCGTCACAGTGCGTTCCACTTTCACCATCGAGGAGTAGCGATGGTTCGCTCGGAGGACTGGCTCTATCGCGTAGGATGGGTACTGGTGCGCGGGGCGGCGCGACTACTGTTCCGACTAGAGGTGTATGGCGAGCAGAATGTGCCACTGGAAGGTGCATTGGTCATCGCGTCCAACCATTTGAGCCTGCTCGACCCACCACTGATCGGCTGCGCCTGCCCGCGTGAACTGCGCTATGTGGCGAAGGCAGAACTGTTCCGCATCCCTATACTGGGCAGGCTGTTTCGGCGACTGGGCGGCTTCCCAGTGGAGCGCGGCACGGCGGATGTGGGCGCAATCCGTACGGCACTGCAGCACCTGCAGGCGGGGCGAGCCGTGCTCATTTTTATTGAGGGCACGCGCGGCACAGGCGAATATCTGTTGCCCCCTACACCCGGCGCCACCCTGCTGGCACGCCAATCGGGTGCACCCGTGCTGCCTACCGCCATCATCGGCACTCAGCACGCCATGCCCAAAGGCGCGAAATTCCCGCGCCTAACCCAAGTCAAAATCGCCTTTGGCAAACCTATTACCTACGCCGAACGGTTCGATCAGCGCACCGACCGCGCCGCCCGCGACGCCTTCACCGACTACCTGATGGAGCAGATCGCCACGCTGCTGCGAGAGATGGGACATCCGCTGCCACGCCTGACCGCCCGCGAGCAGGTACGCGCAACCCGATAACGAGGGGTTGCCTATTCCCCAGAACGACCCCAACCCCCACCACCCGGCGTGCGAATGGTCAGCAGGGTGTTCGGGGGCACGCGCACCGTGCCCTTAATAATTTCGGTCTCCAAGCTGCCCCCAATCAGCAGACGATTCTGCCCGCGCCTGCCCGCTCTGCCACCATGCAGCCCGTAAGGCGCGTGGCGACGACGTTCGGTGAACAGCGTAATGGTCGTCTCAGTCAGAAACTGGAAGGTGCGAATAACCCCATCACCCCCACAATGTCGCCCAGCACCACCCGTACGCTCCGCCAGCCGATATTCCAACACGCGCACCGGAAACGCGCTCTCGATGGCCTCCACCGGCGTGTTGCGCGTGTTGGTCATATGCACATGCACCCCGCTTGCGCCGTCGGACTCGGCACACGCGCCCGCACCACCCCCGATCGTCTCGTAATAAACGAACGGCTGCTGACGGATCGGGTCATAGCCGCCGAAGAGCAGATTGTTCATCGTGCCCTGTGAGGCGGCAGGAATGCGCTCCGGCAGCGCCTGTGCCAGCGCGCCCAGCAGCACATCCACAATCCGCTGCGCAGTCTCTACATTCCCGCCTGCCACCGCCGCCGGCGCGCGCGCATTCACCACCGTGCCCAACGGCGCCACCACCTCCACAGGACGCCAGCAGCCCGCGTTGGTCGGCACCTCCGCCGGCATCAGACAGCGCAACACATAGTAACATGCGGAACGGGTCACGGCTTCGGGCGCGTTCACACCGCCTCTACACTGCGGCGCACTGCCCGTGAAGTCGAAGCGAATCGTGCCCGGCGCATCTGCCGACACCACAACCGTTGCCCGAATCCGAATGTTGCGTGTGCCGTGCCCATCGTCGTCCAGATAGTCCTCAAAGGAATATTCACCCGGCGGCAGCTCGCGCAACACCGCACGAGTAATCGCCTCGCTATATTGGAGCAGCTGCTCGAACCGCGCCAGCCACGGTTCCACACCTTCCTCCGTTAGCATTGACTGAAAGCGATGCACCCCGATGCGGTTCGCGCCAATCTGCGCATACAGATCACCCCGCCGCTCCTCGGGCGTGCGTACATTGGTCAGTAAAAGCTGTATCACATCGCGCTGCAGGGTGTCCTCGCGCAGCAAGTAAACAGGTGGGATACGCAGCCCTTCCTCGAAAATCTCGCTCGCAAGCGGCATCGAGCCAGGCGTGGCGCCCCCCGTGTCGGCATGATGCGCCCGATTCGCCACAAAACCAACGCAGCGCCCCTCCACAAACACAGGCGCAATCAGCGTCCAGTCGGGCAGATGAGTGCCCCCATGATAGGGGTCGTTGGTCAACACCATGTCGCCCGGACGCCACTCGAAACGCGGCAGCAGCCACTCCATCAGCGCGGGCATCGCACCCAGATGCACAGGAATGTGCGCCGCCTGCGCAATCAGGCGACCTCGCCCGTCGAACAGCGCACACGAATAATCACGACGCTCCTTGATATTAGGCGAGCAGGCAGCCCGCTCCAGCGCACGCCCCATCTCCTCCGGGATCGCGCTCAATCGCTCATGGTAAAGCCACACCCACGCAGGGTCAAACGCTGACGAATGCATGGTTAAAGCGCGTTCTGGGTTATACTCTGCCCGTCACAGGAAATAAGTGTCAACTCGTCGTCCACCACCGTCTCAATATGCACAGGGCGCCCCCACAGCTTAACCAGATAGCGCAGGCAACGCGTGGTGCGCTCCATATCGAGCGGCTTGCCATCGTAGTGGTGCTTGATGTAAAGCTCACCCCGATGCTCCCAGTCACCATCCTCCACGGTCAGCACAGGCACCCCAAAATTGGTCAGCTGATCCACCAGCGCATCGCGCACTTTGCGCCAATCGGTCTCATCCACCACCCAGACCAGCTCGCCGTCCTGCTCCTCCACACGGTAAGTATACAGGTCTAACTCGCGCACCAGCCGCTCAGTCAAATACTTGTGCAGAAAGCTCTGGTCACACTCCATCTGGCGCACCTCAAACACTCTCTGCAGACCCTGCCCCGAGGGACGCTCAATCGGATAACCCATCCAGTCGCGCTCCTGCTCCTCCGGCTCCAGCTCGCCGTTCCAACGCCGTTCAATATCGCGGAAAATTTTATAGCCCACATAGTAGGGATTCAAACTCAGACGCGAGGTGGGCTGGACCACCGAGGCATGCATCTTGCGAAACTGAACATGCTCATCCGCCGTAAGCGGCAGATTCTCCAATATCCGCTCATGCCAGAAGGTGGCATACCCTTCATTCATTATCTTCGTTTTTATCTGGGGCAAAAAGTAGATCATCTCCTCACGAACCATGCTGATAATATCGCGCTGCCAATCCTCCAGCACACGCGAGTGATCACGAATGAAAAGCAGCAAGTCCTTTTGGGGCTCTTCCGGAATTTTGCGCGGTTTCGGCTGCGGCTTCGGCTTCGGCTGCACCATATAGAAGAGGTCCTCATAGGTCTCCCCGACAGGTTGCTCCTCGCGGGACGGTTCGGGACGACTGAGACCCCCATGAGTGGGCAGCACCGGATCGATATGCTCCTCAATAGAGAGCACCGCGTCCAAAAATTGCTCCACCACCAGCGGACCATATTGTGCCTCATACTGCCGAATACGCTCGGCATGCAGCCGTGCCCGCTCAATCATCCGCCGATCGGTATGCTCAAAGTAGATGTTATGCTTGAAAAAGTCGGAATGCCCATACACATGGGCAATCACCAGCTTGTGCGACAACATATCGTTCACATCCAGCAGGAACGCCTGCGCAGGGTCCGCGTTGAACACCAGCTCATAAATCCGACTGATGCCATACTCGTACATCGTCTTCTGCACATGGTAGTCGCGCCCGAAGGTCCAGTGCGAGAAGCGCGCAGGCAAGCCGTAAGCACCCAGCTCGTAAATCACATGCGCAGGCACCACTTCAAAATGCACCGGATAGGGATCTAGCCCCAGCTCCAGTGCCTTCTCATAAATCATCTCAATCCAACGCTCCAATTCCGCGCGTTCTGCCTGTGTCATCGCCCGAGACCCCATCTCTTTATACCCATCCTTATTATCGGACGGTTCCCTCAGAGATTGTGAAGCGATCGCCCTCTTGCCTCAGTGCAACAGCTCGCTCAACAGCAGGTGCAGGTACTCGAGGCGATGGGTTGCCAGCTCGATCTGCTGCTGCACAGCTTCGGGCGCAGTTCCACCATAAGAGATGCGGGCGCGCAGCGACACCTCGGGCTGAACCACCTGCAGGGCATCCTCCTCAAACAGCGGCGAATGGCGCTTCAAATCGCTGAGCGTAAGCGTCTCCAGCGTCTTCCCCTGCTGCAGGCAATCCCGCACGATCTGCCCGACTAAATGATGCGCCTCCCGAAAGGGCATCCCCTTGCGCACCAGATAATCGGCCAGCTCGGTGGCCGTAGAGAAGTCGCCCTGCACCGCCTGGCGCATCCGCTCCGGGTGCCAGCGAGCCGTCTCCAGCATCTGCTTCATCAAACGCACTGCCGGAATGACCAGATCGTCCGTGGCAAACAGCAGCGTCTTGTCGTCCTGCAGGTCGCGGTTGTAAGTCAGCGGCAACCCTTTTAGCAGGGCGAGCATCGCCGTCAAATTGCCAATCGCCAAAGCGCTGCGCCCGCGAATCAGTTCCGCCAGATCAGGGTTCTTCTTCTGGGGCATCAGGCTACTGCCCGTCGTGTAGGCGTCATCCAGCTCCACAAAACCATACTCGGGCGTGCTCCACAGGATCAGCTCCTGCGCCATGCGCGACAAATGCACCATCAGCAACGCCCCGATAAAGAGATGCTCCGCCACAAAATCGCGGTCGGACACGGCATCCATGCTGTTGGGCGTTGGTTCGTCCAGCTCCAGCTCGTTCGCAAGCAACTCACGGTCGATGGGAAACGAAGTCCCCGCTAACGCGCCCGCGCCCAGCGGACAGACCTTGACCCGCAGCACGCTATCCGCCAGACGTTCCAGATCGCGCATCAGCGCCCAGGCATGCGCCATCAGGTGATGCCCCAGCGACACAGGCTGCGCATGTTGCTGATGGGTCAGCCCAGGCATCAGCGTCTCGGTGTGCTGACGAGCAAGCTCAATCAGCGTATGCACCAACCCTATCAGGTTGCTCGCCAGCGTGTGAACGCTCTGCTTCAGGTACAGACGAGTATCCGTGGCGACCTGATCGTTGCGGCTGCGAGCAGTATGTAGCTTGCCAGCAAGAGCGCCCACCTTCTCATAGAGGCGACCCTCAATTGCAGTGTGAATATCTTCGGCACCGGGATCAGGTTGCCACAACCCCTTCTCGATCTCATCCGCGATCTCGAGCAGACCCTCTACCAGCAGGTTTGCCTCCTGCGGGCTGAGAATGCCACGAATACCCAGCATGCGGGCGTACGCAAGGCTCACCTGAATATCCTGCCGCCAAAGGCGAATATCGGTCGGCAGTGAGCGGGAAAAAGCTTCCGCTTCGGGCGCAGGACCTTTTTCGAACCGCCCACCCCACATCCGTGTCTGTTCCGAACCCTGCATCGCGGCGGGATTATACCCTGCAACCCCTCAACGCTCAGGTATAGTAAAAATCATGCGCAAAGCGATGACGATTGCCGGCTCCGATTCGGGCGGTGGAGCGGGCATCCAGGCAGATTTGAAAACCTTCGCCGCGCTGGGAGTCTATGGCACAAGCGCCATTACCGCGCTCACCGCCCAAAACACGCTCGGCGTGCAGGGTGTATTCCCCGTGGAACCAGAGTTCGTGGGACAGCAGATCGATTCCATCATGACCGACATCGGGACACACGCCGCCAAGACAGGCATGCTGTTCAGCGAGGCTATCATCCGCGTGGTCGCAGAGCGCGTACGCCGCTGGAATATCCGCAACCTGGTAGTGGACCCCGTGATGGTTGCCAAGAGCGGCGACCGCTTACTGCGCGAGGACGCCATCGACGCGCTACGCCACGAGTTGCTGCCTCTAACACTCATCGTCACACCCAATCTGGGCGAGGCGAGCGTGCTCGCAGGCTTCCCCGTGCAAGAGAAGGCGGCGATGGAGAAGGCAGCGCGTGCTATCCATGCGCTGGGAGCACGCTGGGTGGTGGTCAAGGGTGGTCATCTGCCCGATTGTGCCGACGACCTGCTCTATGATGGCGAGCAGCTCCTGTGGCTGCCCAGCGAACGTATCCCCACCCCCCACACACACGGCACAGGCTGTGCCTTCTCCGCTGCCATCACAGCTTATCTGGCAAAGGGAAGCGAGGTGCCCGAGGCGGTGCACCAGGCGAAAGCCTATCTCACCGCCGCGCTGCGCGCTGCCGTGCCCATCGGCGCCGGGCATAGCCCGCCCCACTATTTTCACCGTTTTTACCCCGCCGAAGCGTAGCCATGGACTACCTTGTGGAGATGCGCGGCATCACGAAACGGTTCGGCACGCTCGTGGCTAACGAGCGCGTCGACCTGCATGTGCGTGCGGGCACGCTGCACGCCATCGTGGGCGAGAACGGCGCAGGCAAAACGACATTAATGCGCATCCTGTACGGCTACTACCTGCCCGACGAAGGCGAAATCTACCTCAAAGGCAGGCGCGTGCGCTTCCATAGCCCCGCCGAAGCCATCGCGCACGGCATCGGCATGGTCAGCCAGCACTACAGCATCATCCCAGAACTGAGCATCCTGGATAACCTGATGCTCGGCGCGGAAGTGGCAGGCGTGATGGGCATCCTGAACCGTCAGACAGCACGCCAGCGAGCCGAACAACTCGCCCGCCGCCTGGAGTTCGAAGCCGATTGGAACCGTCCCGCCGAGGAGCTGAGCGTCGCCGCCCGCCAGAAACTCGAAATCCTCAAACTGCTGTGGCGCAACGCCGAAATCTTGATCTTAGATGAGCCAACCGCAATGCTCTCACCAGGCGATGTAAAAACGCTGTTTGAAATGCTGCTGCGCCTCAAAGCCGAAGGACGCACCATCCTACTGGTGACGCACAAGCTGCAGGAGGTACTGGACTACGCCGACATGGTGACCGTGCTGCGTGGAGGGCGTAAAGTCGCCGAGTCGCCCGTTAGCGAGACCAGCGCCGATATACTCACTCGCTGGATTATCGGGGAAGAAACGACCCCGCTAACCACTCCGTCCACTGACGCCATCCTACCTGAACCAGAAAGCAACGCCTCGCCTCGACTCGCCATCGAATCGCTCTTCGTACGCTCCGACCGCGGCGGGTGGGGCGTTCAGGAACTGAACCTGAACCTGATGCCAGGCGAAATCTTCGGACTGGCAGGTGTCGACGGCAACGGACAGCTGGAACTGGTCGAAGCCCTCACAGGACTGCGCCCCGCCGCCCAAGGGCACATGCGACTGGATGGTGTCCCCTTCGAACACTGGAGTCCTGCCCGACGCCTGCAAGCCGGCATCCGCTTCCTGTTCGATGACCGCTTCCGGCGCGGAATGATTGCCACATGGAGCGTGATGGATAACGCGATTCTGGGCGCACAGCGCGAACCGGAGCTGCAGCGCTGGGGCTGGCTGCGCCCACGCGCCATCCGCCAGCGCACCATGCAGCTCGTGGAACGATTCCAGGTCAAAGTGCCTTCCCTGCGCGCCCCGATGACCGCCTTATCCGGAGGCAACCAGCAACGACTACTGGTCGCACGAGCCCTGTACGGTCAACCACGCCTGCTCATCGCCTCGGCGCCCACACGCGGGCTGGACATCCGCGGCACCGAGGCAACCTACCACGCCATCCGTGAAGCATGCCAACACGGCATGGCAGCCCTGATCATCTCCCTCGATCTGGACGAACTGATGACCCACTGCGACCGCATCGGCGTACTGTATCGCGGGCGCATCGTGAAGGTGTTCACGCGCGACGAGTTCTCCCGCGAAGCCATCGGCGCCGCAATGGTTGGCATAAGCAAAGCAGATGCCCCAGGCAAACCACAACCACCAGCTTGACCTTGCGCCTCGAGCAAGGGGTATGGAGCGGTTTTTTTGGCAGGACACAACAAGTAGCGTTCATAAAAGATCAAATACACAAAATGTTGGTGGAGCCGGCGAGGGGATTCGAACCCCTGACCTTCCGCTTACAAGGCGGCTGCTCTCCCGCTGAGCTACGCCGGCATACCCTCTTCATGATACCCTGAACCAACACACCCTCATAATACCCCAAACCCACGCAACGGGTACACTATTACAAGAAACGGAGGCGGCAAGCCCAATGCGAGCATCACGCTACTTTATGCCAACTCTGCGGGAAGTGCCCGCCGAAGCCGAGCTGGTCAGCCACCAGCTGCTGCTGCGCGGCGGATTCATTCGCAAGCAGGCAGCAGGCGTCTATGTCTACCTCCCTCTCGGCTGGCGCGTCATCCGCAAAATCGAACAAATCGTGCGCGAGGAGACCGAACGCATCGGCGGAATCGAACTCTTTATGCCCGCCCTCGTGCCCCAAGAGCTGCTCGAAGAAACAGGACGCAGCGGACTGGACATCCTGTTCCGCCTCAAAGACCGACACGCGCGACCCTTTACGCTCGGCTTCACACACGAGGAGATTATCACCGACATCGTGCGCCACACAGTCCGCTCCTACCGACAAATGCCGCTGCTGCTCTATCAGATTCAGACCAAGTTCCGCGACGAGCCACGCCCCCGCGGCGGCGTCATTCGCGCCCGCGAGTTCCTCATGTACGACGCCTACAGCTTCGATGAGGACGAAGCAGCGATGGAACACTCCTATCAGGCAGTGCGCGAAGCCTACCAACGCATGTTCCAGCGAATGGGGCTGCCCACCATCATCGTGGAGGCAGAAGCCGGCGCCATCGGCGGGGGACGCAACGAAGAATTTATGGTCGTGGCAGAAGGCGGCGAAGACAAGGTACTCCAATGCGACACCTGCAGCTACAGCGCGAACGCCGAACGGTGTGAACTGCCCGACCCAAACCTGAACCCCCCTCCCATCGACACCGTTCCCCCCATGCAAAAGGTCGAAACACCCAGCGCACGCACCGTGCAGGAAGTCACCGCCTTCCTCAACACGACCGCAGACCGCCTGGTCAAAACCCTGCTGATGCGCGTGGACGGCAAACCCGTCGCCGCAATGGTGCGCGGCGACCGCGAACTGAACCCCTACAAACTGATGCACGCACTCGATGGCGAAAGCGTCGAGATGATGGACGCCACAAGCATCGAACAGCTCACAGGCGCGCCCGTCGGATTCGCCGGACCCGTCGGACTACCGCCCGACTTGCCCCTAATCGCCGATTACGAACTCAAAGGCTTGCAAGATTTCGTCACCGGCGCAAACGAAGCGGACGCGCACCTTGTACATGTCTGCTGGGAACGCGACTTCCCACAACCGCGCTGGGCAGACCTGCGCCTCGCCCAAGCCGGCGACCGATGCCCACGCTGCCCACAGGGAACCCTGCGCGAAGTGCGCGGCATCGAAGTCGGACACATCTTTCAACTCGGCGTCAAATATTCCCACGCAATGAACGCCCTCTTTACCGACGCCCAGGGCAACCTGAAGCCAATCCAGATGGGCTGCTACGGGCTGGGAGTGAGCCGATGCCTCGCCGCCATCGCCGAAGCACACCACGACGAACACGGCATCTGCTTCCCCATCACCGTCGCACCCTTCGAAGTCATCCTCATCCTCGTCAACCCAGAAGACCCTACCCAACACGACGCCGCCGAACAACTCTATCACGCCCTGCAACAGCAAGGCATCGAAGTGCTCTATGACGACCGCGACGAACGTAGCGGAGTCAAGTTCAAAGATGCCGACCTGATCGGCATCCCAATCCAAGTGGTGGTCGGGCGCACGGCGCAGCACGGACAGGTAGAAGTGCGACTGCGGACGGACAAATCACCCCAGCGTGTGAATATTGCCGATGCCCCCAACCACCTCCGAACCCTAATCTACGACCTGAAACAGGAACTGGAGCCGAAAACCCTATGAGCACAGACCTGGTGCTGGGGCACTACCGAATCATCCGGGAAATTGCCCGCAGCAATGATGTGGTCTACGAAGCGCTCGATGTGCGCATCAACCGCCGAGTCGCCATCAAGGAACTGCTGCTGCCGGCGGGCGCCACCGAAAGCGTGCGCCAAGACCGCATCCGACGCTTCCAGCGTGAAGCACGCGCCGCCGGCGCACTCACCCACCCAAACATCGTAACCATCTACGAGACCGAAGAGGAAAACGGACGCTACTTCATCGTGATGGAGTATCTGGAAGGCGAGAACCTGCGCCAGCGACTAGACCGCGAGGGCGCGCTCCCCATCGAAGAGGCCTGCCAGATCGTTCTGCAAGTACTAAACGCACTCAGCCACGCCCACGCCAAAGGAGTCATCCATCGCGACATCAAACCTGAAAACATCCATCTGCTGCCCGACGGGCGCGTGGTGCTGACCGATTTCGGCATCGCCCGCCTCAAGTTCGAACCAAACATCACAATGGACGGACAAATTTTCGGCACACCCAGCTACATGTCGCCCGAACAGGTGATGGGACAGGATATCGACGAACGCTCCGACCTCTTCTCGCTGGGCGTCGTGTTCTACGAAATGGTCGCCGGCTTCAAACCCTTCACAGGCGATTCGGTCGTGAGCATCACCTATAACATCCTGAACACGGAACCGCCCGCGCCACCCGGCGTGCCCTACGCCATCGAGTGGGTCATCCGACGCGCACTGCAAAAAAGCCCCGCAAACCGATTCCAAAACGCGGAAGAAATGAAAAAAGCGATGCTGAACGCGCTGGAAAGCCTCAAAGTGCCCCCCGTGCTGGCAACACCAATGGGACCAACAACCGCACCCGCGCCAGCAGGAGGCTATAGCGCACCTGCACCAGGCTCCCCAACAACGGGTGCACCAGTGCCAACCCCCTATCCCGCCCCCACCGCACCACCACCCGCCACCTACATCCCACCACCCCCACCACCCAGACCACTGCTCTCGCCCGCCGCACGCCACTTCTGGGGCACCTTCCTCGCCGTGCTGCTCATCGGCGGCGCCATCCTCGGCGTGCTTGTCATCGGCGTCTACGCCAGCATCCGCGCCTACCAACAATACGAACTGCAGCAACAGGACGAGCGCATGGCACAAGAATACAAACGCGCCGAGCAGCTCTACCAACAAGGACGATACCTGGACGCCGCACGCATCTACTATGAACTGCTGCAACGAGCGCAGTCCAGTAAATGGAAAGAGCAGTTCCGCCACAACCTCGCCAGCGCCCTCACCATGCACGGCAACCAGCTGCTGCGGATGGGACGCTACGCGGAAGCAGCACAAGCCTATACAGAGGCGCTGCACTATAAACCGCTGCCGGCCGCCTATGTCGGACTGGCACAAGTAGAGCTGGCACAGGGCAACTACGAAGGCGCAGTGAACCACTACCTCTCGGCAGCCCAGCAAGCGCAAGGCGCCGACGCCCTAACCTACCGACGCAGAGCCGCCCAGCTCCTACTACAATTAGGCGAGCAAGCATACAACCGAGGCGACCGACTGGAAGCCCTCAAAAAATGGCAACTGGTCATGGAAGTCGCCCCAGGCACCGACGAAGCCACCGAAGCACGCCACCGATTCGAACAAGTATTAGACGAACCTCTCCGCCGATAAAAGCAAACATACCTCCTCTCCCCGCTGGCGAGAGGCAGGGTGAGGAGTCAACAGGTATATTTTTCTCTGCAATGGGCTATCGAGTCGCCATCGTAGGAGCCACAGGCGCGGTCGGCACCGAACTGATCCATATCCTGGAGCAGCGACGCTTCCCTGTCGATTCGCTGCGACTGTTCGCCTCCGAACGCTCGGCAGGCAAACAGCTCCGATTCCACGACGAATGGCTGCCCGTCGAAACACTGCACGCCAACGCGTTCAAAGGCGTCGAAATCGCCTTCTTCTCGGCAGGCGCCACGCGCAGCCGCGAATTCGCACCCCACGCCGTCCGCGCAGGCGCCCTCGTCATCGATAACTCCTCCGCATTCCGCCTCGAACCCGAAGTGCCACTGGTCATCCCCGAAATCAACGGCGCCACAGCACAACAGCACCACGGCATCATCGCAAACCCGAACTGCTCCACCATCCTCATGCTGATGGCGCTCGCGCCCCTGCTGACCCTGACACACATCCAACGCATCATCGTCGCCACCTATCAGGCTGCCAGCGGTGCAGGTGCCCAAGCCATGCAAGAACTGCTCGAAGCCACCCGCGCCTATCTGCAAAACGAACCGTTCGAACCGCGCGTGCTGCCCCACCCCTACGCCTTCAACCTGTTCTCGCACAACTCACCCGTGGGCGAAGACGGCTACAACGAAGAGGAACGCAAAATCATGCTCGAATCGCGCAAAATCCTGAACGTGCCAGAATTAGCCGTCTCCGCCACCTGCATCCGCGTGCCCATCCTGCGCGCCCACAGCGAAAGCATCCACCTGGAACTGAGCCACCGCCCACCCCTGCCAACCATTCGCGAGGCATATCGCGCGTTCCCAGGCGTCCAACTCGTGGACGACCGCGCACGCAACCACTTCCCAATGCCCATCGAAGCCACAGGACGCGACGAAGTGCTGGTGGGACGCCTGCGCGAGGACCATGCCCTGCCAAACGGACTCGCACTCTTCGCCTGCGGCGATCAACTGCGCAAAGGCGCCGCCCTGAACGCCATCCAAATCGCCGAACTGCTCACTCAGTAAAAAATAACCCCCTGCGCCCCGCTGGCGAGAAGGGCAGGGGTGAGGCGAAAAAGGTATCATGCCATAATGGATAAGAAGTATCAGCCAGGTCCGAACCACCGGAACAAGGAGACCAGCCAATGAACAACCGATTACTCATTCTAAATATACTGCTCATGTCGATGGGGTTGGCGCAAGACGCACCCCGCACACCCTCGCTGCACAAACCCCCGCCTGAACCCGCCTCCGCCTATGACCAGCCCCTCACAGGCTACGAAGCAGCAGTGCTAATCGCCGAATTCATCCAGAATCTGGAAAAAGGGCTGAGTGAGGCGCTCGAAGCGCCTATCCACACAGCAAGCGCAGGCGAGGTCTCGCTGAGCGGCAAGCATCCCCAATGGGCACGCAAAGCCCTTCTGGAACTCAAACGGCGCGGACTAATCCCCCCAGACTTCAACGGACGCCAGCCCATCAAACGCTATCAGGTGGGCATCATCCTGGCACGCTACGCCCAGCGACTCGACGCCCGCATGCGCGCCCAACTGGGCAACCCCATAGGACGAACCCACTTCCAAACCCAACCCCGCATCGCTCTCCCCACACACCATCCCGCCTACGCCTCCCTCAAATACCTGGCAGAAGGCGCATGGGTGGGCGCAGAATCGCTCCTCTATCGCCAACCCGAAGGAACACTGCGCGGCAAGGAACTACCCGATATGCTCCAACAAATCGCCCAGCGCATCCTCGAACGCTACACCCGCGAGAAACACATGGAGGAACCACCGCAATGAACAAGCGACTGCAACAGCAAATCGCCTTTCTGGTCGAGATCGACCGCCTGAAGGGCGTTTTGCGCCGCACCCGCCTGCTGGACGGCTCCCGCTATGAAAACAGCGCAGAACACTCCTGGTACCTCGCTATGGCGGCGCTGGTGTTGAGCGAATATGCACGCGAACCCATCGATCTCCTCCGCGTGATCAAGATGGCACTCGTGCATGACATCGTGGAAATCGACGCAGGCGATACCTTCGTGTTCGACGAACAGGCACGCCAAACACAACACGAACGCGAAACACGCGCCGCCGAGCGCATCTTCGGACTGCTACCCCCTGAACAGGCAAAAGAGTTCCACGCACTCTGGCAGGAGTTCGTCGAACGACGCACCCCCGAAGCCCGCTTCGCCGCCGCACTCGATAGCCTCGTCAGCGTGATCGCTAATGCCCACACCCAGGGCGGCAGCTGGTGCGAGAACAACATCCCCATAGAGCGCGTGCTGAACTTCGACCAGCGCATCGAACAGGGCGCACCCACCCTCTGGAAACTCGCAAAACAACTGATTGTGCAAGCTTTTCAACCAGATTAGTTTCATTACCACGAGCAGTTTAAGACCGCTTGAGACCCATTTTGCCTCATAAGCCTCGCCCCCCACATTATGACGTGCGTCTTTGATAATAATCCAAACAAGGCTACTTAATAATAAAAACAGTGAAAGGGGTGACTCTCATATCGGTCACGGAGGACCCTTTTGTAGGGCGCATGATACGTGATCTCACTTCCTGATACCACTCCTCAGAGAAGCAGGGTTCGTACTTTATACACTCCACAACGAATGAGGCATCTTGTTTTTCAGGCTCATTTGTCCAAACAGCTTTTTGAGCTATAGGTATTGATTGCCCCATTTTGCCGGTGTTACGCCAACGTTCAACACACTGACCATTGGTTGTGTTTACCAGTTCTGCCTCGACAACTAGATAACGATGCTTCGGATCAATCACCAGCCGCCATTCACCTGACTCCCATTCCTTATCACCTGCCACAAGAAATATATGCCCATTTTCAAGATTGCGTGCTGAACGTCCAGTACCTAATCGTACACTAATGCCTCTCCCAAGCGCCCAAAGACTTCTATCAGCCCAAGTTGCGGATATACAGTCGCTGCGCGATTTCTGCAAAACAATTCCCAATCTCTTATCATGCGATGACCGTACACCAACACTCTCTCCGCTTGGAGAGACATAAACTGTTTCTCCTCTGTAAGCCTCAATATAAATATGATTAAGCGGCTCCTCCCAATATAACATTTCCACCCAACGCCCCGCACTCAGAATGTTACCCGAGCCAAGAGGTTTAGCGAGAGATCTCTCATGTATAGCTCTAAGGTAAGTATATGAAAGTGATGCAGAATAACAAGTTTGATCGCTTATCATGATTAAACGATGTCTGTCGCGGGTGATGCGTGCACGATATCCGACACGAACCTCGCTCCAAAAGCTCGGTCGTTCAAGCGCAAGGGTGAGACTGAAACCCTGCCGTTTTAAAGAATTATCAACCACCCTCATTTGCTGAATGACCATGTTTGCAGCAAGCGACTGCTCAAGATTCCCGCCAAGCCCAATTCCCGTCAGTAATCCTATCCAGCAGATAAGTTGCTTCATATGAATCACCTTCGTTAGCGCGACCGTGGTAGATCATGACCTTGTGAATCAGGACATCGCTCCGTCGAACATAGAAAACGCCCGGTAACAAATGCTATCTCAACCTGGTTCCCTCTACAATCCCTCTCATTCACCGTGCAACGCACCACCTGAGGTATCTCCTCACAACGAGGACATCCCACCCAGATGCTAAAGAGCGGGTATGGCTCTTGAAGATTCGAGTTACATTGTCTATTAGACGGTAATTCAATCTTGTACTGCACTCTATAGTTGTTAGTGGGATTATTCGGATCACCTGCCATATCAAACAAAACTCGACAATCCTCAACACCTCGATCACTTGAGTAACAACTTTTAAGCTTAATCACATTTTTATACAAAATTCGGACTGGCAGGTGTCGACGGCAACGGACAGCTGGAACTGGTCGAAGCCCTCACAGGACTGCGCCCCGCCGCCCAAGGGCACATGCGACTGGATGGTGTCCCCTTCGAACACTGGTATCGCATGGCTCGCTAGGGTCCATAGTGCTATGGAAACATTCATAGAATGTCATGTTTTTATCTCTACAACCCTTGCATCTGTATTGCTCGCTTGGAGGTTCACAAATCATTTCTGATAAATAAATATCATAAAAAAGATATGTATACATAACAAGTATGTCCATTTCTTCTGGAATAATCTCTATCTCACAGACATCCCCGGGTGAAGGTATATTCAAGGACTCACCTGGCTCAACTTGAGCAGAGCCGAGCAGTACACTCATCATAACCACCGCTCCCATACACCGAGCTGTTGGTAGGGCAGCAAATTGCCCAAGCCATCCGGATAAGTTGACCTGTCCTCTCATCACCTCTTCCTCCTTCAGAGGGGGTATCTGCTTGACCCCTCCACCTATTAATTAATCGTCCGAACCCCCGCAACTGGTCCGCAAAGTCACCCAGATCAAATGCCTCCTTCTCGCTGAACGCCCAAAATCGCTCGCAAACGTGCCAAAGCCGACTCCAGCCGACGATGCACCCACGATTTGCTCCTACCCAGCAACAAGGCAATTGCCCGCTCGCTCATATCCTCCCCATAATACAGGTCCAGCACTACCTGTTCCTCCGCACTCAGCTGCTTCATCGCCTCGCGCACCATGCAGCAAAGCGCATGCGCTTCTATCTCTGCCTGAGCCATGGGATCCTCTATCTCCATCTCCTCGCCCATCTCCTCGTCCACTGGCATCGCCACCAGCCCCCTCCACTGTCGCCGTAGATGGCGCCACTCGTCCACAATTGCCCATACGGCGCGCTCGGTCGCAAACGCAACGAGCGATTTTCTCTTTCTGCGCCGATAGCGGCGTGAGGCTTTCCAGACCGCGCAATTGGCGATGGCAAGGCGCTCTTCAAGCCAGTAATGGCTGTCGTAGCTCGGGGGTGGGGGCAGCGAGTTGGTGCGGAGGACCGCCTGATGGGCGGCTCGCTTGAGGTCGGGTGGGAGGTCCGCTGGAGGTTCAGGTGATGGTTTCATGGCGCCCCCCCCCCGCGCAAGCGTGCCTGCAGAGTTCAGGTCAGCAGAATGCACTATGCCCCATGCTGCCCGTCCCGTTCGGTGCACCCGCAAGGTCAGCGTCGGCGCTAACATCGCTGCCCTCCGTTCGGGAGTAAGATACACCAAATTTGCCCAGATTCCTGCCGGTTGAGTAGAGAAATTCTTATTGATTAAAATACCCACACCATTTGAATTAGCAGCTGGTTGCGAGTGCGGTTGGAGTTCGGATCACCCCACAGGAGATAAATATCTACCCCGCGCATGACCGCCTGCCGATAGCCTACATAAAAGTTGCTTACCGACTCCTGCGCAGCAGGAGCATCTGCCTTTGGACGCCTTCCAGAGACCCATCGCCAAACAATAGACCGCTCCCTGTCCAGTTCATGCACACATGATAAAATTAGCTGGGATGATTGTCCTGCTCCTACAGGATGATATAGCTGCTGATAGCTCAAATTGAGAGTGCTTTTCTTCCAAAACTCCATGCTTTGACTTAAAGCGATGAAGTTATAGTTCCCGTTGGCGCGTCGTCCAGCGGCAACCGTGAGGCGCCCCTGCTGGCGCAGGTTAAAGGTGTTCCACTCCCAGACAGCAGTTCCCCAAAGATCGTGGTAAGGAGGGCGATGAAGCTGATCGAACCTGAAGATCAAGGCTTGCCCACTACGCCAGCCTTGGTAAAAGGCGAGACTTAGCAATTGATCCAGCAAATCTCCTGACCAAGTAGTGCCATAATGGTGGCGTATAGCGAGATCAAGGCGAAAAACACGCATCATGGTCCGAGCAGGCGCACTGTACTTGTAGGGAATAAGCAGTGTCCCTGAGAGAGCATTGTAATTCCGCTCCGGAACAAAACCTATCGCTGGCTGATAGGCACCGATACGCTCGTACATAACTCCCCAGCCAATTCGCCCATCCCACACTAAGGGTTCCAATCCCCCAAAAAGACGAGTATAATCACCACCCGCTCCACCGATCTCTATCCCCATTTTGCGTAGCCATTGGTCAGTCGTGGAGCGCCAAGACTCATAACCAAACCGCCAGGCAGATTCGCCCCATCTCCCGCTCCAGTCTGCGAACTGAAATCGCAATATCGAGGAGGGACTGGGTTCATAGCGCCAGCTCAGAGCCTGTATCCAGTGTCCATGTGGATCGCGTCCTGTAAGGATACCGACCGCATTGCGCCCCACTTTACCGAACACCTTACCCCCTACATCCAGTTGACCCACACGCCGACTATAGAACAGGGCTATATCCGGAAGATAAGCAACGCCCTCTGCGAAAAACGGACGACGGTCAGGCAAAGCACGCGGCACATAGGTAAAATCAATGGTTTCCACTACATCCTCAACCGTTCTGAAATCGGGATTCAGCGAAACATGCCATGTTAACCCATTGAACAGAGTCTGTTTCGCTTCTAACCCGATCTGTGTCTTCATTCCCAAGCTGTCCGAGGCAAGAGCTATGCGCGGCATCATCCGTATAGGGGCCTCACGCACAGGAAGTCGCAGCGGTTCGAACAGAGCCATGCGATTCAATGACTGACCCAACCGGTAGGGAAAGCTGCCCGTCATATTGCGCGGAGGGGGTACATGGCGAATCAGCGCAATGCGAATCTGTGAGGTGTTTCGAGCCAGGCGCAACATAGTGAACGGGATTGCTACCTCAGCAACCCAACCTGTTGGCGTGACTCGCGATGCTGCGCGCCAACGCCCACGCCACTCCGCTTTAAAGGAGGCTCCTCCAGGCAGGTATTCAGACTGAGTCCCTATCGGGTTTACAAAAAATGTGAAATATTCCTGCTCCGTCATGCTTTGTTGATTAACAGGATCGATCAATATCCCTACATAATCGTCGTATTCCAGCAGCCCACCCCGTTTTGTCTGTTGTGAGCGAATAAGCGAGGGTTCCGGATCAAAGCAATCAAAAGCCACATAAAGCTGATGCGAATCGTAGCAGAGATATGCCGTTGTGCGGAAGGGGAACGGTTCACTGCGATCGGTTCGCCAGAACTCATTAATCGCCGAAGCCTTTTGCCAGCAGCCATCAGTAAGCAATCCATCAAGCACTGGCGGACGATCCGTAAATATGGCAGAAACAATATCAGGAGTAGATGGGGATTGCCCCCATCTACCCACAAGTAAGAAGATACATGAGTAAACTCCCAGCATAAACGGTTTATGCAGAATCATCAGGGCACTGGTTCTGGTTCCTGAACGCCACAACGACATGGCGGAATACATACGCAAAATGGTGTACCAGACCTGCAGCCGCAGCCTCCGGTTGTGAAAGCACTAATCGAGTAAACGCAGTCTCCGGTTGTGAAAGCACTGACCGAGTAAATCGGACCATTCCTGCAGGCACAACTTGTCGAAGTACCACTACAATGAGTCACATCGTCTGCAGGGTGACTCACCTTGAGCGTCGTGTTTACTACGCGGTACGCATACACCATAAGGCATACCACCAGCATTAGACATCCTGCCCATGCCATCATTCTTCTGCTCATCGCCTCTTCCTCCTTCAGAGGGGTATCCGCCTGAACCCCTCCACATTTTTTATTAATTAATCGTCTGAAACCCTGCCACCGGTCCGCAAAATTGCCCGCGTGCTGACATTGCTGCCCTCTTTTCGAGGGTCCTGCTTCCAACGGGCTGGAGGAAACCGCATCAAGAGGGCGAATCGAGTTGGCGTGAGAAGTTTTCTGCCTCTATGTTTGGCAGTGCTGCTATTGGGCATCGGGTTGTGGCTCGCGCCGCGCCCCAGAACCGAACTGAACGAACAGCAACGACTGGAAGTGTTCGACTTCGTATGGCGCACCGTACGCGATTCGCACTATGACCCCAAGATGAACGGCGTCGACTGGCAGGCAGTGCGCCAACGCTACGAGCCAAAAGCGCGCGCCGCCCACAGCGACGAGGTGTTCTACCGCTTGCTGAACCAGATGGTGAGCGAGCTGAAACAGTCCCACTTCGTCGTCTATCCCCCTCAACATCTGATCGCCCGCCAACACATACACGGCGGACTTGCCGAAGGAGAAATCGGCATCGTGGCGCTGCTGGTCAACAGACAGGTGCTCGTGACGCGCGTGCAGGAAGGCAGCCCCGCCGCCCAAGCAGGACTGCACCCCGGCGACCAGCTCCTCGCCATCAACGACAGACCCATCCCCGATTGGCTGAACGAGCTTCGAAACCACTGGAACCTGCAATTTCCAAACCGCCCCATCTCGCCCGCCACCGAGCGGTTCCTGACCTACTACCTGCTCCTGACCCTGCTGAACGGGCAGGCGGGCACCACCGTCCACCTGCGCTATCGCAACTTAGCCGACGAGGAGCGCGAAATCGCGCTCACCCGCCAGCCAGTCAAGGACACCACGCAACCGCTGGGACTGCTGCCACCCCTGCCCCTGCGCCTGGAATCGCGCCGACTGAACGAAGGCATCGGCTATCTCGCGTTTAATGCGTTCCTGCCAGCGGTCATGGAGCCAGTGCGCAAGGCAATTCACAAGCTGCGCGATGCCCCCGCACTCATTATCGACCTGCGCGGGAATATAGGGGGCATCGGACTGATGGCGGGCGGCATCGCGGGATTGCTCACCGACAAAGAGATACCGATGGGAGTGATACACCTGCGGGAGGGAACCATCCCTATCGTTGCCTATCCGCAACCGGGCGCGTTTCGGGGACCTGTGGTTATCCTAACGGACGAAACGACACTCAGCACCGCTGAGATAATGGCGGGTGCACTCAAAGAATCGGGACGCGCCGTCGTCATCGGTCGACCCACCCCCGGCTATGCGCTGCCATCCAAACTGGTGCAGTTGCCCTATGGCGGGTTGCTACAGTGCGTGGTGGCCGATTACCGCACCCCCAAAGGGCGCAGGTTGGAAGGCATCGGGGTCAAGCCAAATATCGAAGTAGCGCTGACGCGCAATGCTTTCCAACACACGCCCGACCCTATTCTACAAGCCGCCGTCGACTACCTTCGCAAGGCTTTCCCCTCACCTATGCGCCCTGCACCATAACCCTCTCCCCGTTGGGGAGAGGAAATTTCTATGCCCTCTCACACCAACCCTAAGGTGAGTGGATTTTGTGGCGGTAGCGCAACACAAGCGATTGCCAAACATCGGCAAGGGTAGGCTCCCGCAGGTAGACCGCCCGCACTTTCCCATAACCCGCCTGCAACAGGTGCAGCGCCAGCGCGTCGTCCGCAACCAGACTCAACCGATAACCGTCGCCTTGCTCACAGATCTGCAGCGACACCTCGCCCAACACATCGAGCACAGATTGGGGGTCAGTCGTCTCGACCTCCACGCAGGTCGCCTGCACTTCCCGAAGCAGGTTATCGGGCGTGTCGAAGGCAAGCAGGCGTCCCTGATGGAGCATCAGCACACGGTCTGCACGCCGCGCAACCCTCGGATCGCGCGTCGCAAACAGCACCGCCCCACCAAAACGGCAACGATCCTCCAGCTCCATCCAGAGCCGACGCGCCCGCTCAAAATCGGCTTTGTCAAAGGGATCATCCAGCAGGTAGAGCAACGCCTGCTGCGCCAGCGCACCGCCCACCTGCAGCATCGCTTGCGCACCCGCGGACAACTCCGCAATCGGGGTATCCACGCACTCGCCCAGACCCAACAGCTCCAACAGATAGACCGCGCGCGACCCACTAAAAGCGTACCGTTTCATCCATTTGCCAGGAGTGAAACTGAACACCGCCCGCCCGCTGGGCAACTCCGGCATACACGCAAAATCGGCACACTCCAGCACCCCCTCCGCCAACGCAACCTGACCCGCAATCAACGCCAGCAGCAGGCTCTTCCCACTGCCACTGGGACCAAACACCGCCACACATTCACCCCGATGAAGATCAAAACTCATCGGTTGCAGGCGAAAATCGCCCACCCACTCCGAAACAATGCCCTCCGCACGCAACAGAACCGTATCGCTCCGCATCAGCGCACCACTTCCGGATTCGTCCGGCGCATCGCCGTTAACATCTGCTCCGCAAACAATTTGAGTGTCTCCGCGTCCCGCTCAAAGTTGCCCGTGCTCGGCTTCAAAAAGCGGATAAAGTAAGCACGCTGATGCATCCCCGCCACCCGCGCGACCAACAGCAAAATCCGCGCGCTCGAGGTATCGGGACGATACCCCATCGGCGTCGAATAGAAATAGATGCCCACCGCCTCCCGCTTGGGCCCCTGCAGACTGACCAGATGCACCAGACGCGCCCGAATCGGCTCCCCCACGCCAGGCACTTTCAGCACCACCTCGCGATTGTCGGCAAACTCCCAGTTCTGCACGCGAAAACAGACCTGCGGATTGTGAAACGCGCCCGTGTGCGAGCCGGCCAACACCGTGAAATCCACCTCCTCCCCATGACCATTCGCATAAATGCGAGCGATATACTCATCGGGTTTCAACTCGTTTGCCGCCTGGCGCGACATCTCATACTCCTGCACCAGCTGCCACTCGCCAACCTGCGCGGGCACACGATTCAGGGTGCGCTCGCCAGGCTTGGCAGCCACACGCGGCATGTACTGAAGGGCAAGCAGCACCCCCACCATCACCAACCCCAACACCGCCATCGGCAGCCCAAACCGCCTCCAGTCCATCGGAGGGGCAGCCGACAGCGACTCCAACGACTGCTCGTCCGCCAGAACAGCTCCATCCACCCCTTCGGACGGCTCCCGCAGAACCTCTTCTTGCGAGCTTATCTCTTCCATCCAAGCCACCTCGCTATCAAAAACAACGCGACGAAGGGAAGCAGTATCTCCAACGCACCCGTCGTCGGAATGTTGACCGTGCCAAGCAAAGGCAACGCCAGCTCGAACCCTTCATGGGCTATCTTACCCGCTTCAGCGCCAAAATGATGCCCAAAAATCGCAATCAACGCAATCCGAATCCCGTTGGACACAATCGCAATCGGAAACAGGGCAAGCGGGAGAACCAGCTTCTTCCATAACGGCAGATCAACCAGCGTGAAGAAAAAGAGAATAAAGGTCAACAAGGCAACCGTGACCTTGAAACCGCTGCACTCAACGCCCACATGCAGCTCATAGCCCGACGGCATGATAAAAGTAACTTGACTGGTCTTCAGAATGTTATAAAAAGGCGACAGAATCGCCAGCGCCACCTCCGTCGACCAGACCTTAATCGGATTAGTAATTTCATCAAACACCACCGATGGCATCGGCATCATCAGATAGAGGAAGAGCAGCGGGTAGAGCAGCACGCGCGTGATGCTTGTGCCAAAAAGGAGCAAACTCGCCCCAATCAGAAAGAGCGGAAAGCCCATACTGGAAAGCCAACTGGATAAACCCCAGTGCCCCAGCAGGTGCAAGCCCACGCCCCATAACAGAAAGGGTAGACCCCACCATGAGGGCTGCGCCCGCAACTGCAGCAACTGCTCCCGACGCATCCAGATCATCACTATCGCCAGCGGCGGTACCAGATAAGCATAAGAGTAGTAGCCGTTCGGATCGCTCCACCGGTCAAGCCAGTACCACTCAATCACCTCACGATAGGCAAACAGCAGCGCCGCCAAAAAGGCGACCACAAACCCCATCAGTATCGGCTGCGGGCGAGGTAAACGCTTCAACTCTATCAAGAACTGATCCAGCATAGTATCCACCTCCTGGCTACAGGGTACCGCTTCTGAAGGTCCAGTATTTATTAGCGAAAAAGTTCCAGAACAGCACGATTAGTGTCGCGGTCGCCTGGGCCCCCATAAAGAGCAACGGATGCGGCTTGCTCGGAGGCGGCGGTAAAAATGGACGCACAATCAGCGTAGTAATGGTGGAGTTGAGCAACATACCGATAAGGTTCACCGTAACAAAGCGGGCAAACTGGCTCATCCGCTCCTGCTTCCCACGAATGCGAAAAGTCCAGCGACGGTTCCAGATAAAGCTGTTGCAGGTGGCGGTGCCTGACGAGATGACCTTGGTAACAAAGACCGCCAGCGCCTCGGCGCGCAGCGTGAAACCCAGCGACTCCAACGACTGCGCCAGCCAACCACCCAAAACGCGCGGAATCGACGTGCGATAGGTCAAAAGCAACGCCAGACCCCAGTCCAGCGCCGTATTGACTGCCCCCACCGTGCAAAACTTCAAAAATTGCCGCACGCTCGGAGGCAAATTGCTAACCAATGACCGTGTGCTCTGCAGCATCGCTCAGCTCCTCAACATCACCCACAAAACAATCCCCAACCACACCAACACCGACAGCGCAATATGACGGTCACCCACAATCAACTTCTCCGGGCTACCGCCCGCATCATAACGGTGAACCAGATAAAAGTACCGAAACAGCCCGTAAGTCACCACAGGCAAAGTATACCAGAGTCCCGGGTGGTGCTTCGCCGTGTCCGACAGAATCACATAAATCGCATAAGACTGAATCGCAAACACCATGCACATCGTGAGCAGATGCTCCAACAGCGTGGTCGAATACTCACCCAGCGTGCTGCGATGATTGATAGCGTCCTCGCCCAGCGCCACCAGCTCATGGCGACGCTTCGCAAAGCCCAGAAAAAGCGCAAGAAAAAAGGTACAGATAATCAACCACGGCGAAATAAATACATCAATCAGCACGGCGCCAGAAACTGCTCGCAGCAGGAAACCCAGCGCTATCACCGACACATCCAAAATGGGAAACTGCTTCAGATAAAGCGTGTAGAGATTGATCAGCAATGCGTAGGTCAGCACCACGCCACCAAACGGCACACGCAGCCAGAACGCCAGCCCCAGCCCACCCACCAGCAACACCACTGCAGCCGCCCACGCAACGGACATAGGCAGCCGCCTAGATGCAATCGGACGCCGCGATTTAAGGGGATGATGACGATCCCGCTCCCGATCACGAAGGTCATTCAGCAAATACAACCCGCTGGAAACCATGCAGAGCGCGACGAAACCCAGCAGGCTCAACACCACCAGCTCCCATCGGGTGAAACTCACCGTGAACAACAGCGCAGCGAACACCAGCGTGTTCTTAATCCACTGGTGCGGACGCATCGCCTGCACCAGCGCAACGACCACATCAAGCAAGCGTACACCGCCAATCGCCCGATCGTCAGACCGTTGCACCTGCCTCAGTTCGGCTCTCATAAACCGCTTATCGCCTCCCGATACGCATTCAGCGTCTCGCGAATCCCTTCCTGCAAGGAAGTCCGGGCTTCATAGCCTAATATTCCACGCGCAAGCCGAATATCAGCATAGGAGCGACGAATATCGCCTGGGCGCGGCGGAGCAAACCGAGGCTTCAGCGAATAGCCGACCGCCTGCTCAATCGCATGGAGCAGCTCCAGCAAACTGCAGGCACGCCCACTGGCAAGATTGAACACCCGACCAACCGCTTCCGCATGATTCGCCGCCAGCCAAATACCCTGAATCAGGTCATCGATATACACAAAGTCGCGTGTCTGCTTGCCGTCACCGTACACAATCGGTTGACGGTCGGTGAGCGCAGCGGTAATCCAGCGCGGCACCACCGCGGCATACTGCGAGCGCGGGTTCTGACGCGGTCCATACACATTAAAAAAGCGCAGGCAGACAGTCGGCACCCCGTACACGCGCCAATAGTCGCAACAAAGCAGCTCGCCATACCACTTACTCCACGCATAAGGTGAAACCGGACGCGGCTGCATCGTCTCGCGCTTGGGCAGGCGCGGCGTATCCCCATAGACGGCTGCCGAAGAGGCAAACACGAACCGCTCCACCCCCGCCTGACGCGCCGCCTCCAACAGCAACTGCGTACCATACACATTCACTTCAAAAGTCTCTACGGGCTGCTCCAGCGAAAGCGGCACGGAAACCTGCGCCGCCAAATGAAAAATGACCGAGCAACCCTCAACCGCTTTCTGCACCAGCGCAGCGTCCGTCACACTGCCACGAACAAGATCAATCGACGACAGCACCTCCTCCAAATTGCCCAGCTCCCCAGAGGAAAAGTCGTCCAGCACCCGCACACGCCCGCGTGAAAGCAGGAACCGCACCAAGTGCGAACCAATGAAACCCGCTCCCCCCGTCACTAAATAGAGCCGCTCAGTATGCGCCATCGCCTTTGAGAATCGCCGGAATCGTCTTCAACAAAATTTTTATATCCAACCAGAACGAGAAATTATCCACATAATAGAGATCCAAACGCATCCACTCCTCAAAAGTGAGATTGCTGCGCCCACTCACCTGCCACAGCCCCGTGCAGCCCTGCGGCACAGCAAACCGACGGTAGTAACTCACATCATCGAAACGGTTCACATCATACGGCGCCATCGCCCGTGGCCCAACCAAACTCAGATCCCCCTTCAACACATTAAACAGCTGCGGCAGCTCATCCAAACTATATTTGCGCAAGAAGCGACCGATCCGGGTCATGCGCGGGTCATGCCGAATCTTAAACGCCCCCCCTTGCTTCTCGTTCATGTGCATCAGCAGGGGTTGCAACTCCTGCGCATTGCAGCGCATCGAGCGAAACTTATACATAATAAAGGGCTTGCCATAGCGCCCCAGCCGAATCTGACGAAAGAGCACAGGACCAGGCGACTCAAGGCGAATGAGCAGTGCGATAATCGCCATAAAGGGCGCAAGCAGAAGCAACGCCACCGCAGAAACCACAATGTCAAGCGCGCGCTTTGCCCACAAGTGCGGAATGCGCACCTCAGGCACATATTCGGCAAAAGGCGAAAGGGCAGGCGCATGGCGTGCCTCCGCTTCCACCGCTCGCTCTACCGTTGCCGTCGGTCGATCCGTTATCATTGTCGTGCCCCTTTCTCAATGAACCTCTGCCAAGCGGTATCCCCATACGGGAGAACCGACTTGACCAGCGCTACCCTGCCGACCCCCCCAGCACCCAGGGAGACCAGTGCCATTCAGTCGCGCGGTGCCGTCTGCTCCGATTCGGCTTCCTCACCACGACTGCTGGGTGGCAACGCCGCTCTACCTGCCAGCCCATCGCGCGTCTCCAGCGCCCGACGATAGGCACGCTGGAAATGCTGATAAACCACGCTATCGTCGAGACGCACCTTGTTCAACACCACGCCGACCATGTTAATACCCGCCTGCTTGAATCGCGCGAGCATCTCCCAAGTCGATTCGGTCATCGCGTTGCCCGCGGCATGCACAATCAGCACATTGCCCGTTGCCAGCCCGACGACTGTGCCATCGGCAAAGGTCGCGCCCGCAGGCGTGTCCACAATGATGAAATCCGCCACTTTCGCAAGCGTGTTCAGCAACTCCTGAAACTGAGGTGAGCGCAGCAGACGCACCGGATTCTCAGGCGGCACCCCCGCGCTGATGAACACCAGCCCTTCAATAGGCGTCTGCTGCACCGCCTGCTCAAGGCTAATCTGCCCCTGCAGCCATTCGCTCAACCCAGGATGGCTGGCGTCGGTGCGCAGCAGGCGATGGAGCGATGGCTGACGCATGTCCGCATCGATCAGCACCACACGCGCACCATCTCGCGCCAGAGTCATCGCAAGATTGTAAGCCACCGTGCTGCGCCCCACATCCGGGTCCGCCCCTGTGATGGCGACCGCCGAACCCTTCATGCGCCCATTGGCATCCATCAAGCTCGTGGAAAGCAATTGATAGGAGGCACTGAGTGGCGTCTGCTCCGACCGATCGCGGGCAAGCAGGGCACGACGCATCCGCGGCAACGCCGCCACCACCGGAACCCCAAACAACGCCTCCACTTGCGATGGCGTGTAGATGCCCTGATCCACCTGACCCAGCAACAGCACCAACCCAGTGGACAGGATCAGGCTCAACGCAAACGCCAGCATTACCCTAAACGGAACCTGCTTATCGACAGGCTGCGCCCCCGGCGCGTCAATCAGCTTGATCTGCCCCGCCGTTTGCGTCTCCGCCTCACGCGCAATCGCTTCATCCAACTTCGTCTTCATCAGCTGCACCTTCGCCTGCGCCAGCTGCACATTCAGACGCAACTGCTCATAGACGCGCTGCCGATCAGGCAAACCATTCAGCCGATCGCGCAACTGCTGCAGCTGTCCCCGCAGCTCCGCCACGCGCTTATCCGCCGTCTGTGCATCCACCACCGCCTGCAGATAGTCGCGCTGCAGCGCCTCGTAAAGCGTGTTAACCCCAGTAGACTGGACATCCAGAATCATCTTCTGCTCTTTCCGAACCTGGGCTTGCAACTCCGCGACACGCCCCTGCAGCCGCTGGACATCCGGATGGTTTTCACCGAAGCCCTGCAACAGAAGCCCCTGTAGCTCGTTCTGAGCGCGGGCAAGATCCGTTTGCAACTGTTGCAGAATAGGATTCGCACGCACCACACGGCTCAGCTCTTTATACGGACCGCCCCCCGGACGGCTCGCCTCCTGCTTAAGCTGCTGGCTGAGCTGTGCCATGCGCGTGTAAGCTTCACGCTGAACCCGCTCGGCGTCAAACAGCTGGGTCTCCGCACGAGCAATGTTCTGCAGAAGAATATTGGTCTGGTTATCTGATTGAATCACATCCTTGTTCTGATTAAGATATTCACTTAGCTGACGCGAGGCGCGTTCGTACTCGCGCTGAGCCTCCTCATACTGCTGCTGCACAAATTCACGGGAAGGACGGGCCGTTTGCGCATTGAGTGCCTGATAATGCTCCTGAAACTTGCGCAGCAACACCTCCATGGCGTACTGCGCTTGCGCAGGAGCGCGATCAATGTCGCCCTGCACCCGTAGCGTCACACGCAGATACTCCGTGTTGGGCAACGGCTTAATCTCCAAACGGTTCACCAGATCAAGAACACCCGCATAATCCTGCTCGTTAAGGGGATACCGACGCTTGATCTCCTCCGCAGGATCCCACTGCCCACTGTCTTTCAACTCGCGCCAGGTGCTCATCAACACCGTGTAGCTGCCAATCACATTCGCCACATTTTGCAGCCGCGTGATGAGGTCCACCTGCAGGGTATAGGGGTCGGGATAGATCACCGTGCGGTTGGCGATGATCGAGCGGAACTCCGCGACCGTCATGAAGCCTTCGAACTCGCGCGGTTGCGACCAGTAGTAGGCAAAAACCGCCCCTGTCACAATACCCGTGATCAGCCCAATGAGCCACCAGCGTCGCTTAAGAATCTTGATTGCTTGCCACAGTGTCATCGAAGTAACCCTCCCATCTCAGGGTCGCCAGAGCGAACGAAGGATACCTAAATTACGCGCCAGCCAGATAACCGACAGGACACGATCGACCTCGTCCAAGTTGGGCGTGCGCGTCTCCGAGACGAACACCACATCGCCCGGCTGAAGCGCAATGTTCTGCGACAGATCAGCGCGATTGAGCAGCTTGACCATATCGACCTGAATGCGCTCGGTAGAGCCATCCGCTTTTTGGCGGATAACAAAAGTGCGGCTCAACGCGCCGCGCTCCGTCTCCCAGGCAGCTTGCCCAAGCGCGTCCAGCACGGTCAAACCAGGACGCCACACATAAAGTCCCGGACGCTTCACATTCCCGCCCACAAAGTAGCGGTTCTGCGTGTCTTCCGGGATATACAGCGCATCGCCATCCTGCAAGGGGTAGTTCAAACTCAAATCGCCGCCTTCAAGCAGGCGACGCAGGTCAAGCTTAATCACCGTACCATCAATGCGCTGGAGCCATGCATCCTCCAGCTTGGCGCGTTCGGGAATGTGTCCGCCCGCCAACGAAAGCGCCTCCAGCACCTTGTCACCATCTTTGAACTCGAAACTGCCCGGCCGATTCACCATCCCCAGCACAGAGACCTTCGGGCGATGCAGATAACGAATCGAAACGGACACAATCGGACGACGGAGAATGTCGGCTTGAATGAAACGATTCGCAATCGCCTGCTCCAGCTCCGCGATGGTCAATCCCGCCGCACGCATCGAGCCGATCAGTGGCAGCGAGATCAAGCCGTCCCGTGTGACCACAGTCTCATGCACAATCCCGCCCGGATCAATGCGAATCCCCAGCACATCCTCAGGTTGAAGGCGATAAGCTCCTTCCACACGCTGCGCAAAAAGTGCCCCCGCAGCCGCAAGGGTGATGCCAAGCAGCAGCCATCTCATAATGCTCCCTCCCATTAAACTCGGTTCCTTCAGGTGATGCAGCAATTTTCGTGCCATATGATGCAGCAATTTTCGTGCCATAGCTTCACTCCCATGCGCCACCCAGACGCTTGCCAGGCAAGAGGGGCTGTTCCCCAGCCCGCCTCTCGAATTATCGGCATCGAGTGCCAGCTCCTGTACCGACGCACAGTAAACAGTAACATGATACCCGATAACCCACAGCGCATGCCCCCTACTCCACGCGAAAGAGCCGTTTGTCAATAAAGGTCTGCCCGAACATGTCGGTCGTGCGCACATACACCACATGCGTGCCACGCGGCAACCACGCGGGAAGTTGCCCACGCCAGAGATGCAGACCCAGCAGCACCATAGTAAGCCCATGCCGTTTCATAGCCGTTACTCTCTGTCATCCAGTTTCGCTTGCCCGCCACGATTCCTGCAGGATTTTGCACCAGGCATCCGAACAGAAATGCTCGACGGAGGTGGGCAATGCCACCATTCTGGGAAAAACTGGACAGTAAGGAGAAGGTGTGGCTGGGGACTGTGTACGGCGTCTCGCTGCTGCTGGTTTTTCTCCTCGCCTACAACCTGGGGCAGAACGCTGTACAACCGCCTGCACAACAGGCGCAAGAAACAACCATGACCCACCCTGAAGGCGATTCGGTGCGTCCCATGACGCCGCCACCCAATCCAGACGCGCCTGTGCAGGCGATCGACCTGGACGCGCCCCAAAGTGCCGCCTCCATCACGGTGCATGTAGCAGGTCAGGTGAACAAGCCGGGCGTCTACACGCCGCCGAGCGGCAGTCGTATCCGCGACGCCTTGCAACAGGCAGGCGGAGTAAAACCAGAGGCTGACCTGGACGGAGTAAACCTTGCCGAACCACTGAGCGATGGCATGAAAATCTATGTGCCGCACAAAGCGGAGACCCACATCGAAACCGCCTTCAACGATCCCCAGAGGGGAAACCGTTCGACAACTCCCTCCGCCCCCTCACCGCCTCGCTTCCCGCTGGACATCAATCGTGCCAGCGCAGAGGAACTGGAAGCGCTGCCCGGTATCGGACCCGTGCTGGCAGCGCGAATCGTGGAATACCGCCAGCAGCACGGGCGATTCCAGTCGGTTGACGAGCTGATCGAAGTGCGCGGAATCGGTCCCAAACGACTGGAACAAATCCGACCCTATGTGGTCGTGCGGTAAGCCCAGCGGTCCCATGCTACAATATCAGGCGATGAAGTATGTGCTGATTGTGCCCGATGGAATGGCGGACTGGAGCCTGCCAGAACTGGACGGACGTACCCCGCTAATGGCAGCGCGCACGCCCGCTCTCGACGCGCTCGCCCGCGAATCACTCATCGGCACCGTGCTAACCGTGCCACAAGGCATGTATCCAGGCAGTGATGTGGCAAACATGGCGCTGCTGGGCTACGATCCGCGCCAGTACTACACCGGACGCGGCCCGCTGGAAGCCGCCGCAATGGGTATCCCCTTAGACCCACGCGATGTCGCTTTCCGCTGCTCGCTTATCAGCACCGATGGCGAAACGCTGCTGGACCACAGTGGAGGCGGTATCTCCACCGACGAAGCACGTCCGCTCATCGAATGGCTGCAAACCAAACTTGGCACACCGCAAATCCACTTCTTTGCAGGGGTCGGCTACCGCCATGTGATGCGCTGGCAGAACGGTCCCGTCGAAGTGCACTGCACACCGCCCCACGAAATCGTCGGTCAGCCGCTACGCACCCACTATCCGCGCGGCGACGGCGAGCAAACCTTACGCCAGCTCATAGAGGATTCGTTCGAGCTGCTCGATACGCACCCGATCAATCGACGGCGGCGCGAGGAGGGCAAGCTGCCCGCCAACATGGCATGGTTTTGGGGACAGGGACGCGCCCCACGCCTGGAACCGTTTAGCCTCAAATGGGGCATCACAGGCGCGGTCATCGCTGCCGTCGACCTGATCAAGGGGCTGGGCATCCTCGCAGGGCTGGAAGTGCCCCAAGTGCCCGGCGCAACAGGCTATGTGGACACCAACTACCACGCCAAAGGCGAGTACACCCTGCGCATGCTACAAAAACACAACTTCGCCTACACCCACATCGAAGCGCCCGACGAAGCAGGACACCACGGCGATATCGAGGCCAAAATCTGGGCAATCGAACAGATTGACCGCCATATCATCGAGCAGGTGGTGGAGGGACTGCGAACGCAAAATCAACCGTTCCGCCTGATGATGGTGCCCGACCACTTTACCCCCATCGCCAAGCGCACCCACGCCGAAGGCGCCGTACCCTTCCTGCTGTACGATTCGCAGCAGCCACACCCGAACCGCCTCCCCTACGACGAATCGGTGCTGGAACAACCAGGCATCCCCTTCATAGAGGAAGGGTACCGGCTTATCGAATGGCTCTTGGTGAAGGAGGGAGGAGCGTAGTGCGCCCGCTTGGCAGCCGCAAGGTACTCCTTGGATGCCTAGTGGTACTCAGCCTGACCATTCTGATGGGGGTTGTCTCCATCCCCTTCGCGTTCCGCATCTACTATATCCAGTCGGAAGCCATGGCTCCTACCCTGTCGGCAGGCGATGTGGTAATCGTTAGTCGCTGGAGCTATCTGTGGAGTAAGCCAGCTCGCTTCGACATCGTGGTGTTCCGAGCACCTGAGTGGGCGCTCCGACCAGGGCAGATCCCAGGCAAAACCGAATTCGTAAAACGCCTGATCGGCTTGCCAGGCGATGTGATCGAGGTCAAAGCAGGTGAAGGACTTTATCTGAACGGCAAGCTACTGAAGG
>ENA-ORXB01001118-ORXB01001118.1-sediment-metagenome-genome-assembly--contig:-NODE-1118-length-36304-cov-3.724239_pt1 | contig 36304 bp, 29 predicted proteins | sample MGYA00237863_ERZ511475 | MGnify/ENA primary metagenome ERZ511475 (study PRJEB26305, sample SAMN06343858) | sediment metagenome | isolation source: hot spring sediment | place: Canada: British Columbia... | reverse complement strand
TTTATTGAGCACATGGCTCAAGCTGATATAGTCATCAGCTCGACCGGCGCGCCTCATTATATAGTGACTAAAGAGCACGTTAGCCGTGTAATGCAGAAGAGAAGAAATAACCCTATTTTCTTTATTGATATTGCCGTGCCAAGAGATATCGACCCGGAAGTTGCTAACCTATATAATGTATTTGCTTACGACATTGACGACCTTGACTCGGTTGTTCAGACCAATTTGGAGGAGCGAAAAAAGGCTGCTAAGATTGCCGAGGGAATAATTGAGCACGAAGTACTTGTCTTTAATTCATGGCTTGCTTCTCTTGAAGTCGCACCAACTATTGCAAGTTTGAGACGAAAGGCTGAAGAGATTAGACTTAGAGAGCTTGAAAAGCATTTAAGGAGGCTTTCGAACTTAACAGAGGATGATGTAAATACGCTAAATGCGCTAACTAGCGCAATTATAAATAAACTACTACATAGCCCAATTGTAAAAGCCAAGGAGTCTGCCAACCGCAAGGATGGCTATCTCTATATAGAATCACTAAGATACCTCTTTGATATCGAAGAAGGGGATCAAGCAGAGAGCGCTCCAGGCTTTATTGAGCTTCATCCAAAATCAATAGGTGATTAAATGGCATATAAAAAAATAGTGCTAGGAACACGTGGCAGCAAACTTGCGATGTGGCAGGCAGAGCACGTGGCCTCTATACTTCGAAAAGAGGCTGGGGTAGAAATTGAAATAAAAACTATTAAAACACAGGGCGATAAGATACTTGATGCTCCGCTGTCAAAAATTGGCGATAAAGGCCTCTTTGTCAAAGAAATTGAGATTGCCTTGGCAAAAGGTGAGGTTGCTCTTGCCGTTCATAGTAGCAAAGATGTTCCAACTCAAATCCCAGATGGGCTTATGCTTGGAGCATTTTTAAAAAGAGCTGACTCTAGGGATGTAATTATATCCAAGAGCGGCAAAGGCCTTGATGAGCTTCCTCAAGGTTCTGTTATAGGAACAAGCAGTTTGCGCAGAATAGCGCAAATTCTTCATCGCAGGCCAGATTTAAGGATTAAGGATGTAAGAGGCAATCTAGATACGCGGCTTCGCAAGATGAACGAAGGTCAGTTTGATGCAATAATTCTTGCTGCAGCTGGGCTTGATCGCATGGGTTGGAATGAAGGTATAACAGAGCGGATACCACCCGATGTTATGCTCTCTGCAGTAGGGCAAGGCGCGATTGCTGTAGAGATAAGAAAAGATGATTCGATTATGCTTGGGCTTATGAGATATCTTGATGATCCTTCAACAAGGGCAGCCGTGACTGCCGAGAGGGCTTTCTTAAGAGAGCTTGAAGGTGGTTGTCAGATTCCAATTGGTGCTCTTGGCACTGTTAAAAATGATACTTTAAGTCTAGATGGTATGGTTGCAAGCCTTGATGGGTCTAAATTGGTTCGCGATAGTATTACCGGTAGTCCACAAGAGGCTGAAGCACTTGGTGTAAAGCTTGCCAATAAGCTTAAAGACGCGGGCGCTACCGAGATTCTTGAAGAAGTTATAGCTCAATCAAGAGTCGCATCCAAACCAGTACATACCAATGGATAAAAGCAGGGTCCTTGGACCCCAATCCAAGGGTCAAAGGTATGCTAGCTAAGATTGTTGAGGAATAAGTATAAATGGCAGGTAAGGTTTATCTTGTTGGGGCAGGCCCCGGCGATCCAAAATTAATAACCCTAAGAGGCCTAGAATGCATAGCCCAGGCAGATGTTATAATCTATGATCGTTTGGCAACTAACCTGCTATTTGAGCATGCAAAACCTGATGCTGAGTTTATATATGTTGGAAAGGCTGAAGGGAAGCACTCTGTAAAGCAGGAAGATATAAACCGTATGCTTGTCGAAAAGGCAAAGCAGGGCAAGATTGTTACACGTCTTAAGGGCGGAGATCCGTTAATTTTTGGCCGAGGCGGCGAGGAAGCACTGGTTTTAGTTGAAAATAAAATAGAGTTTGAGTTTGTGCCTGGGGTCTCAGCAGGCAATGCTGTCCCTGCTTATGCCGGCATACCGGTTACACATCGGGGTACAACATCAACCGTTGCTTATGTAACCGGTCACGAGGATCCGCTGAAGCCTAGCACTGATATTAATTGGGAGAGCCTTGTAGGTATAGGAACCATTATCTTTTATATGGGAATGAGGAATCTCCCATCAATTGTAAGCCAGCTAATAAAGCATGGACGCTCAAAAGATACGCCTGTTGCTATTGTAAGATGGGGTACTACTCCGCAGCAGCAAACAGTTATTGGCACGCTTGAAGATATAGTGGATAAGGTAATGAAAGCAAACCTAAAAGCACCATGCATTATCATCGTTGGCGATGTTGTAAAACTAAGAGATAGGCTTATCTGGTATGAGAAAAAGCCACTTTTTGGTAAAAGGATTCTTGTAACAAGAGCAAAAGAGCAGGCAGGCATGCTATCCGATCTGCTGTCTAAGCTGGGCGGGCAGCCTATTGAAGTGCCTATGATAAGAATTGTCGACCCTGATAGCTTTGATAGTATAGATAAAGCTATTTCACGCTTGGAGAATGGCCCAGGGTATGACTGGGTCATCTTTACCAGTGCAAATGGGGTTGAGTTTTTTACAAAGCGAATGAGGTTTTTGGGTAAAGACATTAGGATTCTATCTGGCTCAAAGATTGCGGTAATTGGCCCAGCAACTGCTAGGGCAGTTAAAAAGCTATTGATTAACATAGACGTGACTCCTGAGGAATATGTTGCCGAGGGGCTTATCGAGGAACTAAAGAAGGCTGGGATAGAGGGAAGAAGCTTCCTTATCCCAAGAGCTAAGGTTGCTCGAGATATTCTGCCTCAAACCTTGCGTGAGATGGGTGGAGAGGTTGATGTAGTCGAAGCCTATCAAACTGTTCTAAACGATTTGGCAGCAGCTAAGATAAAGGAGATGCTCTCCGAAAGAAGTATAGATATGGTAACCTTTACAAGTTCATCTACAGTTAACAACTTTGCAAAACTTGTTGGCAGCGATTTAAAAGAACTCATGCAAGGTATAGCCATTGCCGTTATTGGGCCAGTAACTGCTGAGACTGTGGCCGAGCACGGTCTAAACCCTGATATTGTGGCAGAGGAATATACAATTCCAGGGCTTGTTAATGCAATAGTAAAGAACCAAGCCAAAGAGGCATCACTTGTTTAGTTAAGGTTTAAGTAAAAGCTTAAATTTTTAATGCTTAATATAATAGAAAGTTAGGGAGAAGGTTGATTAATATGTATTATCCGGCTTACAGGCCGCGCAGATTGCGTAAAAATGAAAACTTAAGAAGAATGGTAAGAGAAACCTCACTAAGCGTAGATGACCTCATCTATCCGCTTTTTGTAGCTCCTGGTAAGAATTTCAAAAAAGAGATATTATCAATGCCTGGTAACTATCAGATGTCGATTGATTTAATAGTTGAGGAGGCAAAAGAGGTCAGAAGCCTAGGCATTCCTGCCATTTTATTATTTGGCATCCCAGAGAAGAAAGATGAGGTAGGTTCAGAAGCCTATGATGAAAACGGTATAGTTCAGAGAGCAATTCGAGCAATAAAGAAGGAAGTCCCTGATTTAATTGTTATAACAGATGTTTGCCTCTGCGAATATACAAGCCACGGCCATTGCGGTATTGTTCGAGACGGCGAGGTGCTGAATGATATCACGCTTGAGCTCCTTGCCAAGGAGGCTATCACACATGCAGAAGCGGGCGCAGATATGGTTGCTCCATCAGATATGATGGATGGCCGTGTTGCTGCAATAAGGTCGGGTCTTGATGAGAATGGTTTTCAAGACATTCCAATAATGGCTTATTCAGCAAAACAAGCCTCGGCTTTTTACGGCCCATTTAGAGAAGCAGCAGAATCAACACCGCAATTTGGGGATCGTAGAGCATATCAAATGGATGCTGCAAATATTTTGGAGGCTTTGCGCGAGGTCGAGCTTGATATCGAAGAAGGCGCAGATATCGTTATGGTAAAGCCGGCTTTAAGCTGTCTTGATCTTATACATGCCATAAAGAAGGAGTTTGGCTATCCAACAGCAGCCTATAATGTAAGTGGCGAGTTTTCCATGGTAAAAGCTGCTGCTGAGAAAGGATGGCTGGATGAGAAAAGAGTTACCCTTGAGATTCTTACAGGTATTAAGCGAGCTGGAGCAGATATAATTATCACTTACCATGCAAAAGATGTAGCAAGGTGGCTTCAAGGATAGGTCCCAGAGCCCTAGACCGGGGGATTAACGTGAATAGACAAAGAGAGGAAAAAGCAGAAATTAAAGAGTTAAAAAGCGATGTGCCGCCACCACGAATGATAGCTTGGGAAATAACGAGAAGCTGTAATCTTGCCTGCATACATTGCAGAGCGTCTGCCCTTCATGGTCCTTATGAAGGTGAGCTTACAACTGATGAGGCAAAAGCTCTTCTTGATAATATAAGGTCGTTTAGTAATCCAATAATCATTCTTACTGGTGGAGAGCCTTTGGCAAGATCTGATTTTTATGAGATAGCAAAATATGGCTCAGAAATTGGTCTTAGGATGGTTTTAGGTACTAATGCAACCCTTATGACCCCTGATATAGCTAGAAAGGTTAAAGAAGTTGGTATTCCAAGGATGAGTGTTAGTATAGATTTTCCAGTTGCTAAAAAGCATGATGAGTTCAGGGGTCTACCTGGCGCTTTTGATGCTGCAGTTAAAGGCATAAAAATTGCCCAGGAGGCAGGCATTGAGGTACAGATAAACTCTACAATTACAAAGCTTAATGTGGCTTATCTTGATGAACTGTTAGAATTTGCTAAGAAAATAGGTGCAGTTGCATTTCACCCATTCCTGCTGGTTCCAACGGGTCGAGGAAAGGAACTCGAGGAGCAGGAGCTTCCTCCAGAAGAATATGAGAGAACGCTTAACTGGGTATATGACAAACAGAAAGAAGTAAAAGATATTTTTTTCAAACCAACAGATGCTCCGCATTATTTCAGGATAATACGCCAGAGAGCAAAGGCAGAGGGAGAGAAAGCTTCGCAGATGATGGCGGGTCACCACCATGCTTCCCGTGGGCTTGAGACCATGACAAGAGGATGTCTTGGCGGCATTGGATTTTGCTTTATAAGCCATGTCGGGCAAGTACAGCCGTGCGGGTATTTTGAAAAAGCAGCTGGTAACATTAAGGAGCAAACATTTAAAGAAGTGTGGGAAAGTTCTCCTCTTTTTGCAGATTTACGGGATTATGATAAGCTCAAAGGCAAGTGTGGAATTTGCGAGTTTAGGAGAACATGTGGCGGTTGCCGTGCTCGTGCTTATGAAGTTACAGGCGATTATCTGGCAGAAGAGCCGTACTGTATTTATGAGCCAAGAGCGATGAGGCAATCAGCTGCATCTAGATGTGGACATGGCTCACCCAAGCATATTCTTGGAGGTAAAAAATGAACAATCAAAAATCTCAAGAGCTCTTTGCTGAAGCTCAAAAGTATATTCCTGGAGGGGTGAACAGTCCGGTTAGGGCGTTTAAGTCAGTCGGGTTAAATCCACTTTTTATAGCTAGAGCGAAGGGTTCTAAAATCTACGATGTTGATGGAAACGAGTATATTGATTATGTAGCATCTTGGGGCCCAATGATCCTAGGGCATGCTAATGACGAGGTTGCAGAAGCTGTTAGAAAAACGCTCGAGAACGGTACTAGCTATGGTGCACCAACTGAGCTAGAAGTCGAGATGGCTAAGGCCGTTGTTGAAGCTGTCCCATCTATTGAGAAGGTAAGGATGGTTAGTTCTGGTACTGAAGCAACTATGAGCGCTATTCGCCTTGCACGAGGCTATACTGGAAGGTCTAAATTGATAAAGTTTGAAGGATGCTACCATGGCCATTCAGATTGCCTACTTGTTCAGGCAGGCTCAGGTGTGACCACTTTGGGTCTTCCTGATAGCCCTGGTGTTACAAAAGGTGCGGCACAGGATACAATAAATCTTCCGTATAACGATCTTGAGGCTGTCGAAAAAACAATACGCGAGCAACATGAAGATATCGCAGCTGTAATTATTGAACCAATTGCAGGAAATGCAGGTGTAATTTTACCAAAGGAAGGCTTTTTAGAGGGGCTAAGGAAGATAACTCGTGAATATGGAGTCGTACTAATCTTCGATGAAGTTATTACCGGCTTCCGTGTGTCCTATGGAGGCGCGCAGCAATATTACAATGTCATGCCAGATTTAACATGCTTGGGCAAAATTATTGGCGGGGGTTTCCCCGTTGGTGCTTTTGGCGGTCGTGCCGAGATTATGGACTGGGTAGCGCCAGTTGGCTCTGTTTATCAAGCTGGTACTCTCTCGGGTAATCCGATTGCCATGACAGCCGGCTTAACCACACTTAAAATATTGAGGGACCCAGCTATTTACGAGGAACTTGACCGCAAGGGCAAGAAGCTTGCAGATGGTTTGAAAGAGGCTACAGCAGAGGCTGGTGTACCTGCCCAGTTTACGCGCGTGGGCTCTCTTGGCTGCATGTTCTTTACAGATCAGCCTGTCTTTGATTATAGAAGTGCAAAAACATCAGATACGGCAATGTTTGCTGCATATTTTAAAGCAATGCTTGAACAGGGCATAAACTTAGCTCCATCACAATTTGAGGCGTCATTTATATCAACGGCACACACCGATGAGGATATTGATCGCACGATAGAAGCTGCTAAGAAGGCTTTAAAGAACATCGTAAGTGTTAAAGCATAGCTGGGCCCTGGACCCTTCTATCTCTCTAGACCCACATATCTAGTTCCTGGCTTCTAGATCGCCAGTCATATTAAGAGCTTTTGCAAATATATCCATGTAATTATGTGGGTTTATAAGGTAATCGAACTTGTCTGGATTTTCAGTTATCGATTTATAAAGCGGCACAGCCTCAGTCAGACCAAATTCTGGAACCTCGTTTGCTTTTGCCCACTTCGGTTTGGTCAAGGCCTCATAATTCTTGTTCTCTAGCCAAGTGAAATTTGCAAGCTCGTAGAATGCTCCGCCGTGCAGCTCCTCTAGCGGCTTATAAATTGACTTAAAGCCGTCTGCTGTGACATTGCTCATAACCAGAGGCTCGTCTCCTGGATTTATAGTTATATGCCCGTAGTTTGGAGGAATTACAACCTTCTGGCCTGGAAAGGCCTCAACAACAAAGAAATCAAGAACTTTGTTTCCATCCACCTTTTGGCATACATAGTGGGCACGGCCGCTTATTACTTCATAGACCTCTGGATAGGTAACGTCAGTTCCAGGCACAAGTGGATGGTAATGCCCGACAGTTTTTAAGAGCTCGCGTCCAACTACCCCTGGAACTAGAACTGTAATGTCATAGCGATAGTTTCTTTGGCGAAACATCTCCTTATCTTTTTGCCAACCGATATCTCGGTACATAAAATAGGCGTCCCTTGGTCCTTCAAGTGGTGAATTTGGTGCTAATACGTCTTTAAAATCTTCAATGTGTCGGATATCAGGCTCAACTGCCGGTAAGCCATCTTCAAAGATTAAACGGTGGTCTTCAAGCCTTAATGGTAGTCCTGATACTATATCGAGCTTTGACAATACGTATCCCTCCATCCATACTGTGGGCTGACTTTACTAACTTTCTTTATTAGGCTGCAAAGATTAATTCTTCCGCTGATTTTAGAATTTAATCTTAGAATTTAATCTTGGCTATTTTAGTGCATGATTAGTTGATACGCCAAAAAACCGCTAATTCCTTCTATGAAATTCATAATTAAGTTTTGGCTTGGAAAACCAGCTAGTACTAAAAAATTTAAGCGGGCTAAAAATTGGCAAACAGTTGTAAACCATAAAATAAATCTGGTGAATCTTTAGTTAGAAATGCTAGAATTAAACGGTAGGATTTTCACAATGTATGGGAGTTGAAGATAAAAGGGGTGGGTTTCAAGTGGTTAAAAAGGCAGGTCGGGATGTAAAGAAGGCAGTAATTCCAGCAGCAGGTCTTGGTACAAGGTTCCTACCTATCACCAAGTCGCAACCAAAAGAGATGATTCCTGTTGTTGACAAGCCTACAATCCAGTATGTTGTTGAGGAAGCTGTTGCATCAGGAATAGATGATATTTTGATAATTACTGGACGTGGGAAAAGGGCAATAGAAGACCACTTTGACCGCTCGTTTGAACTAGAGTCGGTTCTAAAAAAGAAAAACGACTTAAATGCTGTTGCCAAACTTGAAATGATTTCAAAACTTGCTGATATTCACTACATAAGACAGAAAGTTGCTGCCGGCTTAGGTCATGCTGTACTTTGCGCAGAGAAGCACATTGGCAACAATCCATTTGCGGTGCTTTTAGGCGACGCTATAACCTTGAGCGATAATCCGTGCACTAAGGAATTGATAAAGCACTTTAATAAGCTTAATTCAAGCGTTGTTGCGGTTGAGCGTGTGCCAAAAGAGGAGGTTAGCCGCTATGGTATCATTAAGGCGGAAAAGGTTGATGAGTACCTATACAAAGTAATCGATCTAGTAGAAAAACCTGCGCCCAAAGATGCTCCCTCCGATCTTGCCATGCTTGGAAGATATGTACTTACACCAACCATATTTGAAACCTTAGCCAAGACAGCCCCCGGTCTTGGCGGAGAAATACAGCTAACTGATGCCCTTAAGCTGCTTCTTGAAAAAGAAGAGATTTATGCGTTTGAGGTTACGGGCCCCCGATATGATATTGGCAATAAAGTTAGCTGGATTAAGGCAACCATTGAGCTTGCTTTAATGAGTGAAGAATTTGGACCCGAACTCAAAGCATATCTAAAAGAACTTCTTAACTAAAAACATAGCCTCAGAATAATAATGACAGGGTTTATTTAATCATGTCCTGCTTGCGCTCATGTTTCTTGGTCACTATTAGAGGGTAGTAACTTACAGGCTATTAATTTTAGTTAAGGGGGACTTACATGAGCGCGGCAAATGTAAGAAAGGTCAAAACGGCTTTTGCAGAAGTTGCTATCGAAGACCTAAGGCGCGAGATCGATCCATCTATGTTCAAGTTTTCTTCCACTAAAGAGGTTAAACCACTTGAAGGTACAATTGGCCAGGATAGAGCTGTTGAATCTATCAATTTTGGTCTTGGCATAAAAACAAAGGGGTTTAATATCTATGCAGCAGGGCCACCCGGGGTAGGCAAAACATCAACTGTTAAATCTTATATAGAAATGAGAGCAAGGCAAGAGCCAATTCCAAGTGATTGGTGCTATGTTAACAATTTCAACGATCCTGACAGACCGCTAGCAATTTCTCTTCCTGCGGGGCGGGGTAAGGAATTTGCAAAAGACATGGATGAGCTAATCAGAAGTGCACGCGAAGAAATCCCAAAAGCTTTTGAGAGCAAGGAATACGAAGAGAGAAAAACAAGGATTGCCAACGAGTTTGAGGCACAGAGGGAAAAAGGTTTTGCAGAAATCGAGAAAAGAGCTGGTGAGCGCGGCTTTGCTGTTGAAGTAACGCCTGGTGGCATAATCACTATACCTTTAATGAAAGGCAGGCCGTTAAGAAGAGAAGAATTCAACCTTTTACCAGAAGAGCAGCAAGAGGAAATACAAGAAGCAGGAGAAGAGCTTCAATCAGAGATAAATGAGGTGCTTACAAGGATTAGGAAGCTAGAGAAAGAAGCCAAACAAAAACTACAGGATTTAGACAAAGAAGTTGCGCTATTTGCAATAGGCCACCTCCTTCAGGATTTAAGAGACGGGTATAAAGATTTTCCAAAAGTACTTCTTTATCTGGATCAAGTTGAAAAAGATATAATCGAGAGTCTTGATGATTTTCGGCCTGGCGAGAGGCCACATATCCAAATCCCGGGGCTTGAGGCACTTCAAAGACCGATAACTTTTGATAGGTACAAAGTCAATGTGATTGTAAATAACTCGGATCTTAAGGGCGCTCCTGTTGTAGTTGAGCTAAACCCTTCGTATTATAATCTCATTGGCAAGACCGAATACAGGTCGTTTTTTGGCGGGGTGAGCACAGATTTTAATATGATAAAAGCGGGTGCCTTGCATCGGGCAAACGGTGGGTATCTCATTGTAAATGTGCTTGATGTACTAACCAGTCCACTTGCCTGGGATGCGCTTAAAAGAGCTATAAGAAGCGAAGAGATACGAATTGAATTAATGGGTGAACAGTTCAGGGTAATACCTGCTGTAACTATTAAGCCAGAGCCAATACCTCTTGACGTCAAAATAGTTCTAATAGGAAATCCTTATATATACATGCTACTCTATAACTTGGATGAAGACTACAGGGAGCTCTTTAAAACAAAAGCTGACTTTAATACCGATATGGATAGAACAGATGAGCATGTTCAAAAATATGCTGGCTTTGTTAGTGCTAGAGTTAAGGAATCAAAGCTTAAAGATTTTGACCCAAGCGGTGTTGCCAAAATTGTGGAGTATGGGTCTTGGTTGGCGGGAGATCAGAAAAAATTATCAACCCGCTTTATGGATATTGGCGATATGATAAGCGAGGCAAGCTATTGGGCAAGTATAGATGGCTCTGAGTTGGTCTCCGCGGTCCATGTTGAAAAAGCAGAAGAACATAAAAAGTTTCGCTCAAATATGATCGAAGCAAAAGTCCAGGAAATGATCAATCGAGATATGATTATGATTCAGACCGAGGGCTCTGAGGTAGGTCAGATAAATGGGCTTTCGGTGATAAGTATTGGCGATTACTCTTTTGGGCAGCCTTCAAGAATAACCTGTAAAGTTCATTTAGGAAGAAGAGGAGTAGTCAACATTGAAAGAGAAGTCAATCAGAGTGGCCCTATACATAGCAAGGGCGTACTGATATTGGCAAACTATCTTGCTTCAATGTATGCAACGGATAAGCCGCTATCGATTTCAGCAAGCTTGACGTTTGAGCAAAATTACGAGGGGGTCGAAGGTGATAGTGCGTCTAGCACGGAGCTATATACCTTACTATCAGTACTTTCTGGAATACCTATTAAGCAAAGCCTTGCGGTAACTGGTTCTGTTAATCAACTTGGGGAAATTCAGCCAATAGGCGGAGTAAATCGCAAGATAGAAGGGTTCTTTGAGGTTTGCAAAGCACGTGGTTTAACAGGAGATCAAGGTGTTCTCATTCCTGCACAAAACGTTGTTAATCTGATGCTTAAGAAAGAAGTTGTTAACGCAGTAAAGGAAGGTAAGTTTCATATCTTTCCGGTTAGAACTATTGATGAGGGTATCGAAATACTTACCGGCGTTGAAGCTGGCAAGCGAATGGAGGACGGCCGTTATCCAGAAGGGACCATTCACTACTTGGTGGATGATAAGCTAAGGAAAATGGCTGATCTATTAAGACTTTATGCAGTACCGGCAGAAGAGGAAGAGAGGAAGGCAGCTTAAGGGTAGTAGATACTTAAAGAGCACCAATAAATGCAACTCCACCTTCTATTTCTAATCTCTATGCTATGCTGCAGCTTTTACAGTTAGTTCATTAATGACGTCTCTTACACCGGGCGTCCACCAGGCAATATCTGAGGCAATCCATTTTTGCGTATAATCACTTACCGCACCTCTTAGGTAAACAACCGCATCGACTACCTCGATATCGATATTTGTCATATCGATTCTAGTGTCCCTAGCAAGGCTTGCTCGTACATCTTCCTCTATATCTTGATCCATTCTGGCTACAGCTGGTGTTACTACGATGTTATTTATGACATCGGTTACTCCAGGAGTTAGCCAGGCATCGCTCTCGGCAGCATTCTTTTCTGCCATTGTTGCAACAGAGCCGCTTAACACAACAATGCCGTTGCTTACATTTACAATGATATTTGTCTCATCAACCAGGACATCTCTTCTTAAGGCTGCATTGATATCGTTTTGGATATCTATGTCGGACCTCATAATTGTAGGTCTTACAACAAGGTTGTTTTTTACATCTACAACTCCCCTTATACGGCTTGCAATCTGAGAAGCATCAAGCTTTTGCGTATATGTGTCTACAGTGCCGTTAAGTGTTACTATGCCATTGGTAACATCGACATCGATGTTTGTTGCATCCACCCTTACATCCCAAGTAAGCGCATCTTGGACATCGGACAGTATTTCTTGATCGCTTGGCATCAGAGATACACTCCTTTAACATTAGTTGAGCATGTGAGTGTTTCTTTCCCATGTGATTTACGCATAAACGTAGCGCACCAAGTGATTGAATAATTGGTCGCAATTGATATGGTTGCTAGTAGTTTTTTAATATTAGCTGGTATAATCTTTGTCTAGACTTACTGTATTTTTATAAAACTCAGGGTTGTAATTTAAAGGATTATAGAGGTGTGTGGTGTCAAAAGTTTATTTTAGCAGTTTGCATGGAAAGAAAAGCTGGCTTGATAAAACCAGTAAGCTTTTTGACAGAGCAGGCTTTAGGTCAATCATTGAGCCTGGAGATATAGTTGCAATAAAGGTTCACTTTGGAGAACCTGGCAACACGGCTTATCTTTCGCCTATATTTGTAAGGCGCATTGTGGATAAAGTAAAAAAAGCAGGCGGAAAGCCGTTTCTAACAGATTCTAATACGCTTTATGTTGGTGCAAGGTCGAATGCAGTTGATCATCTGGTTTCGGCGATTGAGAACGGTTTTAGCTATGCGACAGTTGGGGCTCCAATTATAATTGCCGACGGTATTAACGGCAAGGACTATGTTGCGGTAAACATCGAGGGGAAACATATAAAAGAGGCAAAAATCGGTAGCGCAGTTTATCATGCGGATGCCATGATAGTGCTTACTCATTTTAAAGGACACGAGCTAACTGGTTTTGGTGGAGCAATTAAGAACATTGGGATGGGTATAGGCTGCCGCAGTGCCAAGCAAATAATGCATTCCGATGTTTTACCCCAAGTTCAGGATGATAAGTGTACGAGCTGCAGTAAATGTATTGAATGGTGCCCAACCGAGGCAATAACTGTCTTTAGTACTGCCAAAATCGATCATGCCAAATGCCAAGGTTGTGGAGAGTGCACGGTTACCTGTCCATCGGGGGCCATAGCAATTAATTGGATGACAGAGCCTAGCGTAACACAAGAAAAAATAGTGGAATTTGCTTGGGCCGCTATCAAGAATAAGTCAGGAAAGGTTGGCTACTTTAATTTTGTCTTAAATGTAAGCCCCGATTGCGATTGCTGGGGATGGAATGAGGCACCAATCGTTCCGGACATCGGTATTCTAGCATCGTTTGATCCAATAGCGATTGATCAAGCAAGTGTTGATTTGGTTAATAATGCACAGGGCTTGTTAGGGGGTAGATTAAAAGATATGCAGCATGAAGATAAGTTTATGTCTTTAACAGGAATAGATTGGCGACCCCAATTGGCCTACGGGGAAGAGATCGGACTTGGCACAAGAAGCTATACGCTTGTTAAAGTCGGGTAAAAGACCGGTGGAAGTAAATTAAAAATCAAGGCCCTTAAAGGGCCGCAGCCCTTGAGTTTTGAATTTGTTAAGTTCCATAATCATACTTAGCTAGAGAAAGCAGGATTTAGCATGCCGCCAAAAATGGGCGTACTCTACATCTGCGCAACGCCGATTGGAAACCTTGAGGACATAACACTTAGGGTCCTACGCATATTACGGGAAGTCGATATTATTGCTGCTGAAGATACCAGAGTCACCAAAAAACTCCTCTTGCACTATGATATATCAACTCCTATGGTTAGCTACCATGAGCATAATGAAATAACGCGAGGTCGCGAGTTGATTAAAGCCATGCAAGAAGGAAAATCGATTGCTTTAGTATCTGATGCTGGGATGCCAGGCATCTCCGATCCAGGGCATAGATTAATTAAAGCATGTATTGCTGAGCGTATACAAGTTATACCGCTCCCGGGTCCATCATCTTTAATTACAGCTCTTGTTGTGTCTGGTTTGCCTACAGACAGTTTTATTTTTCAAGGATTTTTACCTAGAAAGAAAGGCGATCGCATTTCAATTTTAACCGAGCTTCTTGGAATGGGGCGCACAGTCGTATTGTTTGAATCGCCGAGACGATTAAAAAGCACTCTAAAAGAGATTTCAGAGATAGACAAAGAAAGAGACATAGTTATTGCACGAGAATTGACAAAAAAATTTGAGGAAATTATAAGGGGGACTGTTTCTGAGATTATAGATAGGCTTAAGGAAGCTAAAGTTAAAGGTGAAATCGTGCTTCTTCTTGGTCCTGGGAAGAAACGACCGCGCGAATTTACTGAAATTGAACTTAGAGATGCAGTTATTGAACTAATTAATCGGGGCATACCCAAAAAGCAGGCAATCTCTGACATTGCCAAGCAATACAGTATAAGCAAGCGATCAATCTATGAGGCTGTGATCAAGCTCCGCGAAGAAAACAACCCACAGTAACAGCCTTTTTCAAAATGCCTACCGTTTTAAATAAGATTTGACTTGGTCCACCAATCTTTAGATCTTTATTATTAAACTTTTTTGTCCGATACCAATTCTTTCTTGCAGCTCTGGCAGACGTTTTTCCCCTTGAAGCTTTCAATGCGCGTTGCGCTCCCGCAAAACACACAAACCGCTTGATACTTTGAGAGAACAATAGAATCTCCATCAACAAAGATCTCAAGGGGGTCTTTAATTTCAATACCGAAAGTACGCCTGAGCTCCATTGGTATTACAATTCTTCCTAGCTCGTCTACCCTTCTTACTATTCCGGTGGACTTCATAGGGTACCTCCTGCTGCTTTCCTTGACAAGTGGTCGTTTCAATTATATGGTTGTGGAAAAATTGTGTCAACGAGGACTATACTTTTAATTGCGCAAAATTTATAAAAATTTAGCGAAGGGTGATTTTAACTTGTCAAACGAGAGTTTCTACGTGACAACTCCAATTTACTACGTAAATGATGTTCCCCACATAGGACATGGTTATTCAACCATAATTGCAGATACTCTTGCTAGATATAAGAGGCTGACAGGCCACGATGTTCTTTTTTTAACCGGAACCGACGAGCATGGCCAGAAGGTTGAAAAAGCAGCCAGGGAAAAAGGCCTTTCACCTCAGGAGCACGCCGATCTCATGGTTGGACCATGGAAAGAACTTTGGGCTAAACTTAAAGTTTCATATGATGATTTTATTCGGACAACGCAAGAGCGTCATGTGAAGGCTGTCCAGCATATTTTCCAAAAACTTTACGAGCAGGGGGATATCTACAAAAACTTTTACGAGGGTTGGTATTGCATACATGAGGAAACCTTCTATCCCGAGTCGCAGCTTGTTGAGGGATGCTGCCCAGAATGTGGGCGCGAGGTAGAATGGTTAAAGGAAGAAAGCTACTTCTTTAAAACGTCAAAATACCAAAATCAGCTTCTTGAACACGTTAAGAAGAATCCATCGTTTATTCAACCAGATTTTCGCCGAAACGAAGTTATAAACTTTATCGAGGGTGGTGTGCAGGACATTTCGGTGTCCCGAACTACGTTTAAATGGGGAATCCCTGTTCCATTCGACTCTAATCACGTAATTTACGTCTGGTTTGATGCCCTTATAAATTATCTCTCTGGCTGCGGATTTTTAATCGACGAAGAGAAATATCGAAAGTTTTGGCCTGCTGATGTTCATGTGATAGGAAAGGATATTATACGTTTTCATGCTGTTATTTGGCCAATCATGCTTATGGCGCTGGGTATCGAGCTTCCAAAGAAAATCCTTGCTACCGGCTTTTGGACTTTAGGAGGCGAGAAAATATCAAAATCCAAAGGGATTGTAATCGACCCAAACAGGTTGATTGAGGAATTTGGCGCTGATGCAGTCCGCTATTTTCTGCTTAGAGAGATAAGCATTGGGCTGGATGGCGAATTTACCTATGAAGCGCTGGTAAGGCGACTAAATGATGACCTTGCAAATGACCTTGGAAATCTCGTACACAGAACTGTTGCCATGATGATAAAGTATTTTAACGGAGAAATTCCAGAAGCTGGGGAGTTAGGGCAACTAGAAGTTTCTCTAAAAAATGAGGCGCTTGAGTTATTACAAGTCGTTAGCGAGTCAATGGAGAGAGTTGATATCCGTGAAGCCCTTGTCCAGATATGGCGTGTTGTTGGTAGAGCCAATAAGTATATTGATGAGGCATCACCGTGGGTTTTAGCTAGAGAGGGGAAAATCGATCATCTCAAGACAGTGATGCGTACCCTTCTTGAAACAATAAGGATAATTGGCATTCTAATTACACCCGTGATGCCGGACACTGCACGGAAAATTTGGGAACAACTAGGGCAAACCAATTTTGCATCGGTAACGTTTAAGGATGCCCAGAAATGGGATGGCCTTGTAACTGGTGCAGTAGTTAAAAAGGCACAGCCGTTATTTCCAAGAATAGAATTGGGTTAATATAGGAATGAAGTTAATCAGTAATTTGGGCAAAAACGGGAATCAAAGAGCTGTTGTTGCTTAATGTAAGGAGAGGAATGGTAAAGGAAATAAGCCTGACCGATACTCATGCTCACCTTGATTTACTTGCAGATGACAGAGCAGTTGAAACTGTCTTGTCAAGAGCAAGAAAAAATGGCGTAACCAAAATAATAACGGTTGCCGATAAGCTTGAATCAAGCTATCGGGCAGTTGATATAGCTCAAAAATTCGAAGGCGCATATGCTGCAGTAGGAGTTCATCCACACGATGCAAAGACAGTTAATCCCAACACAATAAAAGAACTTAAAAACTTAGCCAAGAATCCAAAGGTTGTAGCAATTGGTGAAATTGGTCTTGATTACTATAGAAACCACTCACCAAGAGCTGTTCAGCAAAAAGTATTTGCCCAGCTTCTGGACCTTGCTAATGAACTTGGCCTGCCGGCAATTATACACAATAGAGATGCTAACGATGACGTTATTAAAATAATTGCTGAGCAAGGCCTTGGTAAAGGTGTATTTCATTGTTTTAGTGGTGACGTGGCCTTTGCTCAAACTGTCTTAGCAATGAATTTTTACATATCAATAGCAGGGCCTGTAACATTTAAGAACGCTGGTAAACTTATTAATGTTGCCAAGTTTGTTCCACTAACCAAGCTACTTATCGAAACAGATTCCCCGTACCTTGCACCAGTTCCTTATAGAGGTCAAGAAAATGAACCAGCAAACGTGAGGCTTGTTGCTGAAAAAATTGCCGAAATCAAAGGCGTAGATATTTCAGCGGTTTCGGCATCAACCCAGGAAAACGTTTCGCTGTTATTTTCCATTCGCTAGGAAGACGCGTCTCAAGGGCAAGTTTTAGAGTAGAACGACTCCCCTGCCTTTAACACCAGCCATAGGCTTTACAAATATGGCAAGCATAGTTTAACAATTAACCCATTTGGGTAATTAGTAAGTTAAAGTTTTTGTAACTATTGCCCGATTATGTTATAATGGCAGGCAATCATTGCGTTTGTGCCTTAACAACTGAATAAGAAAAGCTGAAGGGACTGATTTGATGGGAGCACGTTTTCATCAGATAGCCCGCAGCCTTAGGGATAGAAGATACGAAATTATATTGTTATCCCTGATAATGGTGTTAGTCTTGATCGATCTTGTTAACGGTGCTAACCAGGTAAGATTAGTTGTTGATGGCAAAGCAAAAGAGATCAAGACGCGGGCGAGAACAGTGGCAGCTGTTCTGAGGGAAAACGGCGTAACTGTTAAGGCATCAGACAAAGTAGCGCCAAGACTCTCCAGTAAAGTAAATGGAGATATGGCAATTGAAGTAAAACATGCGGTACCAGTAACCATAGCACTTAATGAACAAAAGATCGAAACGATGTCCACAGCCAGCACAGTTGAAGAAGTTTTAGAGGACATCGGGTTACGACTAAAGCCTGCAGATCATGTAAAACCACATAAGAAGGAAAAAGTTACCGCAGGCATGACCGTAGAGGTTACGCCGGTAACAAGCAAATGCGAGGTTGCAAAAATACCGGTGCCGTACCAGCAAGTGATCAAACGTGATCCAGCTCTGGATTATGGCAAGAAGTTGGTAGTAGCTAAAGGTAAGCCAGGCTTACTTTTAAGGGTTACCGAAACTATTCTTAAAGGCGATCAGCCTGTCAAGAGGCAAGTTAAGCTAGAAAGTATCATATCACCGCCACAGAGTGAAGTTGTAGCGGTTGGCACAAAGCGCAAGGTTGCCCGTTTGGTAAGATCGCCGATAAGAGTAACGCGCGGAGAGGCCAGAACTCCCGCAGGTAGGGTATTGTATATGCAAGCCACAGCTTACGCCCCATATTACGGGCGTGGGGTTGATGGTGTTACCGCAAATGGTATGCAAGCGCAGAAAGGTGTAGTTGCGGTTGATCCAAGAGTTATTCCTCTTGGAACAAAGCTCTATATCGAAGGCTACGGCTATGCGGTAGCTGCTGATACCGGCGGTGCCATTAAAGGTAATCGTATAGACCTTTGCTATAATACACCTGCTGAATGTTTTAGGTTTGGAAGACAAACAGTCAAGGTAACTATTCTTGATGATTAAATCTGGCTAACGGCAAATATTAAGGGTATAAAAGCGGTGACACTAGCTACACCACAAGCAACGCTTGAAGTAGTAAAGAAGTTTGGCCTCAGGCTCGAAAAGAGCCTGGGGCAACATTTTTTAATCGATCAGAACATTCTCAATAAGATTGTTAGTTCAGCATATCTTTCAAAAAGTGATGTTGTTGTCGAGATTGGCCCTGGGATAGGAACACTTACTCAATCCCTTGCACAGAGGGCAGGCAGGGTTATTGCAATTGAGCTTGATCGCAAGCTTAAACCTGTCTTAGAATATACACTCGCAGGCTATGACAATGTTAGTGTTATTTTTACAGATGCTCTCTCTGCCAATCTTCGGCATTTCCCTGAAAGGCTTCCTATACCAAATAAGCTTGTGTCGAACCTTCCATACCAGATAGCTACGCCGCTGTTAGCTACTTATCTGGACAACTTTAGCGAGCTTTCGCTGTACGTTATCATGGTCCAAAAAGAAGTTGCAGATCGTATTATAGCTAAGCCCTCAACCAGCGAATATGGCTCTTTCTCGGTTAAGGTACAATTTTACTGTGATGTTGAACGGGTAGCTAATATCTCAAGAAACGTATTTATTCCCCCGCCTGAGGTCAATTCTGCAATTGTAAGGATGAAGCGCTTACCTGAGCCTCGCGTGCATGTTTTAAACAGAGATTTCTTTTTTAAAGTTGTAAAAGCAGCGTTTTGGCAGAGAAGAAAAACAATTAGAAATGCCCTTTTAGGCAGTCCAGAACTAAAAATCAATGCTGAAAGGGTTGGTTCTGCTCTAATCTCATGTAAGATTGATTCTTCCAGGCGGGGGGAGACGCTTTCCATTGATGAGTTCTCATGCCTGGCGAATGCCCTTTGGTAGGTTTTATCATTATTCTTTAAAGTTTTTAGAAAGAAAAGAAGGATTTTAATCCCTTTAGGCGAATAATCCATTAAGTGTGCTTGCTTTTATCCGTAGTTAAAGGTAAACTTGAAATTTTTGCATTTTTAAAGTATAATTCATAGAATACCTGAAGGAGAGGATAATAACGATGGCTGTTAGTCAATTATCGCAAGTAGAAGTTGTTGACAGGATTCGCAAGCAGCTTGACGAGTTCATAGGTGAGAGAATGCGCCTTAAGGCAAATATGGGGCGCTGCAAAATCATCGAAAGAGATGGGATACTAGAAGAAACACATCCTAATCTCTTTGTTGTAAAAGTTGAGGAAAAGAGAAACCGTTGTCGCAGAGTTTCCTATAGCTATGCAGATGTTTTAACCAAGACAGTTGAACTTTCAAATCCCGATAGCGGAGAAAATCTGCTCCCCTGGCTGTTATAGCTGCTTAAGTATTTAAGTCTTAATTTAAAAGAACTAGGGAGAGGAAAAACAAGGGCTTTTGAGGGCCAATGCATCAATAGCCCAGCAGTGCATGCTATCAATAAAAGCCTTCGCTAAAATAAATCTCTACCTTGATGTTATTTCACGATACCCCGATGGTTATCACCAGCTTGAAAGCATCATGCAAAGCGTGTCTCTTTTTGATTTAATCAAGATAACGCCTTCCAAAGAAATAAGCGTTTCATGTACAGAAAAAAATTTATGCCAGGAAAGCAACTTGGCCTTTAAGGCGGCTGAGCTTCTTCGGGAGCTAACAGGAAAAGACTCTTTAGGTGCCACCATTAATATAATCAAGAACATACCTATTGCTGCGGGCTTAGCTGGTGGAAGTGCTGATGCAGCTGCAACGCTAATTGGTCTTAATATCTTATGGGATCTTGGCTTAAGTCTGGCAGAACTTCAGGAAATAGGGATTAAGATAGGAGCAGATGTTCCCTTTTGCCTCGCAGGTGGGACTATGCTTGCTGAGGGCAGGGGAGAAAGATTGACCAGGTTAACACCAATGCCTCAGGTCGAGTTTGTCTTAATAACACCTCCCTTACATGTATCTACAGCTGAAGTTTATAGATTGCTTGATCAGAAAGCTCTGCCCCCAATGAATAGAAAAGATCAGTTTATTACCAGTTTATCAAGAGGTGGAGTAGGAGAAATTGCCAGATCGCTTGGGAATCTTCTAGAAGCAGTCGCTATAGCAGACCATCCTATCATCACAAAAATAAAGGAGATGGCAATTGAAGCAGGTGGGGCTGCCGCCTTGATGACTGGAAGTGGGCCAACTGTTTTTGTTCTATGCCAGGACAAAGGTTTGGCAGATAAGGTAGCAAACACAATAAGGTCATATGACCAGTCGTTTTTTGTTGAAGTAGTAAGGCCTGTAAACCAAGGCGTGGAAGTTATACAAACGTAATTTTTCAGGCAGTTAAGCAGTGCAACATAACATATCTTTCAAAAACAAAGAGGAAATTGTAAAGTTATAAAGAATAATACTAAATTATCTATTACAATTGAGGCGTTTTAATGGTAAGTGCGCTTGTACTTGCTGGGGGAAGTGCAAAAGAGCTAGCTGCAGTGCCAGCAAAAGGGTTGGTTCAAGTTAATGGGCGGCCAATGGTCGAATATGTCGTTGATGCGCTTCATCGATGTCCTGATATAGACCGAATTTGTGTGGTAATGCCGGTTGAGTATTCATTCAACCGCCAAATAGAAGAAAAATTAAGTATTGTTTTAGCAAATGGTAATTTGCTTGAAGTGTTAAAAGCTGGAATTAATAGCCTTAATACAGAAGATATGGTTCTTGCAATGTCAGCAGATATTCCACTTATAACACCGGAAGCAATCAGTGATTTTTTGCAGAGGTGCTCAAAGCGTAAAGCAGATATTTATTATTCAATAATAAAAGATGATAATATAATAAAACATTTCCCAAGCGTTAAGAGAACTTATGCACACGTAAGGGAGGGAAATTTTACTGGTGGAAATTTAATACTTCTTAAGCCCCAGTTTGTTGAAAGGAATATAGAACTTATCGGGCGCGTGCTAGAATCAAGAAAAAAGCCGGTAAGAATAGTCCGTATTCTTGGCATTTCATTTTTGCTAAGATTTGTGCTCGGTTTGTTAGAAATCAGTCAAATTGAAAAGAGGGTAGGCAAGTTAACAAGGTCGGCCTGTGCCGGCATAATAACGCCGTTTGTCGAAATTGGGTTAGATGTAGACAAGCAGTCTGATTTAGAGCTGGTTGAAGCTGCTTTAGCTGGAGGCGTACATGAGTAGAATTACTATTATTTCCGAGGGTGCTCCCAAACCTGCTGGGCCTTATTCGCAGGGCATAAGGTCCGGTGATTTTGTTTTTGTATCAGGCCAGATTCCCCTGGACCCAGAAACAAACGAGTTAATTGAAGGCGATATGAGAAAGCAAGCAGAAAGGGCCCTCAAGAACTTAGAATCTGTACTTGTAGCAGGCAACAGCTCACTCGATATGGTAATAAAACTGACGGTTTATTTAGTTGATATTTCAGATTTCTTGATTGTTAATAGTGTATTTAGCGATTTTTTTCCTAACCAACCGCCGGCAAGGGAGACCGTTCAAGTTTCTGGTCTACCAAAAGGCGCTAGGATAGAGATCTCGGCTATAGGATTGGCAAGATCATAGTAAAGGGGTGCAAAATGGAGATTACAAAGGTGAGCATTAGGCCTGTAGAAATGAACAAAGTTAAGGCAATTGCCAGCATCACCATCGACGATCAATTTGTAGTTCATGATTTGCGCGTCGTTGAAGGAGAAAAGGGCCTATTTGTTGCTATGCCTAGCCGTAAACTACCAAGCGGTGATTTCAGAGACATAGCACATCCAATCAATAGCGAAACAAGAGAGCGCATTCAAGCAGCCGTCATTGCCGAGTACAAGAGCAAACTTGGGATTAGCTAGCAAAGCAGCCGGTTGAAATGCCAAAAATTAACGTTGCAGATTGGTCTCCTGTATTGAATTGGTTTCTTGCGCCAAGTTAATATTAAGAGCGATTGATCAAGCTGCTTTTGGGGCGACGATGTTTAGAGGGTGTCCTTCAATAAAGGACTTTATGTTGGTTATTGTTGTCTCGAGAATCCTTTGAACAGATTCAGCGCTGTTAAACGCGTTATGAGGTGTTATAATTACGTTGTCTCTAAACAAAAGCGCATAGGTTTCAAGTGCTATTCTTAACTGCTCAGGATGGAATTCATGAGATAATAGCTGGCGTTCTTCTTTTATTAAACCTTCCTCCTCAAGAACATCAAGGCCAATACCGCTTAAAATTCCCTCGTTTAATCCCTCAACAAGCGCCGCTGTCTCAATAAGGCCGCCTCGCGATGTGTTTATTAGGATAGCGCCACGCTTTATTTCGTGCACGTTCTTCTTGCTTATCATATGATGGGTATGCGGATTATATGGTGCATGAAGAGTTATAATATCTGATGTTCTAAGCAGCTTATCAAGCGGTAGATACTTAAAACCAAGGCTTTTTGCAAGAAGCTCATCCTGCCTTACGTCAAATACAACGACATTCATTTCAAAGCCGCGGGCTATTCTTATGACGTGCTGGCCAATGTGACCAGCGCCTATCACACCAATGGTTTTATCTTTTAAATCAAAACCACGAAGCCCTTCAAGACTAAAGTTACCCCGTCTGGTTCTCTCAATTGATGGCAGTAGTTTTCTTGATAGTGCAAGAATCAATGAAAAGGTATGCTCTGCAACTGTATTTTCGCCATAGGATGGAACGTTTGAAATAGTAATATCTCTTTCTTTACAGGCTTCAAGGTCAATATGGTCAAATCCCGTTGAACGGGTCGCAATAAGCTTTAGATTTGGCAATTGGTCGATCACATCTCGGTTAAGCTCTGAGTAAATAAAAGGCGAAATTATATCGTAACCAACAGCTATTTCAACATTATCAGTTGTCAGAGGGTCTACGAAGAACGCGAACTGCAAATTCTTGTTAAGATACTCGCTTATAAACTTTTCCTCCCAAGGCTCTATTTCAAAAAAAGCTATTTTCGCCCTCACCTCAATCATCTCCTCCCTCTTATCTCTCAGGGGACGTAGCTTGTTTTTTCTGGATTCCATAAAGCAACTTACGCCACTAATCACTCCTATGTTTCCAAATTAGCAAAAAATATCTCCTTGCTGGTTTGATTCAGCTGGCTTATTTAAACTTATTTAAAATAAGCGTTGATAAGTGTATAATTTTTGATGTTTTAAGGTTTGTGTTAGTAGCGTATTACGTAGTTTAGCCTAGGAGTTTTGTCCAATGAGTCTTGCTGTTATAATCTTAGCAGCGGGTGAGGGCACCCGCATGAAATCGTCCTACCCAAAAGTCCTTCACAACATCTGCGAAAAGCCCATGATTCACCATGTTTTAGAAACCGTAAATAAGCTTGGCCCAGAAAGAATAGTAGCTGTTGTTGGGTATAAAGCCGAGATGGTTGTCAAAGCAATTGAAGGGGTCGAGTTTGTTGTTCAGAAAGAGCAGTTAGGTACTGGCCATGCTGTATCTGTAGTTGAGGGGGTACTTGACAGTTTTAATGGCGATATCATGGTCTTAAGTGGTGACACACCCCTTTTGAAGGCACAGACGCTCTCTAACCTTCTTGATATCCATAGAACAACAGACGCAGCTTCAACACTTCTGACCGCAAAAATGGATGACCCAACAGGCTACGGACGAATTATAAGAGCGCCATCTGGAGTTGTTACAGCGATAATTGAAGAGAAGGATGCAACCAATGAGCAAAAGTTAATCAACGAGGTTAATACCGGCACCTATTGCTTTGATAAGAAAAAATTGTTTGATTCGCTAAAGCAGATTGACCCTAATAATAAACAGAAAGAGTATTACCTAACCGATGTAATAAAGGTTTTAAACGGCAGCAATGAAAAAGTTGTGGCAGCTTCAGCTAATGATCCCATGGAGACCATTGGCATAAACAACAGGGTACAGCTAGCTGAGGCTGAAAAGATTTTAAGGCGAGAAATAAATAAAAAGCTCATGCTGGAAGGCGTGACAATTATTGACCCGGATACGACTTTTATTTCAGCTGAAGCTAAAATTGGCAAGGACACAATAATATACCCAATGACCTTTATAAGCGGCAATACCAAGATAGGCGAGAGCTGTTTGATCGGGCCACTTAGCCGCTTGATAAATTGTAGAATAGGAAGTTTTGTTACCATAGATAGCGCTGTCGTGCGTGAAAGCACAGTCGAGGATTATGCAGAACTAGGGCCGTTTTGCCATATAAGGCCGGGCACGCTAATTAGAAAAGGTGCAAAGGTGGGAGGGTTTGTTGAGATAAAGAAGAGCGAGGTTGGTCAAAACAGTAAAGTCCCGCATCTTAGCTATATAGGCGACACCTATATAGGTGATTATGTTAATATAGGCGCAGGGACAATCACATGTAACTATGACAGCGTAAGCAAGCATAAAACAGTAATTGAGGATGGGGCTTTTATTGGGAGCGATACGATGCTGGTTGCTCCTGTAAAGATTGGGAGAGGTGCCTTTACTGGAGCTGGATCAGTTATCTCAAAAGATGTCCCAGAAGATAGCTTGGCTGTCGAAAGAACTGAGCAGGTTATAGTTGATAATTGGGCTAAGAAAAGGCGTAGGAAGAAAGGAATTTCAGAGGGATAGGTGCAAGGAGAAAAATGGCTAGTGAAGAAACTAAGCGGTTAATGTTATTTAGTGGAAGGTCAAACCCAGCGCTGGGAAGAGAGATTGCCGAACATTTAGGAATTCAGCTAGGCAAGGTCGAAGTAGCATCCTTTAGCAACGGAGAAATATACGTCCGTTACCTTGAGAGTGTAAGGGGAGCTGATGTATTTGTAGTTCAAACTCTTTCCGAGCCAGTTAACGACAATTTAATTGAGCTTCTTATTATGGTTGATGCCCTAAAACGTGCCTCAGCACATAGGATTTTTGCTGTGGTCCCGCATTATGGTTATGCAAGGCAAGACAAGAAAGCAGCAGCAAGAGAGCCAATTACAGCAAAACTTGTAGCTGATCTTTTAACAACAGCAGGCATAAACCGAATGATTACAGTTGATCTTCATGCAGGCCAAATTCAGGGATTCTTTAACGTTCCAGTTGATCACTTGATGGGCTTGCCCCTGCTTGCTGGCTACTTTAAGGAGAAAAACCTAAAAGACCTTGTTATTGTTTCACCAGATGTTGGTAGGGTGAAGATGGCTAAGAGATATGCTGATAAACTTGGTGCATCACTTGCTATCTTACATAAAACTAGGCCAGCACATAACGTTGCTGAAATAACGCACGTTATAGGTGAAGTCAAAGGCCATTCTTGCTTAATGATTGACGATATGGTTGACACGGCTGGCACTCTAACTACCGGGGCTCAGGCACTTATTGACCACGGCGCAAAAGAGGTTTATGCTTGCGCAACTCATGCTGTTCTTTCCGGCCCAGCAGTTGAAAGAATTAAAAATTCGGTAATAAAAGAGTTAGTTACAACAAATACAATACCAGTTCCAGAGCATAAGATGATCCCAAAGTTTAAGGTTCTCTCGATTTCAGGACTATTAGCCCGGGCAATAAGAAATGTCTATGAAGACAGATCGGTTAGTGCTCTATTTGATGGGCAAAATCAACCTTAAACAGAAACCAGAAAGGGAGCGATAGTTCATGGAAATAGCCGAGCTAAGCGCGATGAAGCGAGAAGTGGTAGGAAAAGAGACAAGCAAAAAACTAAGGCGCAAAGGGAGAATTCCAGCAGTAATTTACAGCAACGGCAAAGCTTCCGAGATAACAGTTAACGCCCGCGAGTTTTCAGCTCTTGCGCATTCAAAAGCTGGAACGCACGTCATAGTTAAACTTAATATCGAAGGTGCAAAAGAGCACCCAAATGCAATTATTAAAGAAGTTCAGAAGAACCCGATTAGAGATGAGTATCTGCATATAGACTTTCAAGAAATAGCATTAAGCGAGAAGATTTCCACAACAGTACCGATAGCTATCGTAGGTGAAGCACCAGGGGTAAAAGCAGGGGGTATTTTGGAGCATCACCTAGGTGGCGTTGAGCTCGAGGGGCTTCCCAAAGACATGCCAGCTAACATAGAAGTAGATGTTAGCAAATTGGACATTGGCGAAAGCATTCACGCAAAAGATTTAAATATACCACCAGGAATTGAAATGCTGACCGATCCAGATGCAGTTGTGGTAGCTATTACAGCCTCCCAAGCTGCCCGCATAGAGACGGGGGCAGTTGAGGAGATTGCTCCTGAGGCAGTCGAGGGGGGCGCTGGAGTTAGCGCATCTGAAGGAAAGTAAGATACAGCAAGGTGCACGTCACGCGCACTTTCTTTATATTAGCAAATGTACATAATAGTAGGCATAGGCAATCCCGGAAAAGAATACGAAAAGACACGGCACAACGTCGGTTTTATGGTGCTTGAAAGGCTTGCCCAAGCGCATGGTGTAAAGCTTGACAAAAAAAGCAGGCTTGCGCGCTGGGGTGAAGGCAAAGTGGCAGATAAAGGTGTTATCCTGGTTGAGCCGCTTACCTATATGAACGAGAGCGGTCTAGCTGTCCAGTGGTTTTTAAAGGAAATCGGCATTGAGCCAGACCATTTGATTGTTATCTATGATGACTTGGATCTGGAGCCTGGCCGAATAAGGATAAGGAAAGGCGGTGGAAGCGGAGGACACAAAGGTATCAAATCTATTATAGGTAATATCAGAAGTGAAGGTTTTATCAGGGTAAGAGTTGGCATTGGAAGACCCCCGGGTAGGCAAGACCCCGCAGATTATGTGCTAAGTCCTTTTAGTAAGCGTGAACAAGAGGAAATAGAATTCGCTATCATTAGAGCCGCAGATGCAATCAAATATATCATTGCAAATGGTGTTGAGAAGGCCATGAATGAATTCAACCGCAAAGATGAGGCTGGGATATAGTTAGTTTGAATCCTTTCATCCCACCAAGTTTTTGACCATTAAATTATGGCTTTGACAAGCCATTTTTGCGTTGTTGTGATGTTCAGAGGGGAGGAAGGATTCGAACTTCGGCTTCACAATCGAATGATTTCTTTAGTATCACACACCGAAACGGCTGGTAATTAGCTTGATTGGCATCTAATAGTACAGTATAAAATGAACGGCATGGTTGATTCTAAAATATGATTCGCATATAATATATAAAATCGTATTTGCTGCTATAGCTAGCATGGAAAGAGGTTAAACTCAAAATTAGTCTCTAGCTAATAGATTTTCAGCGACAGGAGATTTACCGTGCAATTGCAAGAACGAGTTTTCAAATTCCTTTTGTTGTACCGCTGGCTAACAATAGGAAACGTTTTAATCCTTAATTTGACGGGTGCTAAGAATACAAGCTTTTTATTAGTCGCTTTTGTCGCAATCTACAATTTATTACTCGGTTTATACCCTATAAAGAGTTATAAAAAGCTCGAGAGAATGCCCTTCCTCTTATTAATCGATCTAGTTTTCTGTGCTTCAATACTGCATTTAACTGGTGGTTGGGCAAGCCCATTCTTCCTGTACAGTTTTAGTCCGCTGCTTCTGTCAGCTTTTCTTTTTAAACTCAAAGGCGCCCTCTTTTCCGCCTCAATATTTAGCCTTCTTTATAGCGCTGTTCTCTACCTTAACGGATACTCGAATCTAAGAATTGCTGAGATGGGCCGGCTTGACTCTTTAATCTCAAATTATGTCTCCTTTTTCTTGATCTCCATCTTTTGTGCTTACCCCTCAATTCTTCTTGAACAGTTAGAGAGAAGTAAGCAAGAAACGATGCAAGCAAAGGATGAGCTTGAACATGCACATAAGGAATTAGAAATGGCCTATAGGCTTGTACCATTATCCGGAAGAGAGATTGATGTACTAAGCCTTATATCTGAGGGAATAAGTAATAAGGACATAGCGAGAACGCTCTTTCTCTCAGAGTCTACAGTCAAGACCCATGTTTCAAGCATTTTAAAAAAGCTAAATCTGCAATCAAGAGCTGAAGCAGCTACATATCTTAACCAGGGGAATGGCTCCAAAAATGACGTCCTCCCCTAGCTTCCCTATATCCCACTCTACCAGCCAATATTAACCAAGTACTAGAAATATTCATACCCCCAATTCTAGGGGTACCAAAAAAATTCATACCTTAATTTGCTTAAAAACCATACTTGTGCCTGATATTTGATATTTATTAATCGGTTGATTGCTTAAAAATATTGGAATTGTTCATTTAGGTTTCAGGAGGATGCGTATGAAAGAAAGGCTTTTTGTAAATCGCGGAATAACTCGAATCGGTATTTCACTCTTGCTTGCTATCTCTATGTTATTGGCGCCCCTTGCACCGATCTTTCAGAATAGTGTAGGCCAAGCTATGGAGAGACCAAAGCAGGCGCGCACAAAATCGGCAAGTAAGGTAAAGGCAGCTTCGAGTATAACGAATAACAAATCAACTAAACAAAAAGACAAGGAAATAATTATTGACAAGGTTTCTAAAACGGGGACGGCCTTTATAAAGAACGAAGGCCAGATAGAAAACCAATCTGTAAAATACTATATCAATACTTTTGTCGGTAATGTCTTTATCGATAATGATGGTGAGCTAACTTATTTACTATTAAAGCGCAAGGACAAGAAAAAGGATAAAGCTGCTAATGAACAAAGCGATGTTAAAGACGAAGATAAAGACGCAGAGCCGGAGGCTGTAGAAGGGTGGGCTCTAAAAGAGCGCCTCATCGGAGCCAAAGACATAGATCCCAAAGGTATCGATAAGGCAAAAACCAAAATCAATTACCTAATTGGCAATAAAGAATCCTGGAAAACAGGACTGGCAGCTTATAATCATATAGAATTAGGCGAAGTTTACAGCGGAATAGACCTAAATCTGAGAGCGCATGAAAACAATTTTGAGAAGGTTTTTGTTGTACAGCCAGGTGCTGAAGTTAAAGACATACAAGTATCAATAGAAGGCGCGAGCTCCCTTGCTGTAAACAACAAAGGAGAGCTTGAAGTAAAAACAGGACTCGGAGACATAAGCTTCACCAAGCCAATCGCCTATCAGGAAAAAGATGGCATCAGGCATTATGTAAGGGTCACATATCTCGTTGATCAGAGTACCTATGGTTTTGATATCGGCAATTATGACAAAACTCAACCCCTCATTATTGATCCCATGCTAGCATCAACTACCCTCGGTAGTGGTGGTTATAATTACGGTCGTTCGATCGTTAAAGATAGTGCGGGCAATATCTATGTAACGGGCACAGCTGACTCAAGGGCTAACTTCCCCACAACACCCGGTGCGTATGATATAACGCACAATGGTGGATACGACGATGCCTTTATTTCAAAGCTTGACAGCAATCTCAACCTAGTTTCCTCAACGTTTCTTGGAGGGAGTTCATATGATCGGGCATATTCTCTTGCTGTAGATAGCTCGGGTAATATATGTGTTGTTGGACAAACATATTCCTCTAATTTCCCCACCACAAGTGGGGTATATGATACTTCGCACAACGGTAATTGGGACGCGTTCATTTCAGTTCTTGATTCTAGCCTTAGCAATTTACTGTACTCTACATTTTTAGGTGGCAGTAATGAGGATAAAGCAAGGTCTGTTTGCCGGGATGGTGATGGAAATATCTACGTAGTTGGGGAGACTAAATCGTCCGGTTTTCCAACCACTAGCGGTGCTTATGATACGTCGCAAAATGGTACCGATTACACCGATATATTTGTCTCTAAAATCAACTCCAGCCTTACCAGTCTTCTTACATCTACTTTTGTTGGAAGTTCTCGCGATGATTACGTAAACTCGGTTATTATAGATCCCTTTGGCAATGTGTGCTTTGCCGAGGAGAGTTACAGAAGTTATCCAATCACACCAGGTGCATTTAAATCAACCAGCAGAGGTTATAGTGATGCCATTGTTTCCAAGCTAAACCCTAGCCTAACTAGTCTTCTCGCCTCTACCTATATCGGTGGCTATACAGTGGGTATTAATGACTGGGATAGAGCGAAGTTGATTGTTGCCGATAGCGAGGGAAACTATTATATAGCTGGATTAACCTACTCTAGCGATTTTCCAACTACTGAGGGCGCATATGATAGAACATTTAATGGCAGCCCTGATGCCTTTGTCTTAGAATTCAATTCTGATCTTAGTAATTTACTGTGTTCCACTTTTATCGGCGGGGCTACTACCGATGATGCATATGCGCTCATTAAGAGTAGCTCAGGCGACATATTTGTCGCCGGGTCTACTCAATCTAGCGATTTTCCAACTACTGAGGGCGCATATGATAGAACATTTAATGGCGCAAGCGATATCTTTATATCAAGACTAAACGCCAATCTTTCCAGTCTTCTAGCCTCTACTTATATTGGAGGAAGCGGTAATGATGATGCTATGGCGATGGTTGGAGATAACCAAGGCAACATCTACGTAACCGGATATACTGGCAGTGTATTCGTATATAAGATGACGGGAGATCTGTCAAAAACTAATAAACCAGTTGCTTCGTTTACCTACAGTCCGTCAAACCCAGAGCCGCTAACAAGTGTTAACTTCGACGCATCAGCATCCCATGATTCAGATGGGCAGATCGTATCTTATCAATGGGATTTTGGCGATAACACAACTGGCAATGGAGTGAGCCCTGGCCATTCTTATTCAGCTACCGGGATATACCACGTAGTTCTAACGGTTACGGATAACGACGGTGCTTCATCCAGTTTCAGCCAAGACTTATATGTTAACCCTAAAGAATGCCAGCCTGCATGGACCAATCCTAACCCGGATCCTCTGGACAATGGGCCTAAAAGCACACAGCGTCCAATATTAATATTAATAGCTGGGCTTTATTCAAACGCTAGCAATGAGTCAGGTAAAGGTGATATTTGGGAATGGCTAAGGACTAATGCCGATGAGATTTTACCTGATGTTGACACTGTCTATATCGCACCTACTCAAAAGGGCGCAAATAGCTCGATAGTCATAGATTCTCTAGGTCATCTCAGTACAAATGCAGAACGACTTGCAAATTATATTCAGCAAATCAAATCCTTTATTCAAGGGCATCCTGTTATTTTGGTCGGGCACTCTATGGGTGGGATTGTTGCCCGAGGCTTTATTGACGACCCTAAACTAGTTGAGAAAGCTGGAATCGGCAAAGAATTGGCCGGTCTTATTCAGATCGGTAGTCCTAACAAAGGCTCCAATCTAAGTGTTGTAGCGAACAACATCCGATTATTAAGTTGGTATTATGAATGCGATGCTACCCATGATCTCTCACCAATCCAGATGTGGATTTGGAATAAGTTCCATACGAATCCCAAGGGAGTTACTATTTACCAGCATGGTGGTAATTATTTACCCGATAACCCCGGTGGCTATTATCTTAGCCCATATGAGCAGATCGTGGGTGTGCTTCTTTCAGGCGCTTTTCTTGGAGAGCCAAATGACGGAGCTGTTAGTTTTAGTAGTCTAGAAGGGCCTAGCAGCTTGAAGGGTATTCGGTTAACTACGCCTTACAATTACCGCCACTCTTTGTCGGCACCTGGTAGACAAGTACCTGTACTAGTTCCACAAGGGATACAGGGCATCCCTGAAGATGGGTTGGATTCGGTTTTGCTATATTTTTTGCGAGATCAGATAAACGAACTTACCTCTAACTGGGATATATCGTCTCAAGGCAGCCAATCTATGCAAATGAGTATTGCGGCTTACATCATGGGTATGGCAACGTTCACCATGAGCAGCTCTTCTTCCAATGAAGCAACACCTGGATCACCATTTTTACCAACCCATAACCTAATCGTTCCCGCTGGCAGTAACGCGGTAGATAATATCAGGATAGGCGAGAAGACGATAATTTCTCTAACGAGCACAGAGGGCACACCAACTGTGAGCATTTCTGACTCAGGCGGGCCTCTAGTTATCAACCCAGTAAGTATAGCAAACAGTGATGGTACCATTCAGACTTTGGCAGAAGTTATGCCAACCAATCCAGGTCTCCACTCTGTTACTGTTGCTTTAGAAGGGGGTGCGGGAGGCAATGTTACCCTAAGCGGAGTGGCAGAGTCTGGTCCATGTGTTACACTGTCGGCAGATGATGTGAATTACCTTGCAGGAGACGAGGTAACAGTAACTGCTACAATCGAGAGCTCTTCATCACCAGTTCAAGGTGCAACAGTATCGGTTGTTGCTAACTACTCAGGAGGACAATCAAATATTACACTCGCAGATAACGGCGTATCCCCAGATGCAACTGCTAATGATGGTATTTATACAGGCAAATTACTATTAATGGGGCCAACTGGTGATTGGATTCTCTCAGCCACAGCAATTGGGGATACCTTTGAGCGAGCAGCATCCGCAGTATTATCAGTTGGTTCTTCTTCCTGGGCTTCATTCTCGGGCTCATTAGCCGAGACGACTACCCCAGGCACAGGCTCAACCCTTGCTTCATGGGGTCTTGTCGCTCCGATTACGGCAAGTGTTGATGGTACCTATACGGTACAAGCCAATCTCGTTGATATTAACGGTAATGTTGTAGCTCATCCAACAGCTAGCCTTATATTAGCAAGCCAAGAGAGCACAATGGCGATTGTAAAAATTGCTAGCGAGGATCTTGTAACTGCGGGGGTATCACCTGGAGCTATGAGTGTGCAAGACATCAAACTATACCGGGTTACTGATACTGATCAACTTTTAGCAGATACTGCTCCTAATTTTAGCACTAGCTCTTATGGGCAAAACTCATGGGAGGCTTTCAAAATCGGCCTTGATCCGGTTAGCCCGGATCCGACTCCAAATCAAATCATCTCTTTCTCAGGAACCGCAATATACACGCCCGGAACGATTACAAATGTGGAGTATTCTTTTGACCAGGGAAATACTTGGCAGATGGCAATTCCAGACGACGGAGTCTTTGATGAGCCGACTGAAAGCTTTAGTTTTACAAAGAGTGGTTTATCCGATGGGCTCTATGGAGTAATAGCTCGAGCCAGCACTTCAGATGGCAAAGTAACTGAGCCCGATGATTTTGCGGGAGATCGCTTTATCGTTGATACGATAGCGCCTGATATCGTATCCTCACTTGCTGCAAACAAGACGGATAATGAAGTTTCTCTGTCCTGGACAGCACCGGAGGCCTTTTCTCCAACCAAGGCGGTTCTTAGCTATGAGATAAGCCTTGATGGCACCGTGACTGCCAAAACTTATGGAGCGGCTTATGACTTTGAAATACCGGCTCCAGGCAAATACTTAATCTCAGTTACTCCAATTGACGAGGCAGGAAATAGGGGGCTAACATCAAGCATATTACTTGATGCAGGGCCGCCTGTAACTTCAATTTCTACAGCACCCTTGGCGCCCGATGGAGAGAACGGCTGGTATAGATCAACTCCTATCATAACGCTTAGCGCAGATGAGACCTCTACCGCATACTACAGATGGGATTCTGGAAGCGAGGTAATTTATACTGCTCCATTTGAGGCACTTGAGGGCACACATACTCTAACTTTTTACAGTGTTGACCTATCAGGAAGCACTGAAACAGCGCAAAGCCAGATATTCAAAGTAGATACAGCCCCACCGGCCACTCCTGTAATAGGAAGTGTTGATGAAACAATCACAACAAGCAATGTCGAAAATGTTGTAGTTGGTGGTACCGCAGAACCGGGTTCGATCGTTTGCGTAACCGCATCCGATGGAGCCCATGAGGTTACAGCAACCGCACTATCTGACGGCATCTTCAATGTATCCATGAACCTATCAAGCCTATCAGATGGCACAATTACATTTACAGCCTACGCAAAGGACGAAGCTGGAAATACAAGCACTACAAGCACAGGGGAAACATCAGTCAAAGATGTCACAGCCCCAACCGGAAGCATAGTGATAAGTAACGATGCTCCATACACCAACACAAAGAATGTAACGCTTACCTTATCAGTCGATGACACGTCTGCAATCACAGGCGTCGATCAGATGATGGTATCAAACGACCCAGTTTTTGCAGGCGCCTCTTGGGAAAATTATAGCTCTAGTAAAGCCTGGGTACTTGAATCAGGTGAGGGCACAAGAACGGTCTATGCCAAATTTAAAGATAAAGTTGGAAATATCTCAGCTACTTACAGCGACTCAATACTTCTTGATAAGGTAGCCCCGACAGGAAGTGTTACGATAAATAGCAATGATACCTATACCAACTCTAGAAACGTAACTCTTAGTATTTCGGCTACAGATCCAGATCCAGCATCCGGTGTTTATCAGATGAAGGTCTCAAATGACCCTAACTTTACTGGTGCGCCCTGGGAGGCTTATTCTACAACTAAATCCTGGACTCTAAACTCTGCGGATGGAACGCAGACAGTCTATATTAAGTTCAGAGACAATGCCATAAATTACTCTGCCGTTTATAGTGACGACATCTTTCTTGATAGGGCAGCCCTGACTGGAAGTGTTACGATTAGCAACGGTGCCACTTACACCAATACAAAAAATATAACGCTTAACATCTCAGCAACTGATCCTTTACCAGCATCTGGCATCTACCAAATGAAGATCTCAAACGATCCTAACTTTACCGGGGCCTCCTGGGAGCCTTATGCTACAAGTAAGGCCTGGACTCTTGAGTCTGGAGATGGAACGAGAACGGTCTATATCAAATTCAGAGACAACGCTATCAATTACTCAGCTGTCTATAGCGATGACATCTTTGTTGATAAGGTAGGTCCAACAGGAAGCATAATGATAAACAACGATGATACATACACAGCTTCAGCAAACGTAACTCTAAATATCTGGGCATTAGATCCCGACCCGGCATCCGGCATCTACCAGATGAAAGTCTCAAATGACCCTAACTTTACTGGTGCTCCCTGGGAAGCTTATTCTACAACTAAATCCTGGGTTCTTGATTTAGTGGAAGGGTTAAGAACGGTATATATTAAATTCAGAGACAATGCTATTAATTATTCACAAGTCTACAGTGATACGATCTTTCTTGATTTGTAGATGGGGGATTAGTGAATGCCGTTAAAGCTAAGAGGATTCAATTAGACGGTTGACAAATTACAGGATGGTCACTCACCTGTCTTGATAGGTGAGTGACCCCTGGAATCTTAGATAGCAACAAGTATATGGAGCTTGAGTTTGCCATCTAATACTAAATCGAGCCAATACATAAAGAGCCGAAAATATGTAATTGCCATAGATTTTATAGAGTATGCAATTTATATGTAGGAAGCAGACTCATTTCTTTGAACAAATTACCGATAAAGGTAAAAGAAATGATTTAAATTCAAGAGCCAGAGGGTCTTATGGATAAGAAAAGAACCATTGAGCGAGCATTGAGTATCCTTGCCTATATCTCAGTCGGTCTGATACTAATTCCCAATACAGATATGGTTTATCGATATACTGTGCCACCTTCTATAGGATTATACTTATCCCTTGCCTTTTTTCTGGGTCTGGCGATGGCTTTTCTTATCATCATAAGCTATGTTGTTTTAGGTCTATTAGGACATCTTCAAAAACCCCTTTTTAAAAATTTTACATTTTACCTGCTTCTACTTGTTTTTTCTAGTATGCTGGTACTCTTTCTTTATGCAGCCACTACCGTACTTGGACCTGGTTTCTGATATGTCAATGGCATATCTGCAATTACAAGCATCTATCAAGATGGAGGGAACGCTGGTTTTCTGTGTGCCAGTCGTTTCTTCTTACTAAAACAATAACTTGATATATTATTGCAGCTCAGCTATATATTTCACCAGCTTCTCTAACAAGCCAAAGTTTGAATACCGTCCACTTAGGGCACCCTCCACCACTCTTAAACCCTTAAGGCCTATAATCCTTTCCACCAAGAACAAAAGAGAAAGGATACAGGAAAGCATCCTTTACCAGATTACACCTA
>ENA-ORXB01001116-ORXB01001116.1-sediment-metagenome-genome-assembly--contig:-NODE-1116-length-36319-cov-12.349236_pt1 | contig 36319 bp, 42 predicted proteins | sample MGYA00237863_ERZ511475 | MGnify/ENA primary metagenome ERZ511475 (study PRJEB26305, sample SAMN06343858) | sediment metagenome | isolation source: hot spring sediment | place: Canada: British Columbia... | reverse complement strand
GCTCAACTATGAAGTCACCCAAGAACTCTTGAAGCAGGCTAAGGGAGGGCGAGGAAGGAGTTTTGGGTAAAGCCCTGCTCGAGGTCTACCCCCCCATCGCCGGGGGTGGTATACTGGAAGTCCTGCCCTAAAGGCAGGGGGCGCGAACAAGGGGGGAGCCGCCCGACGCCCACCCCGCGTAGAAAGGAGAAGGATGGAGAAGAAAGAACTCCTCTCTACGCCCGTGGTTCCCATAGACATCAAGGCCTTTGACGCTGGGCCCATCCTCGAGGCCATGGGCAAGACTGCCTTCCAGGCCCGGAACCTTTACCGGGCGGCGGAGATCTACCTCAAGATGCTGGAGGACGACGCCGCCGTCATCCTCACCCTGGCGGGGAGCCTGGTTTCCGCGGGCCAGGGCCTCATCATCCACGACCTCATCCGGAAGGGCCTGGTGGACGCCATCGTGGCCACCGGGGCCAACATTGTGGACCAGGACTTCTTTGAGGCCTTGGGCCACCGCCACTACCAGGGGAACCCCAAGGCTGACGATGAAACCCTTAGGCGGCTTTGGATCGACCGCATCTACGACACCTACATCGACGAGGAGGAGCTCCGCCACACGGACTACACCATTGCCGAGATCGCCGATTCCCTGGAGCCTAGGCCCTACTCCAGCCGGGAGTTCATCTGGCACATGGGCCGCTACCTGGCGGAAAGGGGTCTGGGGGAGAAGAGCATCGTCCGGGCTGCTTACGAGGAGGGGGTGCCCATCTTCGTGCCTGCCTTCTCCGACTCCTCCGCGGGGTTCGGCCTGGTCTACCACCAGGTGAAAAACCCCAAGGCCCACGTGACCATTGACTCCGTGGCCGACTTCCGGGAGCTCACCCAGATCAAGCTCAAAGCCGGCACCACGGGCCTGGTGATGCTGGGGGGTGGGGTGCCCAAGAACTTCGCCCAGGACATTGTGGTGGCCGCGGAGGTCTTGGGCCACCAGGTGGAGATGCACAAGTACGCCATCCAGATCACCGTGGCCGACGAGCGGGATGGGGGGCTTTCCGGCTCCACCCTCTCCGAGGCCCAAAGCTGGGGCAAGGTGGACGCCGCCCTTTCCCAGATGGTCTTCGCCGAGGTTACCTTGGCCTTCCCCCTCCTGGCTTCCTACGTTTACCACCGGGCTCCCATGCGGGCCAAGCGGCGCTACGCTGACCTCTTCGCTGAGGAGGTTCCCGCCTAGCCTGGTGGGGTTCCCCTCGCTTGGGGTTATGCCCGGGCGGGGGGTTTCTGCTGGACCAACCCCCCCTCCCTTTGGTAGACTTCCGGCAAATGCCCGATGAGCTAAGGCTTTACCTGAAGGAGCGGTTTGGCGTCTTGGGGCCGGTTTCCCCGGGGCGCTTTGAGGCCGAGTTGGCCAAGCGGGTGGGAAGCCCCGCCAAGCGGGAGCCCGTTCTCAAGGCCTGGCGCGCCTATCTTTCGGGGGGCGGTAGGGAGGCGGTGCGAAGTTTCTACCAGGAGATCCTTAAGGTGCCCAAGGGGGAGGCCTTGGTTTACGGCATGCACCTGCCCTTTTTGGAGTTCTACGCCCGGGAGGTGCCTTCCCGCTTAGAGGGGCGGGTTTTGGAGGTGGGGGCCTTCACGGGAGCCTTGGTGGGCTATTTGCAAAGGAAGCGGCCCGAGCTCTCCTTTTCCGCCCTAGACGGGGTGGAGGAGGCCGTGGAGCTTGGGAAAAAGCGGGTGCCCGAGGTGGTTTGGCATGCGGCCTGGGCGGAGGAGGTGGAGCTTCCTCCTTTTGACACCCTGCTTCTCCTTTCCGTGTTCCCCGAGGGCTTTGTGGACCAGGAGCTGGAAAGCCGCCTCGAGGTCCATTCCTTTTGGAAGCGCTTCGGTTTCTTTGAACGCCTTCCCCTCTTTGCCCGGCTTTTGAAGCCCGGTGGGCTTTTGGTCTACGGCCATGGACCCTTTTTGGGCAAGAGCCCGGAAGGGGTGGAGGAAGGCTTAAGGCGCCTGGGATTTTACCAAGTGGAACGGGTGGGGGAGGGGGAGTACTTTTTGGTGCTGGCGAGAAGGCCCGAGGTGCTGGAAGTAAGCGAGGAGGCCTGGTCCATGGCGGCGGAAGAGGAGGCTTCCCTGGACCTCGAGGAGTCGCCCCTGCAGGTTCCCGTTCTGGTTCAGGAGGATCTTTCCGAGGTGCGGGAGCTTTTGGCCGCGGGGCGGTATGCGGAGGTGCTGGCCCATTTGCCCGAGGGGGTAGAAGGGGAGGCGGCCTGCCTGAGGGGGCGGGCCCTTTTCGCCCTTTCCCGCTATGCCGAGGCGGAGGAGGTCTTAAGGCGGGCCCTTTCCGAGGAAGCGGAGGACCTAAGGGCCATGGTGCTGGTGGAGCTCGGGGAGTACGAGCGGGCCAGGCCCCGCCTCGAGGCCCTGGCCGGGAGGGGAGGGAGGTACCGCATCTACCTGGGCCGGGTCTACCTGAGCCTGGGGCGGTATGCGGACGCCCTCAGGCAGTTTGTGGAATCGGGCCTGCCCGAGGCGGAAGGGTACGTGCGGGAGGCCCTGGAACGGATCACCGAGCGCATGCGCCGCTTCGCCCGGGAAGGGGAGTGGGCGGAGGTAAGCCGCCGGGCGGAGTTTGTGGAGGACCTTTCCCCAAACCTCCTGACCCGGGAGATGCTCCGGCTTGGCTTAAAGGCCGCCCTGATCCAAGGGCTTTTTGCCCGGGCGGAGCGGTATGCCAGGAGGCTTGCGGATCTGGACGAGGCCGAGGGCTTCTTGGGGCTTGCCCTGGTGGCCCTCAGGGTGCGCTCCCCTCTGGAGGTGCGGCCCATGGAGGACTTGAAGCCGGTGGAGCCCTACCTCACCGAGGCCTTGGCCCGGGCGGAGATCCCCGAGGCCTTGTTGCTTCTCGGGATGCTCCGGGAACGGGAGGGGCGCCACCTGGAGGCCCTGCGCCTTTTGGAGCGGGCGGCGGAGCGGGGGGAAGGGGAGGTGGCGGGCCTGGCCTACCACCACCTGGCCCAGGTGAAGAGGGCCCTCAGGCGGCCCCTTAAGGAGATCCTGGGGGACCACAAGCGGGCCCACGCCTTGAGGGCCTACCCCGCCCCCTACCTTTTCCAGCTGGCCCAGGAGGCCCTGAAGGGGGGAGAGGAGGTCTTGGCCAGGGAGCTTCTCTCCCGGGCCCGGGATGCCGGGCTTTCCGAGGTGGCCGAGGAGGACCTCATGGGGCTCCTTGCCCTTCTGGAGAGGCTGGAGGGTCCCTGGGCTGCCTTTAGCCTTCTCTACCAGGCCCTGGGCCGCACGCCCAAGCCCCCCCTGGAGCTTCTGGCCCTGGCCTACCGGCTTTCCCGTGGTTTCCGGGAAAGCCCCGAGGCCTCGGAGGTGCGGGGGCAGTACCTGGCAGCCCTGTATGCCGAGGGGCGGGGGGAGGAGGTGGAAAGGCTCTTGCTGGAGGAACTGAAGGCTGACCCCCAGGCCCTGGAGGTGCTCTTTGACCTGGCGGAGCACTACGAGGCCCAGGGCAACTGGCGGAAGGCGGCGGAGCACTGGCAGAAAGCCTTGGAGGTAGCCCTCTACCGGGAAAAGGACCTGGACCTTTCCCGGGAGGTCCTGAGAAACCTCCTGTTCCTCAGGCCTCACGACGAGAGCCTTACCCTTTACCTGGAGGAGCTTAAGGCGGTGAGCCGGGGCCTGGAGGCCTTGGGGGAAAGCCCAAAGGCCCTGCCCGAGACCAAGGAGGAGCTCCTGCAGGAGGGCCTGCCCCAGTTCCACGGGGAGCACCTTCTGGTGGTGGGCGGGCACACCCAGCTCAGGAGCCGGCTGGTTCCCCTCCTCGAGGCCCGGGGCCTTAAGGTGGACTGGTTTGATGCGGACACCGCCGGCGTGGGCAAGGAGGCCCTGAGGCGTATCCAGAACCGCCTGGAGAAGGCCCATGGCCTCATGGTGGTTTCCAGCTATGTGGGCCATGACTTCTCCGAGCCCGTGCGCCTCGAGGCGGAGCGCCTGGGGGTTCCGGTCTATGTGATCCCGGGGCGGGCCCGGGGGGCCACGGGGTTTCTCAGGGCCCTCAAGGCCTTCGCCCCCGAGCTCTTCAAACGGGCCCTCAAGGGGGTACAGTAGGGTTCATGGAGGCGCCGGTTCTGAAGCTGGGCTACTCCCCCTGCCCCAACGACACCTTCATCTTCTACGCCCTCACCCATGGCCTTGTGGAAAGCCCCCTTCCGGTGGAGGCGGTTTTGGAGGACGTGGAAACCCTGAACCGCTGGGCTTTGGAGGGGAGGCTACCCCTGACCAAGCTCTCCTATGCCGCCTATGGGAGGGTGCGGGACCGGTATGTGGCCCTACGGAGCGGAGGAGCCTTGGGAAGAGGGGTGGGCCCTTTGGTGGTGGCCAAGAAGCCCTTGAGGAGCCTGAAGGGAGCCCGGGTGGCCATTCCCGGGCGGAACACCACGGCTTTTTTGCTCCTCTCCCTGTACGCGGAAGGGTTTGAGCCGGTGGAGGTGCGCTACGACCGGATCATGCCCCTGGTGGCCCAAGGGGAGGTGGAGGCGGGTCTCATCATCCACGAAAGCCGTTTCACCTACCCGGAGTACGGCCTGGTCAGGGTCCTGGACCTGGGGGAGTGGTGGGAGGGGGAAACGGGCCTGCCCCTTCCCTTGGGGGCCATCCTGGCCCGGCGGGATCTGGGGAAGGAGCTCATCCAGGCCCTGGACGAGGCGGTGCGGCGGAGCCTGGAATACGCCTTTGCCCATCCCGAGGAAACCCTTCCCTACCTGAAAGCCCATGCCCAGGAGCTTTCGGAGGAGGTGATCTGGGCCCATGTACGCACCTATGTGAACGGGTTCAGCCAGGACGTGGGGGAGGAAGGGGAAAAGGCGGTGAAAAGGCTCTTCGCTGAGGCCGAGGCCCGGGGGCTTATCCCTTCCTCCGAAGCCCCCCTCTTTTTGTAAACTCGGGGCATGTTCCAGGAGCTTTCCCTCGAGGCCCGGCGGGAGATGGCCAGGGTGTTCCAGCCCAAGAGGGTCTTGCGGGGTACCCCCCTCTACGCCCTGGGGGACCGGGCGGACGGGGTGTACCTGGTGCGGGAAGGGCTTGTCTGGCTGGAGGGACCCCGCTCGGCGGAAGGGGAGCCCGCCACCTTGGGGGTGGTGGGGCCTGGGGGGCTTTTTGGGGAGGAGGTCCTGGTGGGGGGGCGACGTCGCACCTCGGGAGCCACCGCCCTGACCTACGCCGAGTTCCTCTTCGCTCCCCAGGAAGCCCTAGCCCCCTTGCGGGCGCGTTTTCCCGAGGTGGAGCGCTTCCTCCTGGAGGCTCTGTACGCCCGGCTGAAAGAGGCAGAGGAGCGGCTTTGGGAACTGCGCCACCTCTCCGTGAGCCAGCGCTTGGCCCGGCTTCTCCTCAGGCTAAGCCAGGCGGGGGAGGTGGCCTTTTCCCACCAGGACCTGGCCCGTATGGTGGGGGCCACCCGGGAGACCGTGACCAAGCTCCTGGGGGAGTGGGCCCTTTCGGGGGTAGTGGACCTGGGCTACCGTCGGGTGGAGGTTCGGGAACCCCAGGCCCTTGCCCGCCTGGCCGAGGCGCTTTAGGCTTTGAAGCATGGAGGCCCAGGTCCTGGCCCAGCTTTTGGGCCTACCCCAGGGGGAAGAGGTCCTCAAAGAGCGTTTGGGCCGGGAAGGCCATCCCCAACTTTCTTCGGCGCTTGCGGCTTATCTGAAGCGGCTTCAGGCTCCACGGGAGGTCCTGACGGCCCTCGAGGGTCTGGGTCAGGGGGCGGTGGTCACGGGCCAGCAGGCGGGGCTTCTGGGAGGGCCTGCCCTGACCTTCTACAAGGCCCACACCGCCTTGGGCCTGGCGGAGAAGGTGGGAGCGGCTTCCCTCTTCTGGGTGGCCTCCCAGGACCACGATGTGGAGGAGGTGCGCCACCTTCACCTTCTCCTGGAAGAGGAGGGGCGTACCCTGTCCCTGCCCCTGCCGCCCCTTCCTGCGGGGCGAATCCCCCTCGCCCCTTACCGGCAGGCGGTGAGGGAGTTTCTGGGCCCCTGGTCCCGGGATGCCCGGGTAGCCTACGCCTTGGAGGGGGAGACCCTGTCCGAGTTTTTCGCCCGCACCCTCTTGGCCTTTTTGGGGGGGCGGGGCCTCATTCCCTTTGACCCCATGGCTCCGGAGCTTGCCCCCCTTTTCCAAAAGGCCCTGGAGAGGGAGCTGGAGGACCCCTTGGCCAGCGCCCAGGCCATCAATCAGGAGGCGGAGCGCATCCGCGCTTTGGGGGGCAAGCCTCCTTTGAAGCGCAAGCCAGGAGCCACCAATCTTTTTTTAGAAACAGACCAGAGAAGACTGCTTTTTTACCAGGATGGAGCCTTTACTGACGGGGTGCGCCGCTACAGCAAAAAGGAGCTTCTGGAGATCCTCAGGACCGATCCCAGCCGCCTCACCCCCGCAGCGGGCTTGAGGCCGGTGTTCCAGGACCTGGTTCTGCCCACGGCGGGCTTCGTGGTGGGTCCCAACGAGTTTCGGTATGTGGCTGAGCTTTCCGGGGTTTACGCCCTTTATGGCATCCCCATGCCTGCCCTGTTCCTCCGTCTAAGGGCGGTGGTTTTGGAGCCTCCCATCCGCCGCATTGTGGAGAGGTACCGCCTAGATCCCTGGGCGTTTGTGGATGGGGGGGAGGATGCCTTCCTGAAGGCTGTCAAGGAGGTGCTGGAAGGGTTCAGGGGCCTCGAGGCGGAGCTTTTGCGCCTCTTGGAGGAGGTGGAGGCCCTGGGCCAGAAGGCCCGTGCCCTGGAGCCCACCTTGGAAAGGCCTTTCCGCCGCTTCCAGGCGAGGCTGAAGGGGGAGGGGGAAAGGCTTTTGAAGAAGCTCCTTCGCGCCCGCATGGGGCGGGATGCGGTCCTTCTGCATCACCTGGAGCGCCTCAAGCGGCACCTTTTGCCTCGAGGCCTGCCCCAGGAACGGGTCTACCCCTTCGCCATGTACGCCTTGCGCCACCCGGAGGCCCTCCTTAAGCTCCAGGAGGCACCCATCTTGGGAAGGGCCACCTTGGTTTTGGGCTAGGTGGTAGGATGGGGACAATATATGACGCATGGGTTAAAGGGCGCCCTTCTGGCATGCCTCCTTTTGCTGGTCCCCCTCCTGCCCTCCCGGGGCCAGGAGGGGGACCTCCTCCTCAGGGTGCTCCTTAAGGAGGTGCCGGAAGGCCAGGAAGTATCCCTTCTCCTGCCGGAGGGCCAGGGAACCGTGCGGGCCAGGGGGGAGGCCCAAGGAGTCTGGGTGGAGGGCAGGCTCCAGCCCTTTTGGGAGTTTCCCGGCCCCTATTTCCGCCTCGATGGGCGCACCTATAGGGGTGGGGTGCACCTTCTTGCCCAGGGGGGAAAGCTTTTGGTGGTGAACCTGGTCCTTTTGGAGGATTACCTCCTCGGCGTCCTCCCCGCGGAGATGCCCGAGGGCTTTCCCCAGGAGGCCCTGAAGGCCCAGGCGGTGGTGGCCCGTACCTTCGCCGTGAACCGCTTGAATCCCCGGGCTCCTTACGACCTCTGCGCCAGCGAGATCTGCCAGGTCTACCTGGGCTCGGGCGTGGAAACCCCCAGGCATAGAGAGGCGGTGAGGGCTACCCGGGGTAAGGTCTTGAGCTACCAGGGAAGGGTCATTTCTGCGCTGTACCACGCCGACTCCGGGGGTATGACCGCGGGGAGCGAGGAGGTCTTTCAGAAGGCCCTGCCCTATTTGCGGCCGAGGCCGGACCCCTACGCCCGGGGTCCCAAAAGCCAGTGGCAGCTTTCCGTGAGCCCGGAGCGAGCGGTGGCGGCCTTGAGGGCCATGGGCCGTACGCCCCAGGCTGGCTCCCTTGGGGATTCCCCGGTGGTGCTGGAGCGAAGCGCCTCGGGAAGGGTGTGGCGCCTGCGGCTTTTGGGGGTGGAGGTGCAGGGCCCGGAGGCCCAGCGGTTGGTGCGGAACCTGGGCCTGCCTTCGGCCTTGGTGGAGTTTAGGGGCTGGCAGGCGGAGGGCCGGGGAGCAGGGCACGGGGTGGGGCTTTCCCAGTGGGGTGCTAAGGGCATGGCGGAGGCGGGGTACGGGTACCGGGAGATCCTTGGGCATTACTTCCCCGGCACCTTCCTCTCTGACCTTTTGCTGGGTGGGATTCCGGGCCCCGAGGAGGCTTGGGCCACAAGATAGCCTCGGCCGACCCGGCTAAAGACCCATGTTGATTCCCACCCCCATCGGTCCTTTATGGCTCGAGGTGAGCCCCCGGGGGGTGCGGCGCTTGGAGCCCGCCCTTTTCCCCCGGGGCCTCGAGGCCAGGGGTCCCTTGGCCGAAAGGGTGCGGGAGCGGGTGCTGGCCTACTTCGCCGGGGAAAAGCCCGATTTTTTGGACATCCCCCTGGACTACACGGGGTTTTCCCCCAAACGGGTGGCCCTTTACGAGAGGGTGCGCCTTATCCCCTACGGGCGCACGGAGAGTTATGGAAGCCTGGCGCGGGAGCTTGGCCTTTCCCCGAGGGCCGTGGGGGCGGGGATGCGGGCCTCGCCCTTTTTCCTCCTGGTGCCTGCCCACCGGGTGATCCACGCCGACGGGCGGCTTGGGGGGTTTGCCGGGCAGGAGGGGCTTAAGGCCTGGCTTCTGCGCTTTGAAGGAGCCTGGCCCTAGACCTCCACCCAAATGGCCACGGAAAAGGGGGGAAGCTCGGGCCCGCAAAGGCGTCCTCCCGCCGGGGTGCAGGTTTTCCCGGAGAGGAGGTCCACGGCCTGGGCCCCTCGAGGCAGGGCGCCATGCAGGGGAAAATCCTGGCGGAAAGGTTCGGAAGAGGCGTTCACCACCACCAGGTAGGGCCCCCGGGTGAAGGCCAGGTGCCCGTCTGCGGCATAGACCCGCTGGTAGGGGGCGGTGCGGAACTCGGGGTGTTCCTGTCGTAAGCGGGCCATGCGCCGCACGGTTTGGCGGATCTCCTCCTTCCAGCGGGCCGGGTCCCAGACCATGCCCGCCCGGTTTTCCGGGTCATGGCCCCCTTCCATCCCTACCTCCTCCCCGTAGTACACCGTGGGATTTCCGGGCAGGAGGAAAAGCAGGGAAAGGGCCAGCTTAGCCCGTTCCACGCTTCCCCTAAGGAGGGTGAGGAGGCGGGGGGTGTCGTGGGAGGTGAGGAGGTTCATCTGGGCCCGCACCACCTCCGGGCGGTAGCGGCTGAAGAGGCCTTCCAGGCGGTGGCTGAAGGCTAGGGCCTGCAGGGGTTCGATCCGCCCCAGGCCCGAGCGGGAGGATAGCTCCTGGTCCAGGACCTCTCCCCCCACGAAGCCCAGGATGGCCCGGCTCAAGGGGTAGTTCATGGTGGCGTCGAACATATCCCCCTGGAGCCAGAAGTCGGCTTCCTCCCAGATCTCCCCCACGATGTAGGCCTCAGGGTTGGCTCCCTTGACCCTCCTGCGGAAGGCCCGCCAGAACTCGGGGTCGGGGATCTCGTTGGGCACGTCCAGCCGCCAGCCGTCCGCGCCGAAGCGGATCCAGTGCTCCGCCACCTCCAGGAGGTACTCCCGCACCGCCGGGGTTTCCACCCGGAGCTTGGGAAGCTCAGGATTGCCCCACCAGGCCTCGTAGTTGGGGTGGCGGTTATAGGGGTTTAGGGGAAAACCCTTCACGTAGTACCAGTCCCGGTAGGGGCTTTGCTCTCCGTTTTCCAAAAGGTGCTGGAAGGCAAAAAAGCCCCTACCCGTGTGGTTGAAGACCCCATCCAGGATGACCCGCATGCCGTGGGCGTGGGCGACTTCCAGGAGGTGCCTTAGGGCTACGTTCCCCCCCAGGAGGGGATCCACCTGGAAATAGTCCGTGGTGTGGTACCGGTGGTTGGCGGTGGAGGCGAAGACGGGATTCAGGTAAAGGGCTTCCACCCCTAGGTCCTTGAGGTAGGGAATTTTCTCCGCAATGCCCCAGAGGGTTCCCCCCTTGAAGCCCCTAAGGGAGGGCGGGGCTTCCCAGGGTTCCAAGGGACCTGCTGGGGCAGGCTTTCCGGCAGGGCCAGCCCGGAAATAGCGGTCGGGAAAGATCTGGTAGAAGAAGGCCCCCTCGTACCAGGCCACCGGGCCCAAGTGTACCACGCGGGCAGTGTGTGATAGGCCACAAAAATCCTTGTCTCTTCGGGATGGCTTTGGTATCCTCCCGGGGTGAGGGGTATGGGGGGCCGCCTTTTCGTCATGACCGGGGCCAGCGGGGTGGGGAAGGGCACGGTGCGGGCCAAGGTGCTGGAGCGTACCCGCCTCTTCTATTCCATCTCCATGACCACCCGTCCCCCGCGTCCTGGGGAACGGGATGGGGTGGACTATTACTTTGTGGATAGGGCCACCTTTGAGGCCCTGCTGCGGGAGGATGGGTTCTTGGAGCACGCCGAGTACGTGGGGCACCTTTATGGTACCCCCAAGGCTCCGGTGGAGCGGGCCTTGGCCCGGGGGGAGGATGTCCTCCTGGAGATCGAGGTCCAGGGAGCCCTGCAGGTGCGCAGGAAGGTACCGGAGGCGGTTCTCATCTTCCTCCTGCCCCCATCCCTTTCCGAGTTGAAGCGGCGTTTGGTCTACCGGGGCAAGGACACCCCAGAGAGGATAGAAAAGCGCCTGAAACAGGCGGAGTGGGAGATACGAAACGCCCACCTCTTTGACTACGTGATCGTGAACGATGTGCTAGAGGAAGCGGTGGCCGATTTCCTGGCCATCCTTACCGCTGAGAGGCGGCGCACTTCTAGGATGGGTCCCGCTTTGGAGAGGGCTTTGAAACGGGATAAGGACCTGGAAGCCGAGCTGGACGAGATTCTGCGGAGGAGTTATGGCGGAACCCGGGATTGACAAGCTCTTTGGCATGGTGGATTCCAAGTACCGGCTCACCGTGGTGGTGGCCAAGCGGGCGGAGCAGCTTCTCCGCCACCGCTTTAAGAACACGGTTCTAGAACCGGAGGAGAGGCCCAAAATGCGGACCCTCGAGGGGATCCTGGACGACCCCAACCCCGTCACCTGGGCCATGAAGGAGATGCTCATGGGAAGGCTGGTCTTCGGGGAGAACCTGGTGCCTGAGGACCGCCTGCAGAGGGAGATGGAACGGCTTTACCCGGTGGAAGAGGAGGAGTAGGTGGCCCGGGTCCTGGTGGCGGTGACGGGGGGGGTGGCGGCCATCAAGGCCCCTCACCTCCTCCGCCTTCTCAGGGCCCAAGGCCACGAGGTGCGGGTCCTGGCCACTCCCAGGGCCCTGGAGTTCATCACCCCCCTTTCCCTGGCGGTGGCCGCTGGAGGGGAGGTGGCCACGGAGGAGGCCTGGTTCAGGCCCGATGGCCGGGCCTTACATATAGAGCTCGCCCGCTGGGCCGATGTGGTCCTGGTGGCTCCCGCCACCGCCGACGCCATGGCCAAGGCGGCCCTGGGCCTAGCCGACGACCTCCTTTCCGCCACGCTTCTCGCAGGGGCTAAGCGGGTGGCCTGGGCCCCGGCCATGAACGAGGCCATGTGGCTTTCCCCCAGGACCCAGGAGCATGCCCGGACCCTCGAGGGCATGGGCCATGCCCTCTTCGGCCCCGCCCACGGACCTCTGGCGGCGGTGGGGGAGGGGGAAGGATGGGGACGGATGCTGGAGCCCGAGGAGCTTTTGGAGAGGCTTCAGGCCTTCCTCACCCCCAAGGACCTTAAGGGCCTTAAGCTTCTGGTGTCTGCCGGCCCCACCCGGGAGTACCTGGACCCGGTGCGCTACCTTTCCAACCCTTCCTCGGGCCGCATGGGCTATGCCGTGGCCGAGGCTGCCCGGGACCGTGGGGCGGAGGTGGTGCTGGTTTCCGGGCCCACGGCCCTGCCCGCCCCTTGGGGGGTGGAGGTGGTGCGGGTGGAAAGCGCCTTGGAGATGCGGGAGGCCATTCTGGGGCGCTATTCCTGGGCCCAGGCGGTGGTGATGGCGGCGGCGGTGGCCGACTACCGCCCGGCGGAGGTGAGCCGGGAGAAGGAGCCCAAGGTGGCGGTGGAAAAGGTCCTCCGCCTTCTTCCCAACCCCGACATCCTCAAGGAGCTGGGGGAGAACAAGGGATCAAGGGTCCTGGTGGGCTTCGCCATGGAGACCGGGGAGGGTTTGGCGCGGGCCAAGGAGAAGCTTCTTCGCAAGAATCTGGACCTCATCGTCCTCAACTGGGTGAACCGGGAAGGGGTGGGCTTCGGTAGCTTCGAGAACGAGGTGGTCCTCCTCCTGCGGGATGGCCGGGTGCTGGAACTCCCCCGCATGCCCAAGCGGCAGGTGGCCGACCGTATACTGGACTTGGTTAAAGAGTTCTGGAAGGGTTAGAGGGGTGTCTATGCGAAGCAAGGCGGAGCGGCACCGCGCCATTCAGGAGATCGTGAGCCGGGAGGAGATCGGCACGCAGAAGGAGCTGGTGGAGCGCCTGAGGCAGCTGGGTTTTGAGGTGACCCAGGCCACGGTGAGCCGGGACATCGCTGAGCTGAGGCTGGCCCGGGTTTCCCTGGGCAAGGGGCGGCACAAGTACGCCCTGCCCTCCATGGAGTTTCCCGAGGACGTTTACGAGGAACTGAAGCGGCAGTTTGGCCTCTTTGTCAAGGATGTGGACCGAGGGGGGAATATCCTGGTGGTGAAGACGGCGGAGGGCCACGCCTCCGGCATTGCCCTTTTGATGGACCGCCTCAAGCGGGACGAGATCGTGGGCACCCTGGCGGGGGAGGATACCATCCTGGTGGTGGCCCGGACCGAGGAAGGGGCGAGAGCCTTGGAGGAGGAGTTCGGGGGACTCCTCGTGGCGGGGAAGATGCGCCTTTAGGCCTTCGTGCTGGAGCTTTTCCTCAAATCCTTCCTCACCCTCTTCGTGGTCGTGGACCCGGTGGGGCTGGTGCCGGTCTTTCTGGCCCTGGCCGGGGACCGCCCTCAAAGGAAACAGGCCCAGATCGCCGGGAGGGCGGTGCTGGTGGCGGGGGGGCTCTTGGTCTCCTTTTTTTTCTTCGGGCGGGGGCTTTTGGGCTACCTGGGGATCAGCCTCGAGGCCCTGCGCATCGCCGGGGGCATCCTCCTCTTCCGCATCGCCACCGAGATGGTTTTCGCCCACCACGAGCGGGAAACAGAGGAGGAAAAGGATGAGGCCCGCCTCCGGGCGGATATCTCCGTCTTTCCCCTGGCCATTCCCTTGATTGCCGGCCCTGGGGCCTTGGCCAGCGTCCTTATCCTGGCCGCAGAGGCCCGGAGGGAACCCTTGGGCTTTGCGGTGGTCCTTTCCACGGTCTTTTTGGTCCTGGCTCTGGCCTATGTGTTCCTCCGGCTTGCGGCCCAGGTGCGCCGGGCCCTGGGACGCACGGGGGTGAACGTGGTTACCCGGGTTTTGGGGATCCTCCTGGCCGCCTTGGCGGTGCAGTACGTGGCGGATGGGGTTAAAGCCCTTTTCTAGCCTTCTTGGCCCGGTACATGCGTTTGTCGGCCTCCTTGAGGAGGGCCCCCAGGTCCTCTCCCTCCACCAGAAGCCCTCCTGCGGCCACCTGGTAGGGCAGGTTCTCCTGAAGCCGAGCGATGAGGGTGGGGATCTCCTCTGCCTTCAGGCCCAGGTGGAGGCTCACGAACTCATCCCCGCCGATGCGGAAGGCCACGTCGCGGCGGCGGGAGAGGTTTCTTAGGGCCTGGGCCAGGCTCTTCAGGGCCTGGTCGCCCACCGCGTGGCCCTCCCGGTCGTTCAAGGCCTTAAGGCCGTCGAGATCCCAGTAGATCAGGGACAAAGGCTCCCCCAGGGTCCGGGCTTCCTGGAGAAAGAGGGGAAAGGCTTCCTCCAGGGCCCGGCGGTTGCCCAAACCGGTGAGGGGGTCGGTGCGGGCGGCCTCCTGCAGGGCCTGGCGCTCCTTAAGGGCCTTGAGGAGGAGGGCGGCTTCCAAGGCGAAGGCCTGGGCCAGCTCCAGGGAAAGAGGGCCGAAGGCCTCAGGGTTCGAGAAGCTATCCAGGTTCATGGTGGCCAGCACTTCGCCCTCCAGGACGATGGGCAGGCCCAAGGTGGCCTGGATTTCCAGAAGGCGGCCGTGCTCGAAGAAGAGGGGTCTGGCCTCCACGGTGCTCAGGCTGGAAAGGTGCCGCACCTCCTCCCCTTTGAGGACCCGGGGCCGGCCCTTTTGCCAGTTGTCCACTCCCAGGCCATACCAGAAGAGCTCCTCCTCCAGGGAGGTGCGGGCCATGAGCAGGCGCTCGCTGAAACCTTCCTGGGCCACCAGGTAAAAGAAGGCTCCTTCCCTTAGGAGGATGCTGCCTGCTTCGGCTCCTGGTACCACCGCCACGGCTTCGCGGATCAAGTCCTTGAGAAGGCCCTCTGGCTCCTCGTGTTGCAGGAGCCCCTTCAGCACCCGAAGGAGGCTTTGGTAGGCCTTGGCCCGCACGGCCAGATGGCTGACCTCGAGGAGAAGCAGGTAGGTGCCCTCTGGGGCAGGCAGGCGCACCACCTGGTAGGTCTTCGTCCCCACCTCTAGGGTGTCCCCTTGGGGGAGGGGGAGGCCTTCGGCCAAGGAGTTGCGCACCACCTCCGTTTCCCGGACAAGGTAGACGGGGTAGGGGGCCTCTAGGGGATTCATTCCTGAACTTCCACCCGACCTTGTGCAGGTTGGCTGCTTCCCTCCAGGAGAAGGCGGGCGTGGGCTAGGGCGGCCTCGGTGTACTGGCCGGAGAGGAGGCGGGCGAGCTCCCGTATGCGCTTTTCCCCTTCCAGGACCTCGATGCGCACCTCCTCCCCCTCCTTCACCACCCTGAGGTGCCTCTTTGCGCGGGCGGCGATCTGGGGCAGGTGGGTGACCACCAGGACCTGCCGGGCCTGGCCCAGCTGGGCGAGCCTTTCCGCCACCTTCCAGGCGGTTTCCCCGCCCACCCCGGTGTCCACCTCGTCGAAGACCACGGTGGGGGCCTCGGCCCCGGTGAGGAGGGCCAAGGCCAAGGCGATGCGGGAGAGCTCCCCGCCGCTAGCCGCGGAAAGGGGAGCGGGGGGAAGGTGGGGGTTGGCGGAGAAGCGGAAGAGGATCTCCTCCAGGCCCTGGGGCCCAGGTTCGGGAAGAGGCTTGAGCTCCACCTGGAAGCGGGCTTTGGGGAAACCCAGGGCGGAAAGCTCCGCCTCCATTTCCTTTTCCAGCTTCCGTGCCGCCTCGAGGCGGGCTTCGGAAAGGCGCTCTCCCGCTTTATAGAGGGCCTCCGAGGCCACCCTTAAAGCCCTTTCCAGCTCCAAAAGCCGCTCTTCCCCTCCCTCCAGGGCCTTCAGCTCCTCCTCTGCCCTTTCTCGATAGCGCAGGACCTCCTCCAGGGTGGGGCCGTACTTGCGCTTAAGCCTTTCCAAAAGGGAAAGGCGCTCCTCCAGCTGGGCCAGGCGGCTTGGATCTCCTTCCAGGCTTTCCAGGTAGTCCTCCAGCTCCCGGGCCACGGCCCGGCCTCCCTCCAAAGCCGCCTCCAGGTCCCTGGCCAGGGCCTCGAGGGCCGGGTCAAAGCGGCTCCCCGCCCTTAGCTCCCGGAGGGCCGCCTGAAGAAGATCCAGGGCACCTCCTTCCGCCAGGAGGGTGTAGGCCTTTCCCGAGCGCTCCCTTAGGGCTTCCAGATGGCGGAGCCTTTGCGCCTCGGCTTCCAACTCCTGATCCTCGCCAGGCCTGGGGCTCGCCTCCTGGATCTCCTTGAGCTGGAAGCGCAAGAGGTCCTCCCGCTCGGTCTTGGCCCTCAGGACTTCCTCCAGGGTGCGCTTTTCCGCAAGGAGGGCTTGATGCTTCCTGTAAGCCTCCCCGTATTCCTGGAGGAGGCCCGGGGGCAGCAGGGCATCCAGAAGCTCCCGCTGCCTTTTGGGGGAGAGGAGGGCGATGGCGGTGTACTGGGCGTGGAGGGAAAGCCACCTTTCCGCCTCCTCTTGGAGTTCTTTTAGGCTCACCACCTCCCCATCGATCCGCGGGGTGGAACGGCCTCCAATGCGGCGGGAAAGGATGCGCTCCTCGCCCTCACCTTGGAAGAAGGCGGTCACCAGGAGGCTGTCGCCAAAAGGCCCCAGAAGCCCCTCGGACCTGGCCCCCAGGAGCAGGGCTAAAGCGTCCACCAGGAGGCTTTTCCCCGCCCCGGTTTCCCCGGTGAGGACGTTGAGCCCAGGCCCGAGCTCCAGGGTAGCCTCGCGGATTACGGCGAGGTTGCGCACCTCGAGGCGCTTGAGCATCTTCTTCCAATTCTAAGGCTTCCCTAGGGCAAGGGGTGGGCTAGGGCGAGCCGCCTAACCTCTTCCCGCAAGGCCTCCGAGGGCCCCTCCATAAGGGCCCGGTCGATGAGTTCCGCCACCAAGGGCATTTCCTCCGGGGTGAAGCCCCGGGTGGTGATGGCCGGGGTGCCGATGCGGATCCCAGAGGTGACCCTGGGGGGCTTGGGGTCAAAGGGGATGGCGTTCTTGTTCACGGTGATGCCCACGGCATCCAGCTTCTCCTCCGCCTCCTTGCCGGTCAGGCCCTTGGGGCGGAGGTCCAGGAGGAGGAGGTGGTTGTCGGTTCCCCCCGTGACCAGGCGGTAGCCCCTTTTGGCCAGCTCCTCGCCAAGGCGCTTGGCGTTTTCCACCACCAGGCGGCTATATTCTTTGAACTCGGGCTGCAGGGCCTCAAAGAAGGCCACCGCCTTGCCGGCGATCACGTGCTCCAAGGGCCCGCCCTGGATTCCGGGGAAGATGATCTTATCGATCTTTTTGCCCAGGTCCGGGTCGTTGGAGAGAATGAGCCCACCCCTCGGGCCCCTTAGGGTCTTGTGGGTGGTGCTGGTGACCACGTGGGCGTAGGGTAGAGGGTTGGGGTGGAGCCCCGCCGCCACCAGACCAGCGAAGTGGGCCATGTCCACCACCAGGTAGGCCCCCACCTCGTCGGCGATCTCCCGGAAGGCCTTGAAGTCCCAGAAGCGGGGGTAGGCGCTGGCGCCCGCTACGATGACCTTGGGCCGGTGCTCGAGGGCCAGGCGGCGCACCTCCTCCAGGTCGATGAGCTCAGTGTCGGGTCGGACCCCGTAGGAAACCACCTTGTAGAGTTTCCCGGAGAAGTTCACCTTGGAGCCGTGGGTGAGGTGGCCTCCCGCGGCCAGGTCCATCCCCATGAGGGTCTCCCCCGGTTCCATGAGGGCCATGTACACCGCCATATTGGCCTGAGAGCCAGAGTGGGGCTGGACGTTGGCCCAGGTGGCGCCGAAGAGCTCCTTGGCCCGCTCGATGGCCAGGCTTTCCACCAGGTCTATGATTTCGCATCCCCCGTAGTAGCGGGCACCCGGGTAGCCCTCCGCATACTTGTTGGTGAGGACGCTCCCCACGGCCTCCCGCACCTGGGCGGAGACGAAGTTCTCGCTGGCGATGAGTTCCAGGCCTTCCCGCTGGCGCTTTTCCTCCAGGGCGATGAGCTGAAAAAGGGCCTCGTCTCTTAAGCTGGTCCTGACCATAGGCCGATTATAGGTCCTGAACCGGGGTGGGACTAGGTTCTTCCTGGATCCGATGCCTTATGGGTTGGCGGATGGACCCCGAGAAGGGCGATTCCCTTGGTAAGCTTGGGGCATGAAGGGAGGCGTTTTCCCGATTTTGAAGTGGGGGCTTCTTCTGACCCTGGCTATCCTGCTCCTGGCCATTATTCTCATCAACTTTACTTCTAGCCGTGACCTGCCGGAGCTGGTCCGGGTGCAGGTGGAGCGGTATGCGGTGTGTAGCTACTGGTTCTTCGGCTGGCACCTGGCTTCCACCGGCGCTTTCGCTTTTATCTTCCTGCTGGTGGGGTTTCTTCTGGGCCTTGGGTCGGGGTTTTTCCTGGGGCGTGGGGTGGCCTCAAAGGATTAACCCAGGCCCTGCCACGGTAGGGGCCTGGGGTGGGGCCTACAGGATTTCCAAGGCCAGCTTTTCCCCTTCCACGGGCACCCCAGCCGGATAGCGCCCGTTGAAGCAGGCTAAGCACACGGGCCCTCCGATAGCCCGTTTAACCCCTTCCTCCGAGAGGAAGGCCAGGGTATCCGCCCCGATAAAGGCCCGGATCTCCTCCACGCTCTTCTCGGCGGCGATGAGCTCCTTACGGGCGGCGGTGTCGATGCCGTAGTAGCAGGGGAAGCGGATGGGGGGGCTGGAGACCCGGAAGTGGACTTCCCGGGCCCCTGCTTCCCTCAGCATGGCCACGATGTGGCGGCTGGTGGTGCCCCGCACGATGGAGTCGTCGATGAGCACCACCCGCTTGCCCCGCACCGCCGAGGTGGGGGAGAGCTTTAAGCGGGTCTTCAGGTCCCGTAGCGCCTGGGTGGGCTGGATGAAGGTCCGGCCCGCATAGGGGTTCTTGTAAAGGCCGTACTCCAGGGGGAGGCCGCTTGAGCGGGCGTAGCCCACCGCCGCCCCGATGCCGGAGTCGGGGACCGGCACCACCATGTCCGCTTCGGCCGGCGCTTCCCGGAAAAGCTCCATGCCCATGCGCACACGGGCTTCGTAGGCTTCCACCCCGTCCAGGAGGCTATCGGGTCTAGCGAAGTAGATCCACTCAAAGGCGCATGGGGCGGGGTTTGGGGGAAGGGCCTGGAGGCTTTTAAGCTCGCCTTCCTCCACCCAGACCACCTCTCCCGGGCGCACGTCCCGGAGGTACCGAGCCCCCATGAGCTCGAGGGCTGGGGGCTCGGAGGCAAAGGCGTAGCCTTTAGGAAGCCTGCCGATGGCCAGAGGCCGCACCCCGTGGGGATCCCGGAGGGCCACCACGGTTCTGCGGTCCATGAGGAGGATGGAATACCCCCCTTCCAGGGCTTTCATGGCCTCGGCGGCCGCCTCGGGGAGGGAGAGGTGGCCCAAGCGGGCGAGGAGGAGGAGCATCACCTCCGTGTCCGTGGTGCTTTGAAAGGTGGCCCCCTCTCTTAGAAGCCGGTCGCGAAGGGGTTTGGCGTTGGTGAAGTTGCCGTTGTGGGCGATGGCCAGAACCCCGTGGGCGGTGCGGGCGGTGAGGGGCTGGGCGTTGAAGCGCAGGTTGGAGCCCGTGGTGGAGTAGCGGGTGTGGGCCAGGCCCAGCCGGGCTTCCCCCAGGCGCAGGCGGGCCAACCGCTCCTCCGTAAAAACCTGGTTTACCAGGCCCAGATCCTTCTCCACCAAAAACTCCTTTCCGTCCGATACAGCAATCCCTGCCGCCTCCTGTCCCCGGTGTTGCAGGGCGAGGAGGCCCAGATGGAGTAATCCCGCCACGTCCAGGGGTTCTTCGCTCCAAAGCCCCAAGACCCCGCACTCTTCCCTAGGCTTGTCCATCCAGCACCTCCCTCAGGGGCCGCTTCCAGGCGGCGAGGAGTTCCTGTACCTCCCACTCTAGCACCCCATCCAGGGTGAGGACCGTGAGGGTATTCCCCCCGGTTTCGCCCAGGACGCGGTAGGGAAGGCCCCATTCCTCCAGCCGGAAGGTGACCTCCTTGAGGTCCTCCTTGGCCACGGTGAAGAGGATCCGGCTCGGTGCCTCGCCGAAGAGGGTGGCAAGCTGGCCTGACGGCTGGTCGAGGCCCCGGGTGCGCACCTCCACCGTGGCCCCCAGGCCGTAGGGGAAGGTCATCTCCGCCAGGGCCACCAAAAGCCCTCCTTCCGCCAGATCGTGGGCGGTGCGGGTGAGGCCCAAGCCGATGAGTTCCCGGATGGCCTCCTGTACCCGCTTCTCCTGCTCCAGATCCAGCTTGGGTGGATGGCCCGCCTCGAGGCCCGTAAGGAGGTGGAGGACCTCGCTTCCCCCAAGCTCCCCTTTCTCCTCCCCTAGAAGGAGGATCACCTCTCCCGGGCGGCGGAAGCCCATCTCTGCCCGCCTTCTTATGTCCAAGACCCCCACTACCCCCACCATGGCCGTGGGGGGGATGCGCCAGCCCCCGCTTTCGTTGTAAAGGGATACGTTTCCGGAGACCACCGGCACCCCCAGGGCCTCGCTGGCCTCCCTAAGGCCGGCGATGGTTTCCTGGAGCTCAAAGTAGCCTTCCGGGGTTTCCGGGCTTCCCAGGTTGAGGCCGTCGGTGTAGGCCAGAGGTTTTGCCCCCACCACGCTTACGTTGCGGCAGGCCTCCGCCAAGGCGTGCATGGCTCCAAGCCGGGGATGGAGGCGGCTATACCTGGGGTTTTGGTCCACCTTGGCCGCAATGCCCAAGTGGGTTCCCTTCACCCAGAGCACCGCCGCATCTCCCTTGCCTGGCACCAGGGCGGTCCGGGTTCCCACCTGGTGGTCGTAGCGTTCGTAAATGGCTTCCCGGCTTGCCAGGTTGGGGGAGGCGAGGAGCTGGAGAAGAACCTCCTGGGGGTTGGCGGCAAGAGGGGGAAGGGGCGTCTCCCGGAGCCTTCGAATCTCGGGGTCCTCCCTTCCGATGCGCACGTAGGTGGGGGCTTCCGCGAGGGCTTCCGTGGGAACCTCGGCCACCACCTCGCCCCGGAAGAGGACGCGGAAGATCCTCTCGGGAATGGTCCTGGCCACGGGCACGCAGTCCAGGCCCCACCGCTGGAAGACCTCTTCCAGCTCCTTCTCCTTGCCTTCCTTAGGCACCAGGACCATGCGTTCCTGGCTTTCGGAGAGGAGAAGCTCTATGGGCCCCATGTCCCTTTCCCGGGTGGGGACGCGGTCTAGATCCAGCTCCACCCCGAGGCCCGACTTATGGGCCAGCTCCGAGAGGCTACTGGTGAGCCCTGCTGCCCCCATGTCCTGGACGCCTTCCACCAGGTCCTTCTCGATGGCCTCGAGGGTAGCCTCCATAAGGAGCTTCCCCAAAAAGGGGTCCCCTACCTGGACCGCTGGCCGGTCCTCCTCCTTGTCCTCGGAAAGCTCCCGGCTGGCGAAGGCAGCTCCGCCCACTCCATCCCTTCCCGTTTTGGCCCCGGCGTAGTAGATGGGCCGGCCTAAGGAGGCCCGGCTCCGCCTTAAGTGCTCCTCCCTAAGAAGCCCCAGGCACATGGCGTTCACCAAGGGGTTCTCCCGGTAACCCTCGTGGAAGTAGAGGTCCCCTCCCACCGTGGGGACTCCGACGGCGTTGCCGTAGTGGGCGATGCCGGAGACCACTCCCTTGAGGAGGTAGCGGCTTCGAGCGTCCCCCAGGGGGCCAAAGCGCAAGGAATCCAGCAGGGCGATGGGCCGGGCCCCCATGCTCAGGATGTCCCGGATGATCCCCCCCACCCCGGTGGCGGCTCCCTGGAAGGGCTCCACCGCCGAAGGATGGTTGTGGCTTTCGATCTTAAAGGCTACCGCCCAGCCCTCGCCGATGCGCACCACGCCGGCGTTTTCCCCTGGGCCCTGGAGGACGGCCTCCCCCTCCTTGGGAAGTTGCTTCAGGAGGGGCCGGGAGTTCTTGTAGGCGCAGTGCTCGCTCCACATCACCTTGAAGAGGAAGAGCTCCACCCGGTTGGGCTCCCGGCCAAGCCGCTTGGTGATCTCCCGGTACTCCTCTTCCGGGATGCCGATTTCTTGGGCTAGGGTTTCCATCACTGGAGAAGGGGAAGAAGCTCCCGGTGGTCCTTGATCTTGGCCGTGGGCTTGATCTCCCCGTTCACCTCCCTCAGGCCCACGTACTGCACCGCCCAGGGGTAGCCGGTGGCGAAGGCTCCTTTGATGTCCGTCTGGGGCAGGTCGCCCACGTGCAAGGCCTCCTCCGGGGCCACACCCAGGGCCTCGAGGGCTACCCGGAAGGCCTCGGGCTTGGGCTTCACGTAGCCGGTTTCGTCGGAGAAGCTGTAGGCTTGGAAGACATCCAGCCCCTGCCGCTTCAGGTGTTCCCGGATGAGGCGGCCCGGGGTGAGGCCGGTGTCGGAAACCAAGGCCAGGGGGTATTTCTTGGCCAGCTCCTTCAGCGCCCCCACTCCAGGGAGGGCCTCGAGGTCCACTAGAAGGGAGCTTTCCTCCAGCTTCCTGGCGGTAAGGGCGATGAGCCCGGGGTCGTGGGGAGCCCCAAGAAGGGCGAAGATGCGGACCACCCGGTCGTATACGGACATGTGTTCCCCAGCCTTCCAGGCCTCCTCAAAGGCAAGGGCCGCCTGTCGGTAGGCTTCCCGCACCTCGTGCTCCTCCGCTGGGTGCCCGGCCTCGGATAGGGCATCCAGGAGGATCTCGTACCGGGCGGGCATGACCTTTTCCAAAAACGCCTTTCCCTCCGTGAAGAGGGTGCCCCAGAAGTCAAAGGTGATGGCCTTGGGTTTCATCCCGCTACCTCCTCTAAGAGCCCTAGGAACAAAGGGAGCCCATCCGTGCCGCCCAAAACCTCATCCACTGCCCGCTCGGGGTGGGGCATCATGCCGAGGACATTCCCTTTCTCGTTGGTAATGCCGGCAATATCGTGGAGGCTCCCGTTGGGGTTGTAGTCCGCTTCCCCCTTTAGGGGGGCGTAGCGGAAGACCACCAGGCCTTCTCCCTCCAGCCGGGCCAGGGTCTCAGCGTCCGCATAGTAGCGGCCCTCGGCATGGGCGATGGGCAGGCGGAGGACCTGCCCCTTCTGGTAAAGGCGGGTGAAGGGGAGATCGTTGCGCTCCACCCTTACCCCCACTTCCTTGCAGGTGAAGTGCAGGTTCAGGTTGGCGAGGAGGGCCCCGGGAAGGATCCCGGCCTCGGTGAGCACCTGGAAGCCGTTGCACACCCCGATCACGGGCCGCCCCTGGTGGGCGAAGCGCCTTACCTCCTCCATCACCGGGCTTTTGGCCGCCAGGGCCCCGGCCCTCAGGTAATCTCCATAGCTGAAGCCCCCTGGCAAGAAGGCCCCGTCAAAGCCCTTCAGGCTTGTTTCCGTGTGCCAGACATACTCCGCCTTTAAGCCCGCCTTCTCCAAGGCGAAGCGGGCGTCCTCGTCGCAGTTGGAGCCAGGGAAGCGGATGATGGCCCACTTCATGGGAGTTCCTTTAAGGCCTCCAGGGTGAAGACCTCCATCACCGGGTTGGCCAAAAGCTTCCCCATGGCCCTGGCTTTCTCCTCCGCCTCCAGGAGGGTTTCCGCGGGGAAGACCACCTCGAGGACCTTCCCCACCCGCACCGAATCCACGGGGTGGCCCAGATCCTTCAAAACCCCTTCCACCGCCCGGCCCTGGGGGTCCAGGATGCCTTCTTTGAGCTCAATGAGCAGGGTGGCCTGGTACTTGGGCATGGCTACCCCCTTAGAACCCGCCGAAGGACCTCCTGGTAGGCTTCCTCCACACCTCCCAGATCCTTGCGGAAGCGATCCTTGTCCATGGGCTCTCCCGTCTTTTGGTCCCAAAGGCGCATGGTGTCGGGAGAGATCTCGTCGGCGAGAAGGATCTCCCCGTTCCTTTTGCCGAACTCCAGCTTGAAGTCGATGAGGTCCAGCCCCCTTTGGGCGAAGAAGTTCCGCAATAGCTCTCCTACCTTCAGGGTGGTGGCCTTCACCTGGGAAAGCTCCTCCTCCGTGGCCAGGCCCAGGGCCAAAATGGCCTCGGGGCAGATCAAGGGGTCGCCCAGAGGGTCGCTTTTAAGGGAGTACTCCACCAAGGGAACCCTTAGGAGGGTACCCTCCTTCACCCCGTAGCGCTTGGCGAAGCTCCCCGCTGCTTTGAAGCGGAGGATGACCTCCAGGGGGAGGATCTCCACCCGTAGGACCCGCATCTCCCGGTCGGAGAGCTCCTCGAGGAAATGGGTTTTCACCCCGTGGGCTTCCAGGTAGCGGAAGAGGGTTGCCGAGATCTTGTTGTTGACCACCCCTTTGCCAGGGATGAGGCCCCGCTTTTGCGCGTTGAAGGCCGTGGCCTCGTCCTTGAAGTAAACCCTGAGGGTGTCGGTCCCTTCCGGGTAAAGGATTTTCGCCTTGCCCTCGTAAAGCTTTTCCATGTGCCTCCGCTTTGGGACCTTGGTCCCATCCAGCCTTCATTTTAAGCCCGGAGGGTGCCACAATGAGGAAGGTATGGCCCTATCCCTGGACCTTCTGCGCCCCATCGGGGAAAGGGAGCTTTGGCTGCTTTCGGAGCGCAATCCCGGCTACCAGTTTGAGCGGTCGCCGGAGGGGAGGCTTTGGGTGAGTCCCACAGGAGGGCAAAGTGGTCGGCGGAGCCTCCAGCTGGCGTATCAGCTGGCCCGCTGGAACGAGGAAAGGGGTCTGGGGGTGGTCTTTGACGCCTCCACGGGGTTCAAGCTACCGGGTGGGGCCATCCTGTCCCCGGATGCTTCTTGGGTGGAAAAAAAGCGGTGGGAGGCTCTGTCGGAGGAGGAGAAGGAAGGATTCCCTCCTTTGGTCCCGGACGTGGTCTTTGAGGTGCGTTCCTCCTCGCAAGGGATAGAGGAGCTCAGGGCCAAGATGGCCCTTTACCTTAAGGAGGGAGCGCGCCTGGGGGTGCTGGTGGACCCTTATACCCGGACCGTGGAGGTGTACAGGCCGGGAAAGGAGCCGGAGCGCTTTGAGGGTGTGGACACCCTTTCCCTGGAACCGGAACTCCCGGGCTTCGCCCTCCAGCTGGCCCCTTTGTGGTAACGGTTTTCCCCTCAAAGCCCAAAGCGGGCGTAGATGGCGTCCACGTGCTTTAGGAAGGGCGCAGGGTCAAAGAGGGCCTTAAGCCTTTCCCCCTTGAGGGGGTTTTCCGGGTCCTCTTCCAAAAGCTCGGCGAGGCTTCGGCCCTCCTCCCAGCTTCTTAGAGCGTTGCGTTGCACGATGGCGTAGGCCCTGTCCCGGGGAAGACCCTGGGCGATGAGGGCGTTCAGCACCTGCTGGGAGTAGACCAGGCCCCGGGTGAGGTCCAGGTTCCGCTTGAGGTTTGCCTCAGAAACCACCAGGCCTTCCAGGATGCCCTTTAGCCGCCTCAGGGCGTAGTGGCTGGCGGTGGTGGCGTCAGGGAGGATGACCCGTTCCACGGAGGAGTGGGAGATGTCCCTTTCGTGCCACAGGGCGATGTTTTCCAGGGACGGGCCCAGGTATCCCCGAAGGAGCCTGGCCATCCCGGTGAGGTTTTCCAAACCCACGGGGTTTTTCTTGTGGGGCATGCTGGAGCTTCCCGTCTGGCCTTCCCGGAAAGGCTCCTGGGCTTCCAGTACCTCTGTGCGCTGGAGGTGGCGAAGCTCCACCGCCACCCGCTCCAGGTTCCCCCCCAGGATGGCCAGGGCGGCCAGCACCTCCGCGTGCCGGTCCCGGGGCACCACCTGGGTGGAAAGGGGTTCTGGGCTCAGGCCAAGCCGCCGGGCCACGTGGGCCTCCACCTCTGGGGGGATATGGGCGTAGTTCCCCACCGAGCCCGAGAGCATGGCCACCCCGATGGTCTTCTGGGCGCGCTCAAGCCGTTCCCTGTCCCGCTGAAAGGCGGCGTAAAAGCTCAGGAAGCGGAGGCCGAAACTGGTGGGCTCGGCGTGGACCCCGTGGGTGCGGGCGATGGCCGGGGTGTGCTTGTAGCGGAGGGCCAGGCGCTTGAGCTCCTCCTGGACCCCGCGTAGCTCCTCAAGGATCAGGTCCAAGGCCCTCACCAAAAGGGCGTTTTGCGCGGTGTCCACGATGTCCGAGCTGGTGAGGCCCAGGTGCAGGTAGCGCCCCACCTCCTCGTCCCCGGTCCACTCCACCAGGGCCCGGGTGAAGGCCACCAGGTCGTGGCGGGTGACCTCCTCCAGCTCCGCCACCCTCTGGGCGAAGCGGGCGTCCAGGGGATGCTCCTTTAGGTGCTCAAGAAGCCTTTGGGAAAGCCCTTTGGGCACCTGGCCCAGGGCTTCCCAGGCCTCGAGGGCATAGGCTTCCACCAACGCCCACATGCGGTAGCGGTTTTCCTCCGACCATAGCTCGGCCATCTCGGGGGTCTGGTAACGGGGGACCATGCCTTAAGGGTACTAAAAGGGCAGGGTAAGGACGAAGCTTCCCCCGTAACCTTCCCCTTCGGGCTTCAGGGCCAGGAGGAGGTCGGCCCGGAAGAGCATGTCCTGGCGGTTGCCGATCCGGGGCATCCCCCTTTCCGCGTAGGGGGGTTGGGCGTAGACCTGGCGCTGGACTTCCTCGGGGAAGAAAAGCTGGGTGGCGAAGCTTCTGCCTCCCGCCTCCACCCGGAGGTGCAGGTGGGGGGTACGGCTTGGGTACCAGCCGGGAAAGAGGGTGAGAAACTCCACCTGGCCCTGGTGGTCCGTGGGCTGCCAGCCCCGGCAGAAGACCCCGGGGGCGTTCACCCCCGAGTAGCGCCCCAGGGCATCCGTGTGCCAGAGGTCCACCCGCACGCCCCCAAGGGGCTGGCAGGTGCGGTCCTGCACCCGGAGGGTAAGCCGAAGGGGGATTCCGGGAAGCCCTTCCCTCAGGTCCCTCCGCCGGGGTACCTCCCTAAGGTAGTAGGGCCCTTCCGTGAGGGGCGGGGTGGGCGGGCACTGGGCCCGCGCCAGGGGGAGGGAGAGGAAAAATCCTAACAGGGTGCGCCGTTTCATTTTCGCCTCAAGCTGAGGTCCACCTCCAGCCGGATGCGGTTTTCCACGCTGAGGAGGATGGGCACCCGGGGCGGGGTGAGCTGGAACCGTTCAAAGGGGAACTCGGTCTTGAGCCGAACCCTCACTTCTTCCCCCGAAAACTCCACTTCCCCCTCCCACACCACCTCCTGGGTCACGTCCCGGATGGTGAGGTCCCCCACCACCTGCACGGGGAACCTGCCCCTTTGGGGCAGGGGGCTAGGAAGGCCCTTCACCTCCTTGGGCCGGAAGGTGGCGGTGGGGAAGCGGTCCGTTTGCAAGGTGTTTTGCCTGAGGTAGTTATCCCGCCGCTGCTGGTCGCTTCGGAGTTCCCTCAGGTCCACCACGAACTCCCCCGTGGCCCTGGTGCCCTGGAGGGCCACCTGCCCCTTTACCGCCTGGGTGGTGCCCACGGCATCGGCGATGCCCACCTGCGCCAGCTGTTCCCGCACCCGGTAGCGGGCTTCCCCGGAAACCACCTCAAAGCTTTGGGCCAGGCTGGGAACCAGCAATGCCAGGGTCCATACGAGCCATCGCATGCCTTACCACTCCCCTTTTGCTATAAAAACCATAGCAGGTGGAGGTTAGACACCCCTTAGAGAAGCCAGGGTATACACTGGGTTCATGACCCGGGCGGTGCTCTTTGACGTGGGCAACACCCTCATCCTGGCAAGCCCCCGGTTTTGGCTCCTGCCTTTTTTGGAGGAGCGGGGCCTTAAGCCCAGGAGGGATCCCAAGGCGGCAGCCTTGGCGGCATTTCGCTTCTATGAGGACCACCACCTAAAGGCCCGGGATCTGGAAACCGCCCTGGGGCTTTGGCGGGAGTTCCACCGCAGGCTCTTTACAGGGATGGGCCTCGAGGAGCACGCCGAGGCCCTGAGCCGGGAGCTGGTGGAAAACTGGAGGAACCCCCGGTTCTGGCCCGTGGTTCCCGGAGCCGAGGCCACCTTACAGGCCCTGAAGGAGCGGGGCTATGCCCTGGCGGTGGTGTCCAACTGGGATGCCACCCTGCCGGAGATCCTGGAGGTGGTGGGCTTAAGACCTTACTTCCAGCACCTTTCGGTGAGCGCCCTTTCCGGGGTGGCCAAACCCGATCCCAGGCTTTTCCAGGAGGCCCTCGAGGCCCTGGGCGTGGCTCCCGAGGAGGCGGTGCACGTGGGGGACTCGGAGGCCGATTGGGTCGGGGCTCAGGGGGCTGGGGTTAAACCCCTCCTCTTTGACCCCCTGGGGGAGAATCCCCAGGCCCTCCACCGGCTGGAGGGGGTGTTAGACTACCTGCCATGAGCGTGCGGCAGGCCATCTGGGGGGAGAAGCAAGGGGCCATTGAGGCAAGCCTGAAGGAGGTGGACGAGGATCTTTTCCGCTACATCCGGGACTTCGCCTACGAGGAGGTCCTGGCCCGGCCAGGGCTGGACCTCAAAACCCGGGAACTCCTGGCCATCACCGCCCTGATCGCCCTGGGTAGCCCCAAGGAGCTGGCCACCCATCTGGAGGGGGCTTTACGGGTAGGCGCCACCGAGGAGGAGGTGCGGGAAGCCATCCTGCAGTCCGCCCTTTTCCTGGGTTTCCCTCGAGCGTTGGCCGCCATGAAGCTCTTTCACAAGGTCCTTAAAGGCCGTGGTCCTGCTCACCCGCGGGAAGGATAAGGGGCTATTGGACCGGCTCCGCGCCTTGGGGATTGAGGCGGCGGAGGTGGCCCTTTTGGAGCAGGTGGACCTGCCGGGCCTCGAGGTCCTTCCCGGAAGACTCCTCCAAGCGGACTGGGTGGCGGTCACTTCCAAAGAGGGAGCTAAGAGGCTCCTTTGGGCCTGGGAAAAGGTGGGAAGGCCCCTTCTCAAGGTGGCGGCGGTGGGGGAGGGAACGGGGGAGGTGCTGCGCCAGGGGGGGCTATCCCCTGCCTTCGTCCCTTCCCGGGCCACGGCCAAGGACCTGGCGGCAACCTTTCCCCCGGCCCAAAGGGTGCTCTTTGTGGCGGGGGATCTGGCGGGGAAGGATTTGGAGGAAGGCCTCTGGGCCCGAGGGGTGGCGGTGGAGCGATTGGAGGTGTACGCTACCCGGGAGAGGGTGCTTTCCCCTGAGGAGCTGGCGCTTTTGGAAAGGGCCCAGGTGGTGGCCTTCTTCAGCCCAAGCGCCGCCAGGGCCTACGCCCTAAAGACCCCTAGGAGGCCCAAGGCGGCCTGCATCGGCCCCAGCACGGCGGAAGAGGCCAGGCAGCTAGGCTTTGCCGTGTGGGAGGCACCGAAGCCGGGCCTGGAAGGGCTTTTTCAGGCCATACTTCGGGCGCTCCCATAGGCCTTCGGTTAAGGGTGAGCCCTTAAAGAGGGATACTTGTCCCTACGTGGGTGGCGTATACTGACGAAAGACTATGGCCCTGCCCCTTTACCTGGTGGGCCTTTCCCACAAGACCGCCCCCGTGGAGGTGCGGGAGCGGGCGGCCCTGGACCCAGCGGTGGCCCTGCCGGCGGCTTTAAGCACCCTGGGCAGGGCGGTGGTGCTTTCCACCTGCAACCGCACGGAAATCTACGGGGTGGGAAGCCCTAAGGAGGCCAAAGCCCTCCTCCTTGCACGTGGGGTGGAGGCCCACCACCTTTACCAGAAGGAGGGAATAGAGGTCCTGCGGCATCTCTTCCGGGTGGCGGCGGGCCTGGACTCCTTGGTGATGGGGGAAGCGCAGATCCTAGGGCAGGTGCGGGAGGCCCTTTTCCTGGCCCGGAAATATGGGGCCACGGAAAGCCTTTTGGAGAAGGCCTTCCAGTCCGCCATCGCCCTGGGCAAGCGGGCCCGGAGCGAAACCGGCATCGGGGCGGGAGCGGTGAGCGTGGCCTACGCGGCCTTGGACTTGGCCCTGGCGGTGTACGGGGACCTCACGGGCCTTGCCGTGGCGGTTTTGGGGGCGGGGGAGATGGCGGAGCTCTTTCTTACCCACTTGAAGGCCCATGGGGTAGGCCGGGTTTTGGTGGTGAACCGCACGGTGGACAAGGCCAGGGTCCTGGCGGAGCGGTTTGCAGGGGAGGCCTATGGCCTCGAGGCCCTTCCCCAGGTCCTGCGCCAGGCGGACCTGGTGGTGGCTTCCGCCGCCAGCCCCCATTACCTGGTGCACCCGGAGGACCTGCCGAGGAGGTCCAAGCCCCTTTTCCTCATCGACATCGCCCTGCCCCGGAACATCGACCCCCGGGTGGGCCGCCTGCCCCAGGCCTACCTGTACAACCTGGACGACCTAAGGCGGGTGGTGGAGAAGAACCTCAAGGCCCGCCAGGGCGAGGTGCCCAAGGTGGAGGCCCTCATAGAGGGAGCCATTGGGGACTACCTGGAGTGGTATGCGGGCCACCGGGTGCGGGAGGCCATACGGGCCCTGAAGGGCCTGGCCTATAAGGAGGTGGTGCGGGAGTACCCGGAGGCCGATCCCCTTACCTGGCACAAGGAGGCGGGGCGTAGGGCCCATCCCTGGATTTTGGCCGTAAAGGCCCGAACCAAGGATTTTCTCCAAGGACCTCCCTGCCCTGGGGAGTGCCCGCTTCTGGCCTTCCGTCCCCCACGGCTATGACCGCGGTTTCCCTGCTGGCTCTGGTGGGGGTTCTCCTCTTGGCCGTGGGGTTGTTCTGGCCTCGAGGGCTTTTCCTCGGGGCCTTTCTGTACCTGGGGGCCGCCTTGGCCGATGCCTTCGCCAAGGGGTTTTTCTCGGGTCCAGCCCAGCCCGCTTTGGTCCTGGGGGGACTTTTGGCCCTACGGGGAGAGAGCCTCTTGCTTCGGCCGAGGCTTACCCCTCTCCGCCGCTACTTGGTTCTCCTGGCCATGCTCCTTGGCCTTTTTGCCCTCAAGGCCCTGCCCCATCCGGGGGGAAGCCTGCCCCTCCTCCTTACCCTGGTGCACGCCGGGGCCTTCCTGGTGGCCTACCTGGCCCTGGCGGTGGGGGTGGGGGCAGGGGTGATGTGCGCCATGCAGGACCTGCGCCTGCGGTCGGTGCCGGAAAAAGCCCTGCTTTCGGCTCCCCTTTGGAGCCTGAGACGGCTGGAGCAGGGTTACCTTCGGGTGGGGTACCTGGCCGCTACCTTGGGCCTGACCAGCGGTATGGCCTGGGCCTGGGGGTATTTCGGTAGCCCTTTGGCCCTGGATCCCAAGGAGATCTCCGTGCTCCTGGGCTGGCTCGGCCTCACCCTTTACTTCCTCCTTGAGGAAAGGCTTCAGGGCTACCCGCGCATGGCCCTGCTCCTTCTGGCCTATGCCCTTTTGCTCTTCGCCTTCATCGGTGCCCCTTTCCTGGGTTCCCGCCATCCTTCGGGCCTGGGGTTTTAGATATGGAAACCTTAACTTGACAGATTGTGAACAATGGGTTTATAATCCTTCACAAGGAGGTGAAGGATGTGGAGCCCATGGTGGGACCCGGGGGTGGGGAAGAGGAGGTACGAGGAGCTCCTTTTGGAGGCGGAGCGGGAGAGGCTCCTTAAGCCCCTTCGTTCCCCCTGGCGTCTGAGGCTGGCCCGGGTTCTTTTACGGTGGGCCCAGAGGCTTGCCCCGGAGGCTCCGGCGGAGCTTGGGGAGGTTTCCTACGGAGGATAAGCGGCGCATTTTGGAGATGGTAAGGGAAGGGGTCCTTACCCCGGAGGAGGCCCTGGAGCTTCTTTCCGTGCTGGAGGAAAGGGAGTCGGCTGGTGGGGAAAGGCCTCCTGTGGAGGCTTCCCAGGTTTTTGCCCCCCAGGGGTTTCGGGTTCAGGTGCAGGCGTTCGGGGCCAGCCTCGAGGTGGTGGGGGTGGCGGGGTTGGAGGGGCTGGAGGCGGAGGGCGGAGGGGTAGTCCTCGAGGGCGGGATCCCGGTCTATCGGGTTTCCCTGGGCGAGGGGAGGCTTAGGGTTCCCGAGGGGGCCGAGGTTATGCTTTTGGCCAAGGGAAGCCACGTGGAGCTTGCCGGGGTGGTCCTCAAGGGCCGGGCCCTAGGGGCCAACCTGGAAGGGGATAGGCTTTTGGGCCTGGACCTGGCCCTTTCGGGAGGCAACCTGGAAGCAGGCCTTTTCCTCCGGGATGGAGAGCACCGCCTGGAGGTGCGGGCGGGCAACGCCGAGATCCGCTTTTTGCCGGGTTCGGACCTGGAGGTGGAGGCCCAGGTGCGCCTGGGGGGCCTCGAGGTGGCGGGGCCTTGGCGGCAGGTAGCTACCCCTGGCGGGCGGCGCTGGTCCCTGGGAGAGGGGAAGGCCAAGCTCAGGGCCAGGGTGGCCATGGGGAATCTGGAACTGGAGGCATGACATGGAGGAAAAACGGCGCATTCTGGAGATGGTGCGTTCCGGGGAGATTGGGGTAGAGGAAGCCTTGGCCCTACTTGAGGCGGTGGAGGAACCCAGGCCCAGGGCGCAGGCCCCTGCCAGGCTCCTCAGGGTGCGGATCCAGGCCAACGACAAGGGGAAGCCGGTTCGGGTCCACGTGAACCTTCCCCTGGCCTTGGCGGAGCTTCTGGAGAAGTTCCTGCCCGAAGAGGCCAAGCTCACCCTGGAGGACCGGGGGGTGCATTTGAAGGACCTCTTGCGCCTAGTGCGGGAGGGGGTGCCCGAGGGGAAGCTGGTGGAGATCGAAAAGGAGGAGGAGGGCAATCCGGTGCAGGTGCTGGTGGAGGTGGTGTGAGGCCAGCTTGGCCCCCTTTGCGCCCCAGGTTCCTCTACCTTCGGGTGCGGGGGCCTTTCCCCCTGCCCCTGGTCCTCCCCCTTCCCCTTTGCGCCCTGGAGTGGGGTTTGCTCCTCGCCCTCTGGGTGTGGAAAACCCGGGCCCTTTTCCGGGAAGGAGCGCCTATTCCCTTGCCTCTCGCTGCCCTTTGGACCTTTAGGGTGTTGCCGCCTTTAACCCTGCTGGAGGTGGAGGCGGAGGGAGTAGAAATCAAGGTGGGGCTATGGTGATGAAACCCGTTCCCGTGCGGTGCCCGGCCTGCGAGGCTCCTTTGGCGGTGAAGGCCCTCTTTTGCCCCTCTTGCGGCACCGAGGTGCACGGCCGCTTCCAGCTGAACGAGTTCGCCCTTCTTTCCAAGGAACACCTGGATTTCCTCCGGCTTTTCGTGAAGGCCCGCGGCAACCTGAAGGAGGTGGAGAGGATCCTCGGGGTTTCCTATCCCACGGTGCGGGCGCGGCTGGACGCTCTCCTCAAGGCTCTGGGCTACGAGGCCGCAGAGGAAGGGGAAGACAGGCTTGAGGTGTTGGAGGCTTTGCGCCGGGGGGAGATCAGCGTGGAGGAGGCGGTGGCGCGGTTGAAGGAAGGGAGAAGCTGAAGGCCGTTCCCTTGCCCACCTCGCTTTCCACCCAGATCTCCCCCCCGTGGGCCTCGAGGATGGCCTTCACGATGGCGAGGCCCAGCCCCGACCCCCCCCGCTCCCGGTCCCGGGCCTTGTCCACCCGATAGAAGCGCTCAAAAAGGTGGGGAAGGTGCTCCTTAGGGATGCCTTCCCCGTCGTCTTCCACCCGCACCACCACCTTCTCCCCCAGGTCAAAGGCTCTGAGCCAAATGTGCTGGGCCTTGGCCTTGATGGCATTGGAAAGAAGGTTGGCCAGGACCTGGTGGAGCCGATCCGGGTCGCCTTGCACCCAAAGCTCCGGGGGGGCTTCCACCTCAATCTCCCCCTCGAAGCTTTTGGCGAACTCCTCCTTGACCTCTTCCAAGAGGTCCAGCACCTTTACTGGCGCCGGTTCCATACGCCAAGTGCCGCTTTGGGAGAGCTCCAGAAGGTCCGACACCAGCTTTCCCATGCGCTCCGCTTCCCGCTTCACCACCTCGAGGCTCTCCCGCTGGGCCTCGGTGAGGGGAGTGCGGCGCAGCAGGAAGCCCACGTGGCCCAGAATGGCGGTGATGGGGGTTCTGAGTTCGTGGGAGGCATCCTGGAGGAAGCGGGTCTGGGCCAGGAAGGCCTGTTGCATCCGGGAAAGCATGCCGTTTAACGCCCGCACCAGGGTGGCCACCTCGTCCCGCCCCTCGGGTTCGGGCAGGGGTTCGGGGCGGGTGGTGATGGCCTCGGCCCGCCGGGCCACCCATTCCAGGGGCTCGAGGGCCCGGGCCACCAGGTTCCTGGCCAGGAGGATGGAGAGGAGGAGCACGAGAAGCGCCGTACCCGCATAGATGCGGGCGAACTGGGAGAGGGTGCTCTCCAGGCTTTCCACGGGCTTCCCCACCAAGAGGGCTCCCTGCCACACGGTTCCCGCCAGGCTGACCTCCACCCGGCGGGCGTAAACCAGAAGCTTTAAGGGGGGTCCTTCCCGCGGCAGCTCGGTGTAGGCCCAGGCCTCGCCCCGCTCCAGAAGGGTACGGTAGTCCGCCTCCTTTAGGAGAAGGCGCTGGCTTCCTAAGGCGGGGCTTTTCTGGAGGCTAATTCCCCCTTCCCGGGCCAAAAGGGCGGGGTTTTCCTCGGGAAGAAGCTGGAGTTCCGCGTAGAGGCTTGCGGGAAGCCCGGCCTCCAAAAGGGCTTGGCCGCCCAGGTTCAGAAGGCGGACCACCTGGTTGCTGGCCTCCAGAAGCTCCTGGCGCAGGGAGCGGTAGAGGAAGCCCCGCAAGAGGCCTTCCAGGGCTATCCCCAGCACCAAAAGGGTTGCCAGGAGGAGGCCTGCGGTGAGGAGGGTGATGCGGGAGCGCAGGGTCATACCACCCTGCCTTGGCTTTGGGATCTCGGCGAGGAGGTTCTTAGGGCTGCTTCAAAGTGGGGCATGGGAGGAATGCGTCAATCCTCGCGGAGCACGTACCCCACGCCCCGCACCGTGTGGATGAGACGCCTTTCCCCCGCGGCCTCCAGCTTCTTGCGCAGGTAGCCGATGTAGACGTCCACCACGTTGCTTCCCCCCTGGTAGCCAGGCCAGACCTTTTCCTCGATCTCGTAGCGGCTGAAGACCTTCCCGGGGTTCTTGGCGAGAAGTTCCAGGAGCTCGAACTCCTTGTTGGAAAGCTCTATGCGCCGCCCGCTTCGGAAAACCTCCCGGCCCTCGAGGTTGATGATGAGGTCCGCCACCCTGATCTCCCCGGTGATGGCCGGGCTCACCCGGCGCAGGTGGGCCCGCACCCGGGCCAGGAGCTCCTCTATGGAAAAGGGCTTCACCAGGTAGTCGTCGGCCCCGGCGTCCAGGCCTTCCACCTTGTCCTCGATGCGGTCCTTGGCGGTGAGGATGAGGATAGGCACGTTGGAGGTCTTGCGGATGCGCTTGGCCACCTCGATCCCGTCCATGACGGGAAGCATCAGGTCCAGGATCACTAGGTTGGGGTTCACCTCCCGGAAGCGGGAAAGGCCGGTGATGCCGTCGTAGGCCACCTCGGTGCGGTAGCCCTCGGCTTGCAGTTCCAGCTCGATGAAGCGGGCGATGTCCTTTTCGTCCTCCACGATCAGGATGAGGGGGGGTTCCATACCCTCCAGGATACTCACTTTCTCATGAGAAAGCTAGGTGTACAGGCTTAGAACCGCCGGGTACATAAAAAGGCTTCCCAGGAGGACCAGGAGATGCCCTAGGCCGTGAAACCCCACTTTCCCCGGCCAGGGGTCAGGCTTCTTTCTCGCATACACCCAGGCTCCCAGGGTGTAGAAGGTCCCGGAGAGGGCCATGAGGCCGAAGGTGGGAAGGGGCAGGTGGAGCTTGGGGAGAAAGAAGACGGAAAGCCAACCCAGGGCCAGGTAGGCCAGGGTGTAGAGCCACCGAGGTTGACAGCAACGTTTCTGTGATTATCCATCTCAGCAGTGAAGCCCTCCCACTGGGCCCGCAAGCAAGGGATCAGCTACCTCACCGCCTGGCGGTGGTTTAAGGCGGGTAAGCTCCCCGTGCCCGCCCGGCAACTTCCCAGCGGCACCATCCTGGTGGAGGAACCCAACCCCGAAGGGCGCACGGTGCTTTACGCACGGGTGTCTTCTTCCGACCAAAAGGATGACCTACAGCGCCAGGTGCAGCGCCTGGAGGCCTTCGCCCGGGAGCAGGGCTGGCTGGACTTCCAGGTGGTGACGGAGATTGCCTCTTGCTTACGCAAATCTGTTTGCCCACAAGATAGCTTCGCTGACTCGGGCAAAGCAACGGGGCTCAATGGGAAGCGCAGAAAACTCCTGCGCCTGCTCCGGGACCCCGGGGTGGGCCGGATCGTGGTGGAGCACCGGGACCGGCTGGCCCCGTTTGGGTTCGAGATGGTGGAGGCAGCTCTCATGGCGGCAGGCAAGCGGGTGGTGGTGGTGGAAGAAGGCGAGGTCAAGGATGACCTGGTGCGGGACCTTCTGGAGATCCTCTTGCTTACGCAAATGTGTTTGCCCTACGGGCAAAGCAACTTGCTTACGCAAATGTGTTTGCCCTACGGGCAAAGCAACACCTCCGCTTGTGGGCGACTGTACGGACGTCGTTCGGCCCGGAACCGGGCCAAGCGGGCTCTTGGTCACGGGCGAAGCCCGTATCTTGTGGTGATGGGATGTGGGTAACCCAGGCCTTTCGCTTTGAGCTGGACCCCAACCGCACTGCCCGCATCGCCCTGGCCCAGCACGTGGGCGCTGCCCGCTTCGCCTACAACTGGGGCCTCAACCTCTGCAAGAAGGCCCTGGCAGAGGGCAAGGCTATCCCCAACGCCGCCCAACTCCACCGGGAGTGGAACCGGTGGAAGCGGGAGAACGCTCCCTGGTGGACCCAGGTCTCCAAGTGTGCCCCCCAGGCGGTTCATTTGGGGTAGGGGCCCCAAAGAAGCCTTCCGGGACCTGGAGAAGGCCCTGAGGAACTGGAGGCAGAAACGAGCCCGCTTCCCGCGCTTCAAGAGGAAAAAGCACATGGATGACAACACCGCCCGCCTCACGGGCTCCATTCGGGTCCTCTACCGGTACGTTCAACTACCGCGAATAGGCAGGATTCGGACCAAGGAGAGAACCGATAAGCTCTTGGAACTCCTGGAAGCGGGAAGAGCCAGGATACTCTCGGCTACCATCTCCCGGGAGGCGGACAGGTGGTATGTGAGCCTCACCTGCGAGGTGGAAAGGCCTGACCCTCCCCAAAGGGAAGGGGAACCCATGGGCATAGACCTGGGCCTCTCTTCCTTCCTGGTCCTCTCCGACGGGAC
>ENA-ORXB01001115-ORXB01001115.1-sediment-metagenome-genome-assembly--contig:-NODE-1115-length-36346-cov-4.531528_pt1 | contig 36346 bp, 32 predicted proteins | sample MGYA00237863_ERZ511475 | MGnify/ENA primary metagenome ERZ511475 (study PRJEB26305, sample SAMN06343858) | sediment metagenome | isolation source: hot spring sediment | place: Canada: British Columbia... | reverse complement strand
CCGGCCGCAACACCATCTGGGTGCTGGCCAAGGACCTCCCCGGCCCCCTCTGGCGGAGGCACTGGCGCGCCATCCTTCGCGCCCAACTCCGGATCGCCCTGGAAGCGGCGAGGGCCTTTCGGGGAGCCGCGGCACGCGCCGGGCTCCGGGGCCAACTCGCGGGCCTCATCGGCCTGCCCCGGGCGTTGGCGCAGCGCCGCGCCGTCCAGGCCACGCGCCGGGTCAGCATCGAATATCTGGAGTCCATTCTGGAGCAAGCCGAATGAGCCGCGTGCCGCGCCTTGCCATCCTCGCTCAAGTGCTGATCGTCGGCCTCTATGTGGCAGTCGCCATCCAGTATGCCCGCCTCACGCCTCTCTGGCAGGCACCCGATGAGCCGGCCCACTACAACTATGTGAGATACGTCGCCGAGTACGGCGAGCTCCCGGTCCTGCAGCCCGGTGACTATCCCCACGAGTACCTCGAGGAGCTCAAGGCGAACCGCTTTCCGCCGCACATGTCCATCGATAGCGTGCGCTACGAATCGTGGCAGCCTCCCCTGTACTATGCCATGGCGGCCGTAGTGTACCGGCTGTGTCAGGCGCTCGATCTGCCCGGCAGAGTCCTGGCGCTGCGGCTGCTATCGGTGCTGTTCGGCGCGCTCCTCATCATCGTGACGGGGCACATCTCCGCCCGCGTGGCCCCCGGCGCCACCTGGCTGGCCCTCGGCGCCATGGCCATTGTAGCAACCGTCCCCATGCACGTGGCCATGACCTCGGCGATCAACAACGACACGCTCGCCGAGCTGTGGGTTGCGCTGATCCTGTGGCAACTCCTGGCGCGCCTGCGATCCCCCAAACCTCTGCAGCCGTGGCTCCTTCTGGGCGTGACCGTCGGCCTCGCGGGCCTGACCAAGACCAGCACCTGGGCGACGCTCCCGCTCGTGGCAGGAGTGGTAGGCTACGTCTCATGGAGGCGGCCGAAGAACCGGGGCAGGTTCGCCCTGCGCCGCAGCCTTGCCGTCGCCCTGCCGGCGCTGGTGCTCGTCCTCCCCTGGGTCGCGCGCAACATGAGCGTGTACGGCGCTGGCGATCCCTTTGCCTTCGCGCGCCACAGCGCGGTGGTCGTCGGCCAGCTTCGGACGGCGGAGTGGCTGGCTGACGTCGGGCTGCGACACGCCGTGGCCGCGCTGGTCACGACCACGTTCCAAAGCTTCTGGGGGCAGTTCGGGTGGATGGGGGTGCCGATCGATCTGCGGATATACCGTGGGCTCGCGGTTTTTGCGGCGCTTGCGCTGGCCGGCCTCGCCCTGCGGCTTCCCCGAGCCTGGAGGGAGTTGGGGCGGGAGCAGCGGGTTGCCTGGCTGCTCCTCGCCGGATCGCTTCTCCTCACCGGCGCGAGCTTTGTGTGGTACAATCTGTCCTTCGTGCAGCACCAGGGGCGCTACCTGTTTCCTGCCCTCGTCCCCATGTCGCTCTTGCTCGCGGTCGGCTGGCACGAGATAACGCGCCGCAGTCGCCGCGCCCTGCTGATAGGCGTCCTCTGCGTTCTCGCCCTCGCGCTTGCCGCAGGCGACGCGATCCGGGCTCAGGCCCAGGATAAACGCACGTTGGCCGCGCTCTTCGGCATGAGCGTTGCCGCCTGGCTGGCCTCACGCCTCCCTGATGGTGCAGCGGACTGGCTCTACGCCCTGCCGTACCCGCTGCTCGTGGGGCTCGATCTCCTGTGCCTCTATGGCTACGTGATCCCCTACCTCAGACCGTAGTCTGCGGCCGATAGGGGCGCCATCCTGAGCCCAAGCCCGCGCGTCCCGCCGACACTCTCGCCGGATTACTGCGACTGCGCCTCGCGCGCCAGGATGATGGCCTCCGCAATCTCCTTCATCGGCTTGCGGGTGTTCATGCTCATCTTCTGGATCTTGCGGAAGGCCTCGGCCTCGGTCAGACCCTGCGTGTCCATGAGGATGCCCTTGGCGCGATCGACGAGCTTGCGGGTCTCCAGCGTCTCCTTCAGGTCGGCGACCTCGCGCTCCAGCGTCCGGAACTCGGCAAAGCGGGCCAGAGCCACCTCGATGGCCGGCCCAAGATCGGACTCCCGGAACGGCTTGACCAGATACCCGACGACCCCCGCCTCCTTCGCCCGCTCGACCAGGTCGCGCTGGCTGAAGGCGGTGAGCAGGACGACCGGAGCGATCCTCTCCTGCGTCAGGATCTTGGCGGCTTCGATGCCGTCCATGTCCGGCATCTTGATGTCCATGATGACGACGTCGGGCCTGAGCTCGCGCGCCTGATTCACGGCGCTCCGGCCATCGCCCGCCTCGCCGACGACCAGGTAACCCAGGTTCGTCAGCATCTCGCGCAGGTCCATGCGGATGATCGACTCATCGTCGGCAATGATTACCCTCGTGCGTTCCACCCTTCCTCACCTCCTCCGGTAGACTTGGGGAACGTGACTACGGCTCTGACGCCAACCCCCTCTGACGTACCGTTCTCCAGCACAAAGCGCCCCTTCAGGTCCTCCTCCACGAGCGTCTGCACGATGCGAAGGCCGAGGCTTCCGTCGGTCGACACGTTGAACCCCTCGGGAAGGCCCTCGCCATCATCCTCTACGAGAACTGTTACCCGCTCACCCTCGTCCTTGAGCGTCACGGTGACCAGCCCCTTGTCTCGGCCATCGTACCCATGCTCAAGGGCGTTCTGGACGAGCTCGTTGATCACGAGCGCGCATACCGTCGCCTGCTGCGCAGTCAGATACGGGTTCCCACCCTGCAGCCGGAAGGTAATGTCCTTGCCCGGGTCGAGGACCCCTGCCACCGTCTGCGAGAGGATGCGCTGGGTCATCTCGCGGATGCTGATGGCCGCCGTCTCATTCTGCGACAGGAACTCGTGCACTACCGCCACGCTGAGGATACGGTTCACGCTCTCGCCGAGGATGTGGCTCACCGTCGGGTCTCCGCTCCGCCTCGCCTGCAGCCGCAGCAGCGAGGCGATGGTCTGGAGGTTGTTCTTGACCCGATGGTGAATCTCCTGGATCATCGCCGACTTGATACGGAGCTCCTGCTCGCGCCGCAGTGCCTCCGTCGCATCGTGAATGGCGATCAGGACCCCTGCCGGGCGCGAGGCGCCGCGCGCAAGACGGCGAAAGACCGGCCGATAGTCCCGCGATCGGAAGGGGATCGTCTTCCGTATCCACGTGAACTCGTGCTCGGTACCCTGTTCCTCCAGGCAACGCTGCTCGCGGAGCGAAGCCGAGATCAGGGCATAGTCCCGTGTCTCGATCGTCGAGATGTGCCGGCCCACCAGACTCTGCGGGTAGCCAAGCCTTCGGTACAGATTGGCAGCGATGCCGCTCACATAGCGGATGCGCAGCTCCGCATCGACCACCATGATCCCATCGTGCTCGCCAAAGGGCGAGAGGCTCTCGGCTCCCACCAGCTCGCCGCGAAGGACCGTCTCCTGCAGCCGCTGCAACGCCGCCCGAAAGGCCCGGCTGCGGCGGAGCTGTCGCTCGTGTGCCAGCCAGCTCGTATCTATCGCCAGGACGGCGATCACCAGGCCATTGTTGCCGTAGACAGGCAGTAGCTCACGGGCGATCGGCGCCCGGTTCACCGTCTCGGAGTGGACGCGTCGGCGCCAGGGTCGCGCGTGAAAAGCCCGCAGGACATCCGGCCTCTCTGCGGCCGTGACCTCGCGACCGGCCTGGGATTCGGCATAGACCGGCGAGAGGGAGTGCGGCCGGGCATGCGCCGTGACCACGGCCCGGTCGGCCCCGCTTCTGCGGAAGAGCAGCAGGTCGGCGCGGCTCAGGTCTGCCAGCACCGGCAGCGCCGCCTGTATCCTCTCAAGCAGGGCCTCGTCCTTCATCTCCTGTCCATGCTGCTCGCAGACGCCTTCGTCTCTGCCAGCCACGAGTTCACCCCGTCGGGCCTCCGTATGGGCCCGTATACAAAGAATGGCCGATAGCACGCGGGCCATCGACCATGATTGCTCGTCTCCATCCGCCGACGAACTGCCCACCTCTGGCGTATGCCAGAACACTTAGCACAATTATACTCACCTGCAATACAGGGTCAAGCTTTGGAGGTAGCCTGGGTGCAGTTCAGGTTTGCGTGCGGCGACGCTATCAGCGGCCCCACCCCCGTGGGCACTGGTAAGCCTGCCCTCAACCTAAGCTACCCCCGCAGCACAACCCAAGTGGGCACGGGCACAGACCTTGCTCTCTGCCCCATGAGCAATGCCAGGAGGCGCCGCCATGGCCAGACCCACCCTCGAGATGGTCCTGCAAGGCATCGAAGAGGGCAAAGAGGAGGACGGCTTTCGGGAGCTTGCACTCCTGACGAGCCGCGGCCGCATCGAGGCCCACTACTACCCCAGCCAGACCCCGCAGAAGCAGCTCGGCGCGCTCTGGCTTGGCGGCGCCGGCGGCGGCTGGGATACCCCCGCCCGGAACCTGTACCCCCGGCTCTGCAGCCAGCTTGCCACCGAGGGGGTCGCCTCGCTTCGGGTGCGCTACCGCCTTCCCAACGACCTCGACGAGTGCACGCTCGATGCCCTCGCCGGGCTCGACCTGCTGCAGGGCACCGGAGTGAACGCTGCTGCGCTCGTCGGGCACTCGTTCGGCGGCGCCGTAGCCATCCGCGCCGCCGCCGCTTCGTCGCTGGCACGGACGGTTATCACCCTCGCCACCCAAAGCTACGGCACCGCCCCCGCCGCGAGCCTCGGGCCACGCTGCTCCATCCTCCTCATCCACGGCACCGCCGACCGCACCCTCCCGCCCTATGGCTCTGACTATGTCTACCGCACGGCCCACGACCCCAAGCGCCTCGTACTGCTGCCAGAAGCCGGCCACGGGCTCGACGAGGCGGCGGCGGAGGTCGAGCGCCTCGTGCATGGATGGATTCTCGAGCAACTGACCGCCTCTGATGGCTGAACTGCAGATGGGACGCCCGGCAAACGCCTAGCCGGACCCTTCGGCGACCAGCACCAGCGGCAGACACACGCGGAACGGGCACGAGACGGTGAGCGACACTGGCGTACTGCCACTCAACTCATAGTGCCAGACCCCCGCGGCATCCTGGTACGCGGGGCCGACCACATACGTGCCGGGGCGGCTCAGTGTGCCCTGTCGGAGGTATCGGTGCTCTCCTCCTGGCGCGAGCACCACAGAGAGGTCTGCCGGCAGGTCGAAGCGGTCTCCACACTCCCAGCTCCCACAGCTCACGTCCCGCACTGCCGCTGTGACCTGCGTCAGCGTGATCGGCACGCTCGCCACGTTCCGCAGGCGGAACTCGGCCGTGATCGGTCCGGTGCACAGAGGCACTGCCGGGCTCAGGGCTAGCGGCTGCACCAGCTCGACGCTTTCCTGCGCAGGCTGGGGGTAGTTCTGGGAGGTGTAGGTGCGCATCACCACCAGGCCGCTCCATGGCACTTCGGCAAAATCGACGGCCGTGATCCCCGTTGCCCAGGGCTCAACGTCCGGGTTGTTGGGGTCCGTCCAGGTTGTGTGGCCGGTTGAGACCATGTAGTGCAGGTGTACGCCGCAGGAGTATCCCGTGTTGCCTTCTACGCCGATCTTGGTGCCGTAGCCCACCCAGTCCCCGACCTGCACAGGGACGCTGTTGTACGCCAGGTGCAGGTACCAGGAGTACTCACCCGGAGCATGCTCGATGACGACCATGTTCCCCTTGCCTCTGGCGCTATAGTCGCACGCCCCATAGTTGCTGCACTCTTTGACGAACACCACCCGTCCGGGCTTGGAGGCATAGACGTCTCCTGAGGCCACCAGCCCCAGGATGTCAAAATCGACCTGGTTCAGGTGGTAGGGCGCCTCATCGATCTGTGTCACATAGGCGTACTGCCCTCCCGGCCACGGCAGGCGGTGCCCGGCAAAGCCCGCTACGACCTGCACCGAGGGCTGATAGAGGAAGGCCCGCTCGCTCTCGTCCATCAGCTCCTCCGGGAGCTCCGCGAGGAGCGCGTTGTACTCCTCGCGGACATTGGGCTCCGGCGAGAGGACCTCCCAGCCCTTGCCGGGGAGTCGCCGCGCCAGCAGGGCCACGAACCGCTCGCTCTTCCCCTTCCCGTCCGCCCCGACCTCCTGCGCCACGGCGTAGGCCCAGTCCCCAAGCCGCCTCGCGGCTCCTAGCCGGAAGCGTGCGTTCGGGGCATGGCGGCCCACAAAGCTGGCCAACGCCCTCCGCAGGCCCTCATCCAGCTCGGGCTCGACCTGTGGGGTTGGCGCCGGGAGGGGCCGACCGCTCCCGGCGGCGCTGACCTCGCCTCCGATCGGCGCGTGGCTCATGTCCACGAGCGACCCCACTGGCGATAGCAGCGCAGCCAGCGCGACTGCCAGAACGAGTGTCTTCCTGAGCCCAGAACGTTGCATCGATGCTCCCCGGCCGATCCAGTGTGGGGGCAGCGCGGTGCCGGCTCTTCGTCGGCTGCGGCGATGAGCAGTGCCCGGCGGCCGCCCGGATGACGTCTCTATAGCAGTGGGTAGTGCCTCCGAGATGATTTCCCGCGCCCGCGCCCTCCCGGCGGGCCGCGTCTGGTCTGCAATTGGGACAGTTCGCACCCAGCCACGCTTTCACCGTCCCCTCCCCAGCCGGACGCCGCGGCCTCCGCCTGGGAAGGGAGCCACGGGGGGGCTGAGACGAGCACAACTGAGCCTGCCCCCAGGGCGCATTAGACTCCGAGCACGCTTTTCGCTGGACGTGCGCGCCCATCCGTGCTATACCTTAATCCAACATAGTGGTGCCGCCGACGTCCTCGAGGTCCGCTAGGGGCGGCAGTACGGGCTGGGTTCCGCAACCCCATCGCGAACCTCGACAACCTGTCTCGCCGTACAGAGGACGGGAGAGCATGACCACTGCACCCGATCGAGGCCCTGGCAGGTCTCCCAGCGCACCAGGGGCCAGCGCACGGCACCGCCCGGACCGCACGCATCGGAGCAACGAGCCCCTTCTTGAGACGGTCCTCGGGGCCAGCACGGCCCTCATCTGTGCGATGGACCGCGCCGGCCGGTGCCTTTTCGCCAGCCCGGCCCTCTCCGGCGCCCTTGGCCTCCGGCCGGAAGAGATCGTCGGCCGGACGTGGCGCGATCTGGGCCTCGCGGACGAGACCGTCGCGGCCTTCGATGCTCTCCACGCGCAGACGCTTGCCTCGGGCCAACCGGTCACGGCCGAGCTTGCGCTCACGACCCGCGAGGGCCACAGGACGTTCAGGTTCGCGGTGCAGCCCGTCACCGGCTCGGCGTGCACGATAGAGATGACGGTCGCTACCGGCCTCGATATCACAGAACGTGAGCAAGCTGCCCAGGCCCCGACGTCCCAGGCGCCCATCGACGAGGAGAGCGCCCCGCGGCCTGCTGCTGCCGAGAAGCAGAAAGCCGAGCTGCAGCTGCTGCACAGCCTCCTTGACGAGCTGCCGACCTACGTGGCGCTCTTGACCTCGGACTACCGGATCGCCTTTGCCAACCGCCTTTTCCGGGAGCGCTTTGGCGAATCGCATGGCCGCCGCTGCTTCGAGTACCTCTTTGGCCGTGCCGAGCCATGCCCGGACTGCCGGACGTACGAGGTCCTCAAAACCGGTCGCCCGATCGAGTGGGAGTGGACCGGTCCCGACGGACGCTGCTACCACATCTACGACCTTCCCTTCACGGACACGAACGGCGCCCCCCTCATCCTCGAGACAGGGGCAGATATCACCGAGCTCAAGCAGGCGGGCGAGGAGATACAGAGGCTGAACGCCGAGCTCGAGCAGCGGGTGATCGAGCGCACCCGGGAGCTATCGGAGGCCATCCAGGCCTTCCGGCAGGAGATTGCCGAGCGAGCACGCGCCCAGATGGAGCGCGAGCGGCTGCTGGCAGAGGTTCAGCGTCGTGCGGCAGAGCTGGATGCCACGATATCGGCCATCAGCGACGGGCTGATCATTACCGACGCCTCTGCCGACATCGTTCGCATGAACGAGGCGGCACTGCGCATACTCGGGATCGAAGCCGGCTTTGCTCCCGGACCGGCAGAGGAGCGCTCGTCGCTGCTCGGGGAGGGCTCACCCGTTGATCGGGCCCTGCATGGGGAACTGGTCCTTGGCCTCCGCCTCCGTATCCGGCGGCCGGATGGCCAGCACCGCGATCTCCTCGTTAACGCCGGGCCCATCCGAGAGGGAGAGGGGCACATCCGTGGCGCCGTGATGACCTTTGCGGACATCACTCCCATCATGGAGCTCCAGGAGCAGCGAGAGGACCTCCTCCGCGCCGTCTCCCATGACCTGCGCAGCCCGCTCGCCGGCGTCTACGGCCAGGCGCAGCTCCTCGAGCGGCGGCTTACTAGCGGAGCGCCCACTGACAAGCTCAGAGAGAGCATCAAATGGATACTCCGAGGTGCTCAGCGCATGAACACCCTGATCGGCGACCTGGTCGACTCGGCACGCTCCGAGCATGGCGAGCTCAGGCTGAGCTGCCGGCCCATCGACCTTGAGAGCGCCCTGCACGAGTACCTCCGCGAGCGGTCGGCAACGATGGACACGGACCGCATCCGCGTCGAGATTGTCGATCCGGTGCCGCCGGTCCTTGCCGACCGTGACCGCCTCGAGCGTATCCTCGACAATCTCCTCTCCAACGCTCTCAAGTACTCCGAGCCGGGCACGCCGATCACCGTCAGCATCCGCCGGCGTGGAGCCGAGGTAGTCACCTCTATCGCCGACCGCGGCCGCGGCATTGCGCCGGAGGAACTCTCTCACCTGTTTCAGCGCTGTTTCCGCACACCCACCGCCGAACGCCGCGAGGGCCTTGGCCTCGGGCTCTATATCACCCGGCTGCTCGTGGAAGCCCACGGTGGCCGGATCTGGGCAGAGAGCCAGCTTGGCGTCGGCAGCACTTTCTCCTTCACCCTGCCGGTTGCCGGTGGGGAGCGCCCAGGGGCACAGGCGCAAACCTGAGCGTCCGTCGCCTCGGCGACCTGACGTAGGCGGACGCCGCGGCGTCCGCCTCGGGGAGGGGAGATACCCGAAGGGGGAGTTACACCCCAAACTCACCAACGGTTTGCTCCGACTCGCAGAATCATGTATACTCACCCCTCGGGCATAGCGCCAACCAAGCACGCCCCCCGACCGGCCGGGCCGTGCCGGCGTCGCGCGACGCCGGTCCCCGTGCGGAGTGAAGGGGACGGAAGAAAAACGGAAGGGAGAGAGGTTCAGACATGCCCGTCGTCACCATGAAGCAGCTACTGGAAGCCGGGGTGCACTTTGGGCACCGCGCCCGGCGATGGAACCCGAAGATGCGCTCCTTCATCTTTACCGAGCGCAACGGGATCCACATCATCGACCTCCACCAGACCATGAGCCGTCTGGAGGAGGCCTGCGAGGTCGCCCGCAACGTCGCCGCCGAGGGAGGCACCATCCTCTTTGTCGGCACCAAGAAGCAAGCCCAGGAGACCATTGCCCAGGAGGCCCAGCGCTGCGGCATGCCGTACGTCAACCAGCGCTGGCTCGGCGGCACCATGACGAACTTTCGCACCATCCGCCAGCGCATTGACTACCTCACCGGACTCGAGGAAGCCAAGGCGCGCGGCGAGTTCGACCGCCTGCCAAAGAAAGAGGCGCTCCAGAAAGAGCGCGAACTGGCCAGGCTGGAGGGGCGGCTCGGCGGTCTCAAGACCATGCGCCGCCTGCCCGAGGCGCTGTTCATCGCCGACGTCCGCCGCGAAGAGATCGCGGTCCGCGAGGCTAACTCGCTCGGCATCCCCGTGATCGCCATGGTCGACACGAACTGCGACCCAGACCCCATCCAGTACGTGATCCCGGCCAACGACGACGCAATCCGCGCCATCCGCCTGATCACCAGCCGCATCGTCGACGCTGTGATCGAGGGCCTGCAGATGCGCAGCATCGTCATGGCCGAGGAGGCGGAAGAGAAGGGGGAGGAGGTGCCAGAGGCCGAGTACGCTGCCAAGGTGGGTGAGCCCGGGGATGAGGTCGAAGAGATTGCCCTGGGCCGCACCTACTCCTACGAGCCGGACGACGTCGAGGATGACCACGGCGAGCAGGAAAGCTGACCGCAATCACTGAGAAGAGGAACGTGAATGGCCGTTACATCAGAGATGATCAAGGGCCTGCGCGAGCGCACCGGTGCAGGCGTCCTCGACTGCAAGCGAGCCCTCGAGCAGGCCGAGGGTGATATCGAGCGCGCCATAGCAATCCTGCGTCAGCAGGGCCTCGCTACCGCCGCCAAGAAGGCCGCGCGTGTCGCCCGAGAGGGTATCATCGAAGCGTACGTGCACCCCGGCTCCAAGGTCGCGTCGCTCGTCGAGCTCAACTGCGAGACGGACTTTGTGGCGCGCACGCCCGACTTTAGGGCGCTGGCCCACGATATAGCGATGCAGATCGCGGCCGCCAAGCCGCTCTACGTCAGCCGCGATGACGTGCCCGCAGAGGTCACCGAGGCCCAGCGCGGCATCTACCGTGCCGAAGCGGCCGTCGAGGGCAAGCCTCAGGCAGCCGTTGACGACGAGGTCGAGCGCAGACTCCAGGCCTTTTACCAGGAGGTCGTGCTCCTCGAGCAGCCCTTCATCAAGGACCAGACAGTGCGGGTGCGCGACCTGATCACCCAGGCCATCGCCAAGCTCGGTGAGAATATCGTCGTGCGCCGCTTCGCCCGCTTCGCCATCGGCGAGGAGTAGCGGAGGAGCGCCATCCCCGCACGCAACCGGGAGGGGTATGAGCGAGGCTAGATACCGACGAGTGCTGCTCAAGCTGAGCGGCGATTTCCTGGCGGGGCCATCGGGCTTTGGCATCGAGCCCGATCTCGCCGAGGCAATCGCCGCTCAGATCAAGCCGGTCGTGGAGCTCGGCGTACAGCTCGCCATCGTCATTGGTGCCGGCAACATCTGGCGCGGGAGGATCGGCCTCGAGCATGGCATGGAGCGGGCTACCGCCGACTATATGGGCATGCTGGCGACCGTCATCAACTCCCTCGCCCTCCAGGATGCCCTGGAGCGAGCCGGCCTGATCACCAGGGTCCAGACGGCCGTCGAGATGCGGGCGGTCGCAGAGCCCTACATCCGGCGCCGCGCCATCCGTCACCTGGAGAAGGGCCGCGTGGTAATCTTTGGCGCCGGTACGGGCAACGCATACTTTTCCACCGATACGGCAGCAGCGCTTCGCGCCATGGAGATCGACGCTGAGGTCCTTTTCAAAGCGACCAAGGTGGACGGCGTCTACGACAAGGACCCGCTCAAGCACCCGGAGGCCCGCCGGTTTGAGCACCTCACCTACATACAGGCCCTCAACCTCGGCATCAAGGTCATGGACTCTACCGCCCTATCGCTGTGCATGGACAACAACCTGCCCATCATCGTCTTCAAGCTCCAGCCTCCGGATAGCCTGTTGCGGGTGATCCGAGGCGAGAGAATCGGCACACTGATCAGCCGCTGAGGAAGGTGGCGCAATGATCGAAGACTGTCTGCGTGAAGCCGAAGAAAAGATGCGGCGGGCGACGGCGGTGCTGCGGGAGGACCTGATGGCCATCCGAACCGGCCGCGCCTCACCGACGCTTTTGGAGCGGGTGCGTGTCGACTACTATGGCACGCCTACACCCCTGAACCAGTTGGCCACAATCTCGGTGCCGGAGCCGCGATTGCTCGTCATCCGGCCCTGGGATGCGAGCGTCCTCGGGGCCATCGAGAAGGCGATTCTCAAGTCGGACCTCGGCCTGACGCCTTCGAGCGACGGCAAGGTCATCCGCCTGCCGATCCCTCAGTTGACCGAGGAGCGGCGCCGCGAGCTCGCGCGCATGGTCAACCACCGCGTCGAAGAGGGCCACGTGGCGCTCCGCAACATACGCCGCGACTGTCTCAAGGACCTGCAGGACCTTGAGAAGGAGAAACTCATCTCAGAGGACGACTTTTTCCGCGCCAAGGATCGCATCCAGGCCCTGACGGACAAGTATATCGCCGAGATGGACGAGCTCGGTCGCGCCAAGCAGGCCGAGATCATGGAAGTCTAAGCCTGGGCGCGGGAAGGCATTGCCGGTGAGCAAAGAAGGGGCAGCACCACCCGGGATCGCAGTCCCACGGCACGTGGGCATCATCATGGACGGCAACGGGCGCTGGGCGCAGCAGCGAGGGCTGCCGCGCCTGGCGGGCCATCGCGCGGGCACGGAGAACATCCGTCGCGTCCTGGAGGCTTGCGTCGAGTTTGGCATCCCGGTGGTGACCCTGTACGCGTTCTCCACGGAGAACTGGGGACGGCCGCCGGATGAGGTCAGCGGCCTCCTCGCGCTTCTCGAGCGCAGCATCGATCGGGAGACGGAACACCTGCACCGGAACGGCGTCCAGATCCGCCACATTGGGCGCACCGAGCGCCTCGGGCCACACTTTCGGGACAAGATCGCGCAGGCGGTTGCCCTCACCCGCAACAACGAGCGGCTCATTCTCAACGTGGCTCTCGACTATGGGGGGCGCGCCGAGATCGTCGATGCCGTCCGGCGGATTGTCGCTGACGGCCTCCCTGCAGAGGCAATTGACGAGGCCCTTTTCGGTCGCTATCTTTACACCGCTGACCTGCCGGACCCAGACCTGATCATACGCACGGCCGGTGAGATGCGCCTGAGCAACTTTTTGATCTGGCAGGCAGCCTATGCCGAGTACTACTCGACACCGACGTACTGGCCCGACTTTGACCGCGAGGAGCTCCTACAGGCCCTGAGAGCCTTCACAGCCCGAGAGCGCCGCTTCGGCCTGGTCAAGCAGACCTGAGCATCGACGGCCGCGAAGGCACTCGCGGAGTGCGGCTCGTGCTGAGCATCCGTATCCTGAGCGCCCTGGTGCTCATCCCAATCGCCCTGGTCGCAACCTACCTCGGCGGCGTGTGGTTCGCCGGGCTGGTAGCCGTGTTCGCTGCCCTGGCTACGATCGAGTTCTACCAGCTTGCCAGGCGCCTCGGCGCCAACCCCTCTATGTTCGCGGGCACGGCGCTCAGCGCCGCCCTCGCCTTTGCCGCCCTCTCGCAGGGGACAGGCCTCGGGGCATCGCTGTTCATCCTGGTGCTCGCGGCCCTGCTCCTCGAGCGCGTGCTCAGGCAGGACTTTGCCAGCTACCTTCTCGACTGGAGCTCGACCGTTGCCGGCAGCGCCTACATCGGGGGCATGCTCTGTCACGCCGTGCTCCTCCGCGGATTGGAGCGCGGGTTCTTCTGGGTGGCGACAACGCTCGTGACCACGTGGGTCTCTGACACGGCCGCGTATCTGGTCGGCGTCAGGTGGGGACGTCGCCCCTTCTTCCCCCGGGTGAGCCCCCGCAAGACGGTGGAGGGGGCCATCGCCGGTATCGCTGTTGGCACGGCGACCGGCCTCGGCCTCGCGGTGTGGCTGCTGGGCCTGTCGGTGCCAGAGGCCATGGGCTTTGGCCTTGTGCTATGTCTGGCCACCACTTTCGGCGACCTTGCGGAGTCGCTGATCAAGCGGCAGGCGGCGGTGAAGGACTCCGGGCGCCTAATCCCGGGTCACGGCGGCGCGCTCGACCGCATCGATAGCCTCCTGTTCGCCGCGGTGGTGGTGTACTACTATGCGGTCTGGATTGTCAGGGTTGGACCATGATCGCTGAGTGGCTGGGCGCTCTGCTGCGGGTCGGGAACCTGTTTCTCTCGTCCGCCAACGTCATCGTCGCCTTCTCGCTTCTTGCCTACATTGCCACTCACAACCTGCGCAGCCCCGTCGCGCGCGCCTTCTGCGCCCTGCTCACCTGTCTCCTCATCATCTTCGGAGGGGACGTCATCCTCGACAGCATCGACACCCTCGAAGCGGCCGCGCCCTGGCTGCGGCTGCAGTGGCTCGGAATCGCCTTCATCCCTGCGGCCTACCTGCACCTCTCGGATGCCCTGCTGCGGACAACCGGGGCCTTTTCGCCGGTGCGACGCGCCCTTGTGGCGGTTGGCTACGTCCTCGGGGCCGTCGGCTTTGTTCTGGCGACCTTTACCGACTGGGTCGTCTGCGATGGCGTCCAGAACAGCGTCATCTTCCACCTGCGGGCCGGTCCACTCTTCTGGGCCTTCGCTGCCTACTATTTCGGCGTCACCCTTTTCGGTGTGCTGAACATCCGAAGAGCACGGGCCCGGTGCCTGACCTCCACGTCGCGCCGGCGCATGGGCTACCTGGCCGTGGCGTTTGCCGCGCCGGGGCTGGGTGTGTTCCCGTATCTGCTCAGTGCCACGATGTCCGAGCGCCTCTCGGTCAACGCAGTCCTCGCCCTTGCCCTCGTTGGCAACGTCGGGGTCGCGCTGATGACGACCGTCATGGGCTACATCGTAGCCTATCAGGGGGTGCTCCTCCCCGACCGAGTGGTCAAGCACAGCCTGTTGCACTACCTCTTGCGCGGCCCCCTGGCTGCGGCGGTGATGCTCATTCTCGTCCTGGTGATCCCACGGATGGAGCGGATCCTCGGCATTCCGCGAGATACCGTCCTGATCTTCGCCATCGTGGTCGCCGGCGTGCTGCTGCAGGTGCTGATCATCCTGGCCAAGCCCGCCATTGACCGCCTGGTCTACCGCAAGGACCGGGAGGAGATCACCTGGATTCAGGAGCTCGACAAGCGCCTGCTCACCACGTCTGACCTGGAGCAGATCCTCGAGAACGTGTTGGTCTCGCTGTGCGACCTCCTGAGAGTCTACGCGGGGTTTATCGTGACCATGCATGGCGACGAGCTGCAGCTCCAGGTCTTCTGTGGTCCTCGTGAGCCGGCCTCCACCTTCCTCAGTCGCGCCCAGCCCTCGGAGTTGGTGCGGTCCCTCGAGGGCAGCCGCCGAGGCGAGCGCCTCGAGGTGACGGACCTGGTCGTGCGCAATGGCTACACGTTGCTGCCCCTGCGCAGCCGGGATGGCAGGCTCACCCTCGGCCTGCTCGGCATCCAGAGCTGGGCTCCGACTGCGCAGGTCGGCCCCGAGGAACTCGAGGCGGTCGAGGGCCTCGTGCACCGGGCCGAGCTTGCGCTCGATGACATGCGGCTGCAGCAGCAGGTGTTCGCCGTGCTCCGGCGAATGGAGCCAGAGATCGCAGGGCTGCAGCGCTGGGGGAGCACGCCGCGATACGCGCAGGTCGCGCCGCTGCAGGACCTCGAGGCCAGCCCTCTCTCCTCGCCCAACTTTACCACGATGGTCAGGGATGCGCTTAGCCACTACTGGGGCGGACCCAAGCTGAGCCGCAGTCCGCTCCTCCGGCTCAAGGTCGTACAGAAGGCGATGGCCACGAGCGACCGGGTGCCCAGCAAGGCCCTGCGAACGGTGCTGCGCGAGGCCATTGAGCGGCTGCGGCCCGATTCCGAGCCCAGCCTCACCGCCAGCGAGTGGGTCGTGTACAACATCCTCAGCCTCCGGTATCTTCGCGGCGAGCGCATCCGCGACATCGCCTCGCGCCTCGCCATGAGCGAATCGGACTTTTACCGCAAGCAGCGCATTGCCATTGAGGAGGTCGCCAAGACGCTGGCCGCGATGGAAGAAGAGGAGAGCCGTGCCCAGTCGGCGAGCCCATCCCAAGAATCGCAGGCTTGACACCTCAGTCCGGCTCGGAGTATACTCAGCCCGCTTACTGTCATACGCCCAGCAATCAAGGAGGTCATGCCGTGGCGTTCAAGATCACCGAGGAGTGCATCGCCTGCGGAGCGTGCGAGCCAGAGTGCCCCAATCAGGCTATCAGCGAGGGGGATGAGATCTACGTTATCGACCCAGACCGCTGCACCGAGTGCGTCGGCTTCTTCGACACACAGCAGTGCGTGGAGGTCTGCCCGGTAGACGCCCCCGTGCCAGACCCCGACCGCAGGGAGTCTCGCGAAGAGCTGTTGGCCAAGTTCCGTCGCCTGCATCCCGGAAAAGAGCCCGCGTAACCGGGCGTATCCTCGAGAGCCCCTCGCCGACGCGGGGGGTTCTTCTTTATGCACTTGCTACGGTCCGAGCCGCAGTCTATAATGAGCCTACTCCGCGACGACGAGTCTGTCGAGGACACCTGTCAGCACCGAAGCTGGAGGCCCGCGGATGATCAGGAAGGAGCCAGGCAGTAGAGCCGATTTCGTTCGCGTCACCTTCGAACTGCCCGCCACCGTGTGGGCAGAGTCCGTCAGCCTCGTGGGTGATTTCAACGGCTGGGACCCTACGGCGCTGCCGATGGCGCGAGGGCGCAATCAGGAGAGCTGGCGCGCCACCATCGAGTTGCAGCGCGGGCGGGAGTACCAGTTTCGCTATCTGATCAACGGCTCCCAATGGTGCAACGACTGGGACGCCGATCGGTACGTGCCCAATCCATACGGAGGCGACAACTCGGTAGTCGTCCTCTGACGAACAGGCCCGGCCTCTTCCAGGTCTGGCAGAGTGTGATCCGGCCGGATTCGGCTTCATACCACAATCTGGCACGGCCCTCGCTGAAGCAGGCAACCCCGCCCCCGAGGCAGCAACCTGCCTGAGCGCGTATGCCGAGGTCACGAGGTGAGCACCATGGACCGGGAAAAGCCTTTCCAGCGGTTGCGGCGCCTGCTCCTGTGGTGCGCCCGGCAGGCAGTGGATGTCTTCGCGGCACTCTCCGGTTTCTACTACTCCCGCAAGTTCGCCATGCTGACCAGCCGCTTCGGTCGCCCTGCCGTACGCGTGGATGGCACCTCCCGGGGCTTTATCGTCCTCGAGATCGACGGCCTGTCCTACGAGCATCTGTGGCATGCTATCGAGAGCCGGCAGATGCCTTACCTCGCCAGTCAGCTCCGGCGAGGCCGCATGACCCTCAAGCGCTGGCGGTGCGGCCTGCCCTCGACTACGCCAGCGGCACAGGCCGGGCTTCTCTTTGGCTGCAATCACGATATCCCCGCCTTCCGCTGGTACGAGAAGGAGACCGGCCTGTCGGTAGTCTGCAAGCTGCCAGCCGCCAGCAAGCTCCTGCAAGACCGCGTTGCCGGCCGGCAGCCGGGCATCCTGCGCGGCGGTTCGAGCTACTTTAACATGTTTGACGGCGACGCGTCTCTGTCGCTGTTCACGCTGAGCGCGCTCAACCGGGACCGGCTTTTCGCCAGCAGCCGCGGCATCGGGTACTTCCTGCTGTTCCTGCTCAATCCCTTCCGCAGCATCAAGCTCCTGCTGCTCTCGCTGCTGGAATACACCAGCGATCTCACCGACCGCGTGCTTTCCCGGCTCCGCGGGGAGCACCGGCTCCCCTTCCAGGGCATCTTTCCCCTGCTCAGGGTCGTGAGCAACGTCATTTTCCGCGAGGTGCAAACCTTTGCCGTCCTGATGGATATCTACCGTGGCGTACCGTCCATCTACACCACCTACTACAGCTATGACGAGATCGCCCACCACTATGGGCTGGACTCGCGCCCAGCGCGCCGCGCCCTCCACGAGTTGGACAAGCGCGTGCGGCAGATCGACCGCCTTCGCCGCGCCCGCCTCACCCGCGACTATGATCTGATCGTCCTCGCGGACCACGGCCAGACGGCGTCCGAGCCTTTCAGCCAGCGCTACGGCCAGAGCCTCGGGCAGTTCATCCGCGCCTGCCTCGGCGGCGGCCTGGTGCTCCACGAGCAATCCGGCGACGAGCAGCACTCGGTCTTCCAGGCTCAGTACCTGTTGCAGGAGCTGCAGGGGATCGAGTCCCGGCTGGCCGATCCCCTCGCCCACATAGCCCGTCGCATACGCCAGCTGGTGACCCGGCGGGTCTATGTGACAGAGGCCGAGCCACCCTGGGACCTGAAGCGCCGCGGCGACGTCGTCGTCAAGAACTCGGGCTCACTCGCCCACGTCTACTTCAATGTGAGCACCGCCCGGCTGCGGATCAGCGAGATCAGTGCGCTCTTCCCGGACCTCGTGGTCAGCCTCGCCAGCCATCCTGGCATCTGGCTGGTCGTCGGCATAGAGGGGGACGAGGTGCTCGTCTTCTCCCGCGACGGGGTGCTCACCCTCGGACCCGATGGCGAGGTTCGCTCCAGGGAGGGCGCAGACCCCCTGCAGTGCCTCCCGGAGCCGGAGCATGCGCGCCGCGAACTCGCCAACCTCGCGCGCTACCCGCATTCAGGCGACCTGATCCTGCTCGGGCGCTACGACCCCTCAACAGAGACGGTCATCTGCTTCGAGGAGCAGTGGGCTTCGCACGGTGGGCTGGGCGGTCCGCAGGACTATCCCTTCATCGTATTCCCACGCCACCTGCCCTGGGACCCGGAGTCTGTGGGGAACGCCCGCGAGATGTATGCGTTCTTTGCCAGAACCTACCTGCACCTGCCCGTCGGCCGGCCCGCCCCCGCTGTCGAGGCCGAGAGCCTCGTGCCCATCGAGCCGTTCAGCTGAGGTTGTGTGCCCGGGTTGCGCAAAGCCGACAAGCCGAGTACACTCGACTCGCATCTGAGGCAAGGTTAGCTCACGCCATGGTTGCGTACGTGCTGTTTAGATCGCCGCAGGCTGCCATGCGGGCCGAAGCAGTGCTTCGCCGGGAAGGCCTCGCCGTGCGTCTGGTCCCGGCGCCGAGACATTTGAGCGCAGAGTGCAGCACGGCGCTGAGCTTTGATGCCCCGGATGGCCTGTCCTCGCGCGTGGAGGCCAGTTTGCGGGAGGCAGGAGTCCCCTTCGTCGGCATTCACCTGCTGGATGACGCCTCTGAGGCGGCGGAAAAGTGAGATGAGCGAGAGAGAGGAGATTCGGCTGACGGCCCTCGCCTCCTGCGCGGGCTGAGCAGCCAAGATGGGTCCTGAGGACCTGGCGCAGGTTCTGCGCCCCCTGAGAGAGCTTTTTGTGGCCCGGCAGCACCCCAATGTGCTGGTCGGTCTGGCGGCGTTGGACGACGCCGCCGTGTACCGGCTGGATGATCAGACAGCCATCATCGCCACGGCTGACTTTTTTCCTCCGATTGTGGATGACCCGTACGCCTTCGGAGCGATTGCTGCTGCCAACGCGATGAGCGACGTCTACGCCATGGGCGGCGAGGTGCTCCTGGCGCTCAACCTGGTCGCATTCCCGGAAGGGCTGGATCCGGGCATCCTTGGAGCCATCCTCAAGGGTGGTGCCGACAAGGTCCAGGAGGCGGGCGGCGTGATCGCCGGCGGCCACACCATCACCGATCGCGAGCCGAAGTACGGCCTTGCGGTCACGGGGTCCGTGAATCCGGCACGCATCGCCACCAAGCACGGGGCAAGGCCCGGGGATCAGCTCTTCCTGACCAAGCCGCTGGGCACAGGACTCGTGACGACCGCCGCCAAGGCAGGGGCTGCCGAGGGCGCCGACCTTGCCGCCGCCATCGAGACGATGAGCGCACTGAACCGACCGGCGGCGAGGGCGTTACAGGCCGCAGGTGTGCGGGCGGCGACCGACATTACGGGCTTTTCGTTCGTCGGCCATGGCTGGGAGCTGGCTGCGGAGAGCAAGGTCGACCTGGTCTTCCGCGTGGATTCGCTTCCGCTCCTGCCGGGCGCCGCCCGGTATGCCAGCGAGTGGCTGTTCCCAGGGGGCACCGAGCGGAACTATCGCTACTACATGCCCCATCTGCACGTCGAGCGTCCCCTCGAAGAGCCGTTCATCCGCCTTCTCCTCACTCCGGAAACCTCGGGCGGCCTGCTCATCGCCGTGCCAGCGGACGCCGCCGGGGTCTTCCAGAGGACGCTCGAGGCACAAGGCGGCCGCGCCTGGCTCGTTGGCGAGGCGATACGTGGCGATGGGACCATTCACCTGAGGTGACCCGTCCAGAGGTCCGGGTGAGCTACAATCCCTGCACCGGAGGTGGCAAGTGTCGAGCAGCGCTGCTGCGCAAGAGGGTCAGGAGTTGGCCGGCATCGCACGCGGCAGGATCCCGCCCGGCCAGAAGGTAACCGACAAGTTCCCGGTGCTGCACTATGGGTCCGTGCCGGCCATCGACCTGGCCAACTGGGATTTCAGGGTTCTCGGCCTGGTCGAAACGCCGGTCCGGTACACCTATGATCAGATTCTGGCCATGCCCCGGCACCGCATTGTTGCCGACATCCACTGTGTGACGGGTTGGACCAAGCTCGATACGGTGTGGACGGGTGTGCGGTTTCGTGACTTTGTGGCCGGCATCCGCATCAGGCCCGAGGCCCGGTTCGTCGTCGTCCATGCCGCGGCCGGTTTCACGACGAGCCTGCCTATACCGGTCCTCATGGACGATGACGTGCTCCTCGCGTACGAGTACGACGACGCGCCCCTCAGCCCGGAGCACGGCTGGCCCCTGCGGCTCGTCGTACCAAAGAAGTACTTCTGGAAGAGCGCCAAGTGGATCCGGGGCTTTGACTTCGTGGCCGAGGACCGCCTCGGCTTCTGGGAGCGGAACGGCTACAACAACGAGGCCGATCCCTGGAAGGAGCAGAGATACGCGTGAGAGCAGTGCCGGTCAAGGGTACGGCGCTCACCCGACCGGCTCCGTAGCATGGTGCACTCTCGCGTCCGCCCTGTCTTCCATACCCTGCGGACCATCCGCTGCACACGAGGGGCTAGTCCCCGGCATTCAGTACGGCGGATGCGGTCTCTGCGAGTATGCGCACACTGTGCACACTCGGCAGAGGCATCATCCTCCTGCGCGGCAGGCCCACAAAAAGCAAGGGAGCCCCTTGCGGGGCTCCCTGCTGGGGTGAGCGATGGGATTCGAACCCACGGTCTCCTGGGCCACAACCAGGTGCCTTGAACCACTCGGCTACGCTCACCACGTGCGGCCATTATACCACACCTCGCCCGCTAAGACAAGTCAAGAGTCGTCCTCTGGGTGCAGTTCAAGCTTGGGGCAGTTCGCGCCCAGGCATGCCGTCGCTAGCCCCAAGTCGGTCCGCGGACCGACTTGGAGGGCGGCTTGGCAGCAGCGCAGATGGGCCTGCCCCCAGAGTGCCCCCCGGGGTGAGCCACATCCTCCGTCTGGCGAAGCTTGCGCCAGCAGCGGTTTCGTGCTACACTATAGCCGCAACACCCCTGCTGTGTTCGTGATGCGCGTCAAGTTTTGAGCCAACACACGTAAAGAGGGAGCCGGAGTCCTTTCGGCGCTGTAGTAGCCCGCACGGGCGAGGCAATAACCGATAGGCAAGGCAACCCACCTGCGAGAGCAGGTTCAAAACTCGAGCACACGGCATGGCGGGGGTGTCTATGGCCCGGGTCTCCCGGGCGTCTCCTGCATAGACTGGGGGAAGCTCGGCATCGAGCTTCCCCCGTTTTGTTGCCGCTCTCGCCGTCGTCCGGCCCGGCGACAATGCGCTCAGGCGCCCCGGAGCGCGCGCCTCGCTGCATCCTGAGCAAGGAAGAACTGCCGACGCCGCTCCGATTCAACCTCGGCCGCCATCCGCACCAGCGCGGCAAGGAAACCCGCAAGCACCCCGGTCGCGTCGGCATCGGCGTCCCCGTCTGACGCGCAGCTCAGGGCAAGCTCTGCTACCTGAGCCGCCCGGCAGACGGCCGACCGGGCGAGCACCACGGTCCGCGCACCGCGCTGGCGCGCAAAGGCCAGGGCGTTTGCCACCTCCACTCCCTCGCCCAGGCAGATCCCGATCAGGAGGTCGTCAGGCCCGATTCGCGCCAACACCGGAACCATTCCGTCCGCGCCGGCCGGAACCGCCCAGGCGTCCAGCCCCTGGCTGGACAGCCCGCACGCCAGCACCTCCGCCAGGTGACAGGAGATGCCCTCTCCGGCCACGTAGATGCGCCGGGCCCCTCGCACAGCCGACAGCACGCGGTCAGCCAGCTCCGGGGCCACATGACTGATCGCCCGTCGCAGAGCCTGCACCTGCCGCTCCAGGCACGTCAGCAGCGTGGCCTCGGCCGCAGGCCTGCCACCCTCCCCGCGCACGCACAGTTCGTCCAGCACCAGCGCCCGCACGTCCTGCGCCAGCTCTGGATACCCGGCGTACCCAAGGCGCTGCGCAAAGCGGATGACCGTCGCCTCGTTGACTCCCAGGCGACGCGCCAGACGCGAGGCCGACAGGAAAGCCGCCTCCTGATAGGCACCCGCGATATAGTCCGCCAGCTTCTTCTGGCTCTTGGTCAACTGCGGATAGGTCTGTCGAATCTTTTCGAGGATCACAGATGCTGCCTCCCACAGCAACAGGGGCCATTCCCCAACAGGCTTCGTCGCCCGCCAGCCTGCGAACCTCGCTCAAGGGCTAGAGTTATTCTAACAGGCCGGGGTGACCATGTCAAAGGACCTGTGTCCAGCCAGGGGGCACATTCCTTCAACCAACTGCCACTCCCTTGACACCTTTCACGTTATGTGCTATTCTCGCCCTGGGTCTAGCTAGGAGGTGGGCTGCGTGAAGCGCGAACGAGTCGCGGAAGACATCTTTGTCTTCTACAGCGACACCTATGCGCAGGCCGCGGCCGGGATAGTGCTTCTCCCCGGTGGGGCCATTGTCATCGATACCTTGCCTTTCCCTCATGAGACGGCCGAGATAGTCCAGTTCATCAGGGACCACGGCATCCCGGGTGCAAGGTTCGTCATCAACACGCACTTTCACGGCGACCACACCTATGGCACCTGCCTCTTCCCCGATGCCACAGTCATCGCCCATCGTGCCTGCCGAGACGCTCTCCTGAAGTGGGGCGAGCGGCGGCTTTCTGAGGCCAAGGTCCTTACTCCGGCCCTGCAGGACGTCGAGTTACGTCTGCCCGACGTCGTCTTTGACGACGAGATGCACCTGCACGTTGACGGGCGGAGCCTGCTCCTGACACATCTGCCCGGCCACACGGCCGACTCGATCGGTGTCCTCGTCGAGGGCGACCGTGTCCTCTTTTCCGGGGACGCGGTCATGCCGGTGCCTTACATCCCCTGGGGCAACCGCGAGCAGCTACGCAACTCACTGGCTACGGTGCTGACCCTGCGGCCGGAGATGATCGTGCAGGGCCATGGGGACATTCTCCTGCGCGGTGAGATTGCCGAGACGGTCGAGTCCAGCATCAGCTACCTGGACAACATCAAAGAGCGTGTTGAGGAGATCATCGGTCGCGGAGGTACGGAGGCCGACCTCCGCAAGATCGACATCGAGACCTGCGGGCGCTCTCGCATCGCGCTTGACGGCCTGGTATCCCAGCTACACCAGGCCAACCTGAAAGCGCTCTACAGGCTGCATCAGCAGCAGCGGCAGCAGGGCCGCGCGTGCTGACCTGCCGGTGCACCGGTTCCCAACGGATCTTCGGCTGAAGGCCCCCGCCTGGGGCGTCTCGCCCGATGGCCCGTGGCGGCAAGGGCAACGGTGCCGGTTCCCTGTCGATCCTTGCCGGCCCGTACACCTCGCGCTCATGCCGTGGCTCTTCATCGGCACGGGGCTCCACCGCAGCGATCGCCTCCCTTACGTCCCGACCACATCATCGATGCGGTGAGCGACCATGATGCGCGTGGTCAGTCGGAAGGACAGCCGCTTCCAGAAGGCAAGGTTATCTCCCGGGACGGTGACGGCGAGGCTGCTCGCGCCGCGCTCGCGGAATCGACGCGCCGCCTCCCGCACCAGCGCTGTGCCGATCCCCTGCCTCTGACGGTCCGGGCGCACTGAGACAATGTGTATCAGCGCCTTGGAGCCGTCGTACACCCCGCGCAGCAGTCCGACCGGCACCCCGTCCTCCTCGGCTACCAGGAACAGCGCCGCCGGGCAGGCGCTCACCCGGCGCATCGCCTCTGGGCCTTCGCTCTCCGGGTCGCCATACTGCAGGTTGGCACGCAGAATGGCCACCAGTGCGTCGCAGTCCGCTTCCTGAAAGTCACGGATACGCACAGCGCCCTCCTTCGTACCCCATACCCAGCTACAGAGGTGACGCCCTCCAGGAGCGGCAGTCGGACATCGCTCCTTGCGCAGGCTCGCCGTCCGCCCGTCCGTCATTGGTGCTTCATCATACCATGCTTCTTCCGCCAGGGTCAAGCATCGCCATGGCGAGGCCGCAGCACAATTCCGGGGCAGTTCGCACTCAGCAAAGTGAGGGCCTGACAGCAGCACAGATCGGCCTGCTCCAGCCTCAATTACAACACCACGGCGATGGGTGGAGTTTCAGGTTTGGGGCAGTCCGCGCCCAGCCTGAAGTGCACCCGCGGGCAGGAGACAACAAAAAAGCCAGGCGCACATGCCTGGCCAGAGGTGAGCCGTGAGGGAGTCGAACCCCCAACCCAGTGATTAAGAGTCACTTGCTCTGCCAGTTGAGCTAACGGCCCACAACGATGGCCATTATAGCGAGCACGCCCGCGTCTGTCAAGTGGCATTGGGCGCCGACTCTACGGCTCATGCGCAGCACGGCCCAGGGGGCGGCCTTGCGCGGTGGAGGCAAAGGCGCCCCCACCGCGCCCCCCGTCGCCGCGCTCCTACATGTGGATGGCTTCGAGCCTGGGCTCCGCCGGCTTGGAGATGTCCTCGAGTGCCTCGCCCGCCGGCGAGTGCGCCTCGATGCCGGCCGCCTCCATATCTACCGCTATGTCGCCAAGGGAGACGATGCCCACAAGCCTCCCGTTCTCGACGATGGGCAGACGGCGGATCTGCTGCTCGCCCATCAGGTCGGCAGCCTCTTCCACGTCCTGATTCGGCGAGCCGGTGAACAGGTTCGTGCTCATAAAGTCGCCAACGCGGGCCTGACTGGGATTGAGCCCCCTGGCGACCACGCGCACGGCAACGTCACGGTCCGTCAGTATACCGAGGGGTCGGCCCTCTTCGGCGATGAGAACATCGCCGATGTCCGCGTCACGCATCAGACGGGCAGCCTCCTGCACACTCGTCGATGGCGTAACGGCGACCACCTCGGTCGTCATGATCTCGCTGACCTTCATCTACCGCTACCTCCGCTTTTCGAGTCGGCGTCCCCAGACAAGGCTGGCGCCGCAGACACGGCACAGGCACCCGGTCCGTGTTCTGCGATGAGCAAGCATCGTACCATGGGGAGCTCACCGCCCGCCCCAGGCGCCGCAGGCCCACGCCTGACCCTCCACGCGAGCTCGCGCTGCACGGGCAGCAGCCTGCACCACAGTGTCCGAGCGTCCAGAGTAACACCGCCAGGACTACGAAGCGCTCCCGCCCGCGCGCTTTTTCAGTCGCGCGTCGACGAGCTTGGCAATCTCGACAATCGCCAGGAGCGCCAAGGAGACCCCAAAGACCAAAGCCCACTCTGCAGCGCTGAGCGAGGCGAGGCCGAGGATGTTGCGGAGGAAGGGCACACTGACCGCAGCGATCCCAAGGGCCAGCCCGGCGGAGATGGCAGCGACCAGCGGCAGGTTCTGGCCAACAGGCGGTGTGCGGAGCAGGGGGCGCCGCAGGCTGCGGTAGCCAAAGATGTAGATCATCGAGTCGACGGCAAAGACGGCAAAGACGACCGTCTGGGCGAGCGTCACGCCGGTGCCGCTCAGAAGATAGCGGGCAAAGAGCACCAGCGCAAACAGAGCACTGGAGCCACTGATCGCACCGATCAGGGCGAGTCCAACCCGAGGCAGGATGGGCGCGGAGAGCGGCCGAGGTGGCTCGCGCATAATGCCAGGCTCTGTGGGCTCAAAGCCCAGGACGATGTCCGGCGGACCATCGCAGATGAGGTGTATCCACAGAATCTGTGCCACCGTCAGCACAGGAGGCCAGCCCAAAAGCTGAGCCACAAAGATCGCGATCACCTCGGAGAACGAGTTGGACAGCGTGTAGGAGACAACCTTGCGGATGTTCTCAAAGATGGTCCGGCCCTCTTCGACCGCCGCCACGATGGTTCGAAAGTTGCTGTCAAGCAGCACTAGATCGGCCGTCTCCTTCGCGACGTCGCTGGCGGTGCCGACGACGACGCCAATGTTGGCGCGCCGCAAGGCGGGCGCATCGTTGACACCGTCGCCGATCATCGCCGTGACCTCGCCCCTCGCCTGGAGCGCCCGAACGATGCGGAGCTTGTCGCTGGGCCTGATGCGCGAAAAGATCACCGTCTCGGGGACGCGCCGCTCCAGCTCTTCGTCCGACATGCGCTCCAGTTGGTCCCCTTCGATGACCTGCTCGTCGCTCACTCCAAGCCCAATGGACTGGGAGACTCGCTCGGCGGTGCGCCGATAGTCCCCAGTGATGACCTTGACCTCGATGCCCGCCTCCCGACACTGCTGGATGGCCTCAGGCACGCCCTCTCGGATCGGGTCCTCCATCCCGACGAGCCCTGCCCAGCGATAGCCCCTGCGCTCACGGATAGGCGCCAGCGGGCGGTAGGCAAGGCCCAGAGGCTTGAGGCCAGCGTCGGCCCAGACCTCAACCTGCTTGAGGATCCCCTCTCGCTCGGAGGCGGAGACATCGCACATTCCGAGGACAATCTCGGGGGCACCCTTGAGGTAGTTCAGTTCCTCGCCGTCCAGCCGAACGGCCGTGATCATGTGCTTGGCTTCGCTGGAGAAGGGGACCTCATCCAGGCGCTGGGCCCGGTCTGCCAGCACCTGCGGGTCGGCGCCGAGCTCATTGTGGGCCTGCTCCCACAGCGCGGTTTCCAGCGGGCTCTCCAGGTCGTTGCACAGGACCATGACCTCGATGGCGCGCTGCCGATCGGCATATGCAGTCCTCGTGACGCGGAGCCGGCCTTCGGTGAGCGTACCCGTTTTGTCGGTGCAGATTACCGTCACCGAGCCCAGGGTCTCGACTGCAAGCAGCCTTCGCACCAGGCCGTTGCGCCGGAGTATGGCGCGCATCCCCAGGACGAGCACCACGGTCACCGCAATCAGCAGCCCTTCGGGCACAGCGGCAATGGCGAGGACAATGGACACGCGCAGCATCTCGAGAAAGCCGCGGCCGGCGAGGGTCCCCGTGATAAAGATCAACGCGCTGACGCCCACTACGAGCACGGTCAGCGTACGGCTGAAGCCACGAAGCCGCACGCGCAAGGGGCTCTCCTGTTCCTGCTCTTCCTGGACGCTTGCCGCTATGCGGCCAAACTGCGTGCGAGCACCCGTCTCGGTGACCAGGAGAAAGCCACGCCCCCTGGCAACGGTCGTGCCCATGAAGGCCCGGTCTTGCCCGGGTTCCGGGCTCTTGTCCACGGGCTCGCTCTCGCCGGTGAGCACGGCCTCGTCGATGGCCAAGTCGGCGCTCTCGACGATCACGCCATCCGCGGGTACACGGTCTCCCGGGTCGAGGGCCACCAGGTCACCGGGCACGATGTCGGCGACATCGACCTCCTGGCGTCGGCCATCACGGATCACAATGGCGACCGGCCTCAGGTAGCTGCGCAGGGCGAGGTACGCTTGCTGGGCCCGGTACTCCTGTACGAAGCCCATCAGCACGTCAACGGCGACCACGACCATGATGATGGCAAAGTCAGTCCGCTGCCCGGCGATGAGCGACACGATGGCGGCAACCAGGATGATGTAGATGAGCGGGCTCAGAAACTGCTGCGCAAGGATCGACCAGGCCGAGGTTTGCCTCGCCTCTGGAAGCTTGTTCGGCCCATAGCGCTGCCTTGCCTCGGCTACCTCGGCACTGGAGAGGCCGCGCGGACGGGTAGTCACCTCTTGGGGGGTTTGCACACCATATCCTCAGGGCGCAGTGTTGTGCACACGTGGGGAGCCAGTCAGCATCACGCATCCAGTGCCTCACCAGGATCTCGGCTCATCCGCGATCGGTGAGGCCAGGCTCGCCATGCACAGGTGATGCATGACGGGACACGCGCCGCTGCTGAGCGAGCAACGGATGTCGGGCGCTCTGCTGGTTCAGCAAGAGCGATGCCAGGGCGGTGCGCAGCGGCTCCCGGCCAACGGGGCGCGTCGTGGTTAGACTGGAGGGGTCAGTACGCGTAGAGATTGCCGTACGGCCGCAGGTACCGGGGGTAAAGCTTCACAAAGGGGCCCTTCAGTATCGCCCGGATATCGCCACCGAAGTAGCCGACATAGTCGCGGACCAGGTGCTCCACCAGCAGCCAGTCGCTCCCATCGAGCTCGGCCCGGCCGACTTCGCGGCCTAGTTGCCAATCCTGAATGGCCCCGCGCAGGTATATCACGCCACCATGCATGCCCGTGCCAACATGGAGCGTACGGTGCGGCTCACCGGGCCGCAGGTCAAGCCCGAGGAGGAGCACAACGCCCCCGGCCATGTACTCGCCGAGAAAGGGCTGAGCCGTCCCGCCGATGACCAGCGCCGGCCGGCGCTCGCCGTACTCCTTCATGTGGATTCCGGCCCGGTAGCCGACGCCGTCCCGCACAAAGATGCGGCCGCCCCGCATGGCATAGCCGGTGATGTCGCCGGCACGTCCGTGCACGACGATCTCGCCGCTATTCAGCGTGTTTCCGCTGCCATCCTGTGCGTTGCCATGGACCACGATGGTCGGTCCATCCATGAAGGCACCGAGATCGTTGCCGGGGGTGCCGTGGATTTCGATGCACACGCCGGTGCGCAGTCCGGTGCCGATGTAGCGCTGGCCGCAGACGCGGCGCAGTATCAGACGCTGGCATGGGCCGCACTGGAGTACCCGGCGGATTCTCGCGTTGAGGTCCCGATAGTGGACCCCACATGCGTCGATCTCCTGAAGCTCCTCCGAAGAGGGAAAGTCGTGCTCCGACATGGCGTGTCCTCGTGCTCACTCGCCGGCAGGGCGGACGCCAAGCACCCGCATCTCGCTCTCGCTGAGGCCGACAGCGCGCAAGTGCAGACGGTTTCCGCGAAGGCTCTCAAGGGCGTTGATCCCCATACCCCCAAGCATCTCCTGGATCTCGTGGCTCCATCCCCGCAGCAGATTGACCAATCGCCGCGCACCGATGCTGGGGTTGATCCGCCGCGTCAGGTAAGGGTTCTGGGTGGCGATCCCCCAGGAGCATTTTCCGGCGTAGCACATCTGACAGACCCGGCAGCCGAGCGCGACGAGGGCGGCGGTGGCAATGTACACGGCGTCCGCACCGAGGGCGATGGCCTTGAGGACATCGGCCGAGTTGCGGATGCCGCCGGCAGCGATCAGTGACACAGAGTGACGGATGCCTTCCTGCCGCAGTCGCGTGTCCACGGCTGCCAGGGCCAGCTCGATGGGTATGCCAACGTGATCGCGCATGACCTTGGGTGCTGCCCCGGTGGAGCCCCTGAGACCGTCGATGGCGATATAGTCCGCGCCCGCCCGGACGATGCCACTGGCGATGGCCGCGACGTTGTGTACAGCTGCGATCTTGACGCCAACGGGCTTGGAGTACTGCGTTGCCTCCTTCAGGGCGTAGATGAGTTGCCGCAGGTCCTCGATCGAGTAGATGTCGTGGTGAGGCGCGGGGGAGAGTGCATCCGTCCCCATGGGTATCATGCGTGTGGCCGCAACCTCGGCCGACACCTTTTCGCCCGGAAGGTGGCCGCCGATCCCCGGCTTGGCACCCTGTCCGATCTTGATCTCGACCATGCGGCCGGCCTGCAGGTACTCCGGATCGACGCCGAACCGCCCCGAGGCCACCTGGACGATCGCGTTCTCTCCGAACCGATAGAGGCTTCGGTGCAGGCCTCCCTCGCCAGTGTTGAAGAGCGTGCCCGCCTCGGCGGCGGCGCGCGCCAGGGACTCCTGCGCCGGCAGACTGATGGAGCCGAAGGACATGGCTGAGAACAGGATGGGCACGTTCACCGGCACCTGGGGCGGCATTTGCGTCGCCAGGGCACCGGTCTCGGGGTCCAGGGTTACCGCCTCCGGCTTGGCACCGAGGAATGTGGTCAACTCCATCGGCTCGCGCAGAGGATCGATAGAGGGATTGGTCACCTGGCTCGCATTGAGCACAAGGTGGTCCCAGTAGATCCGGTACGGCTTGTCGTTGCCCATACCGGTGAGCAGCACGCCTCCCGTCTCCGCTTGCCGCAGCACATCCTCGAGGGCCTCGGGCCGCCAGTTGGCGTTGGGGCGGTACGAAAGGGGGTTCTCGCACACGCTCAAGGCCCGGGTCGGACAGAAGACGACGCAGCGGTGGCAGCCCACGCAGCGCTCGTCGCGGGAAAAGACATCCCCCGCTTCGGGGTCAAAGGCGTGGACGTCATACCCGCACTGCCGCACACACACCCGGCACTGGATGCAGCGTTCTTGATCGCGCGAGACGACGAACCGGCTGGCGAGGTAGCTCTTCATCGCGGTCCAGCTCCCAGGCGATCGACAGGCGCCTGTCGCAGCAACCGCTCCTGACCCGGCGCCAGCAGCCGCGCTATGACGGGTTCACCGCCGAGCGGCGTCCACACCTCGTCGAGTTCCGGGTCCACAAGACGGATGGCCGACTCCTCAGAGGAGAGATAGATCACAGGCCCATGACGCGCCGCCGTCAGCGGTCGCAGGCGGATACGGTCGGTCAGGCCGATCATCTCTCCGGTATGGGCGATGATGACGGTGAAGGGTCCGTTCAGTAGCAGGCTGGGATAAACCTGCCGCAGTGTGCGCAGCAGGGTGCCGCGGGCCGAGTCATCACGGTCGATCTCGCTCCAGAGCGGCGCCGAGAGCACGGATGCCGCGACCTCGACCGGGAGCTTGTGACGGCGCACGAGCAGGTCAGTTGCATAGGCGACAACCTCGGTATCGGTCTCCATTGTGCAGTGATAGCCAAAGCTCTCCAGATAGCGCCGGTTGGTGCCGTAGGAAGAGATCTCTCCATTGTGCACGACGGTCCAGTCGAGGATGCTGAAGGGATGGGCACCACCCCACCACCCCGGCGTGTTGGTGGGAAAACGGCCGTGCGCCGTCCAGATGTAGCCGCGGTACTCGTCAAGGCAGTAGAACTCGGCCAGTTCCTCGGGGTAGCCAACGCCCTTGAAGACGCCCATGTTCCTGCCACTGGAGAAGACAAAGGCGCTGTGGAAGCGTGTGTTGATACGCATAACCTGCTGGACGACATAGTCATCCGCTGTCTCTCCGGGCGTCGGGTGCTCCGCCGTGGAGACAAAGTAGCGCCAGAGCTGTGGCGGGTCGGAGATGCTGTCCACGTGACGGGTTGGGATTGGCTCGGCGAGGTGCAGCTGGAAGTGGCCGCCGATGTAACCCTCGACGTCCTCGCGGACGCCATACTCCATGTACATCACGTGTAGGGCGTACCAGTCGGCAAAGTCGGGGTAGCAGCCATAGATGGCAAAGCCACCGCCGAGGCCGTTGCCGCGCTCGTGCATGCACGCGATGGCGGCGATGGCCTTGTCTCCGGAGAAACAGCGCCCGGTGAGGTCCATGATGCCAAAGATCGAGCAGGCGTCAATGACCTTATCGTCGCCGTATGGGTTGTTGCGTGTCGGTGCCCCTCTCATGGCCCCTGCATCCGATCCTGTTACTGGTAGGGTTCAATCCCTAGGCGCGCACCATCTGCTGCCACAGCTCTGGAGGCAGCGAGAGCAGGCCGAGGTTGTCTGCGAGAAGGCGCTCGGCAAAGCTCTCCACAGGCGTGCCGTTCCTCATCAGGCCAAAGACGATCCCGGCCCGGTCCACATCGCCGGCAAAGATCATCCCTACCACACGCCCTCCGAGCAGCGTGATCTTGCGGTAAGTGCCCCTCGGGCGCTCGTCTCGCACCAACACCTTGTAGGCGGGCTCGCCGGGGGGCGGGTCGACAATACCCGCGGACATGATCGAGAGCCCGAAAAAGTGCAGGGAGTTCATGGCAGTGCCACCGCTGTAGACGGTGTCCACGCCGGCCATGTTTCGCCCCGCAATCCTCCCCCCGAGGTAGGCGTTGGGCCAGATGGGCGTGAGGCGGTTACCACCGGCGATAAAGTCGTAGGCTTCGGCCACGTCACCGCACGCGTACACGTCCTGGCAGCTCGTGGCCATGCGGCGGTCGACGATGATGCCCCGCTGAACGGCAATACCCGTCCCGGCGACCGCCTCGGTGCGCGGGCGCACGCCAATGGCGATGATGAGCAGATCGCACGGCAGCGTGGAACCGTCGTCCAGTTCGACTTCCCTCACCGCGCCGGCGGTGGGCGCACTGCCCAGCACTCTGGCCACGGTCCGCCCGGTGAGCACGCGCACCCCGGCTTCCTCGACCGCCCGAAGGACGAGGCTGGCCGCCGCGGCATCGAGCGCCCTGCCCAGGATCTGGGGGGCAAGCTCGACGATCGTCACATGCACGCCAAGCTTGACGAGCGCCTCGGTCACGCTCAGACCGATAAGCCCCCCGCCAACAACAACCGCGCGCTGGCCGCAGTGTACGCGGGAGGCGAGCCGGCGTGCATCGTCGAGGGTCGTGAAGGTAAAGAACTCGTGCTCCCGAAGGCCCTCGATGGGGGGCAGGATTGGCGCGCCGCCGACGGCCAGCAAGAGCCGGTCATACGGCAGGAGGCGACCGTCGTCCAGTTCGGCGTGGCGCGACTCAAGGTCGAGGCGCACCAGCCGCTGACCGAGCACGAGACCGATGTCGTTGTGGCGATAGAACTCGGGGCGGCGGTAGGCCATGTGGTCAAGGGGCGTCTCCCCGGCGAGGTAGCGGGCGATCAGAGGCCGCGAGTACGCCGGGTACGGCTCTTCGCTGACCATCGTGAGCGGTCCGTTTCGGTCGATCTCGCGTATAGCCTCAGCCGCACCAACGCCCCCGGAGGAGTTCCCGATGATCAGGTAGCGGGTCATGGCGTCACATCCACCAGCGTCAGGGCTTCGTTGGGGCAGTGTGCCACACAGGCGGGTGTCACGAGGTGGGCGCACAGGTCGCACTTGGCCACAACTCCGTGCGCAGTGTCGCGGCGCAGCGCCCCAAAGGGGCAGACCATGATGCAGGTCCAGCAGCCCATGCACCTTTCCGGGTCGGAGGAGACGATGCCGGTCTCAGGGTCCTTCTGCATGGCGCCCGTCAGGCAGGCGAACACGCACATGGGCTCGTCGCAGTGATGGCACTGGATGGCGAGGGTGAGAGGCAGTGCTTCCTCCACGCGCACGCGGGCCAGTGGCCGCGGCAGCTCCTTCTTGTGGGCCCGGACCACATGACGCGAGCGTGAGTGCTCGGTGAGGCAGTACACCTCGCAGAGGTGGCAGCCCATGCAGACCTCGGGGTCCGGCAGGATTCGCTTTCGGGGCATGGCGTTCACCTGTTGTGTGTAGCGATCGGGGAGGGGCGCCTTGAGGAAGCAAACGCCCCGCCGCTATCGGGCTTCCGAGCCCAGAGTCCCACAGCGTCGGGGCGTGAGGCACATACTCATCGGTTGTTTAATGAAGTGTATCACGGTCCGCGTTCTGTGTCAAAACCAGCTAACGGGCTGTGAGCTGCCGCCGGGCATACAGGATGCCCTCGAGGACGCCGCCGGCGACGGCGCGGGCCTTGTCCGAAATGGTGGCGCAGTACTCGGGGTCCCCGCGAGGGTCCACGTCCCCGACCTTCTCGCCCGCCCGCACAGCCAGGCCGTCGTGCAGGAGCCCGCGCAGGACGCCGCCAACCCCTGCATACACCAGCGCGTGTCCAACGCGGGCGACGGGGTCGCCCGCGCGCACCGCCTCGCCGATGCGGCGCAGGCCGAAGAAGACGCCGTCGGCAGGGGACCACAGCACGCGCTCGCGGGCATAGCCGAGGATGCTTCCGGGCACGCCGGTATCGGCCTCGGCAGAGCCGGCCGTGATCACCCGGCCGAGGCTGTGTCCGCGCGCGGTCTCGACGACTAGATGGACATCCCCGCCCGCCACGAACCCCGGCCCAAGGCCGATCACAATGGCCGCGTCGTCCGCACGCGTCCCCAGATTCCGCTTGGCCATGATGGCGTCTACCAGTACTTCCGGACGAAGGGTCAGGGCCTCACGGGCGTCCGGGTCAACGAGGACGGCGACGTCGCTACGGCGCACGACCTCAAGAGCCTCTCCCGCCGACCGCACCAGGCGCGCGGTGACACCCTCAACGGTGATGCTCCCCTCGTACACGGCGCTGGCAAAGCTCACGGCCCGGCGGAGCGCACGGGGCTGAGCGATCTCCGTCATAAGAACGAGAAAGCCCGAGCGGTGCAGGCGGTGAGCGACGCCGGTCGCGAGGTCGCCGGCGCCGCGAATCACGACCAGATTGTGCGTGCAGGAGGTGTATCGGCTCGAGAGCTGGCCCTGAGGAAGCAGAGAGTCTCCGTCAGCCATTGGCCCGCTCCGACCGTTCGTCCTTCGGCGCCCCGGCGCCTCGGGCAAGCTGGCTGAGAGGCAAGCCCGTGCCGCCGCGGCGGGCCTGCACAAGCTCGGCAACGATGCTGACCGCGATCTCTTCAGGCGTCTCCGCGCCGATATCGAGGCCGATGGGCGCGTGCACCCGGGCAAGCTGCTCAGGGCTGCACCCCTCATTGAGCAGGCGCTGGAACAAGAGCCTGACCTTGGCCCGGCTTCCCATCATCCCAAGGTAGGCGAGCTGTTGGCGGATCAGCTGCCGCAGAACCTCTTCGTCATGCTCGTGCGAACGGGTCGCGATCACCACAGAGGTGCGGCTATCCAGAGGGAGTTGCGAGGCCAGGTCTGTGAACGAGACGGCCCGCACCCTGGCCCCGGGAAAGCGCTCAGGAAGCAGATACTCGGGCCGGTCATCGACCACGAGCACGTCGAACCCGACGGCAACGGCCAACCGCGCTAATGGCTGGGCCACGTGCCCCGCGCCCACGATGACGAGCCTATCGGCCGGCAGGAGGACGTGGATAAAGACTTCCACTGTTCCGCCGCAGACCCCGAGGCTCTCCTCACCGGTGGCGTGCAGCGAGTAGCGTCTGAGCAACGACTGCCCCCCCGCCAGGGCTGCGGAGGCATCCTTCAGAACCTGCGCCTCAAGGCTCCCGCCGCCTATGGTTCCGAGCGTCCGCCCGGTCTCCCAGATCACAATCTGGGCTCCGGCGCTGCGGGGAGTCGAGCCCTCAGCCCGCACAATGGTGGCAAGGGCCACGCGCTCGCCGGAGCGCAGGGCATTCGCTACGGCTGCGTACAGTTCGTCCATGCGGGGCTAGTCGACGGTGTCCCGGCGCATGAAGAAACGGAGTCGCCGGTGCTTGCTGCCGTAGTAGTGCACTTGCTGCACGAGGTTCTCGTCGACGGGCAGCGACTTGAGTGTTGCGTTGATCTCTCTCGCTGCCAGAGCGACGCTGCTGCGCCTGTCGCCGGGATCCCAGGGCAGGCTGACGCGCATGGTGCTCACGAGGCCAATGACATCGGGCACCACTCGCTCCAGCGAGGCCTCGTCGATGGCGGCGGCAAAGGTCACATATGAGCCCGCGATATGCTCGCAGACGACGCCCAGAAGCTCCGGCAGATCCACAGTGGCCGCGACCACGAGGGTCCGGCCGTACCTCGGAGCATAGTCGGGGCCAACCACGTGCTTGCGAAGGGACTGCGCCAGGGCGACCGCGAGTGGCATGGAGCGATGGTCAACGCCCACGACGGCATCAAAGTGCCAGCGCCAGCGCAGGCGCAACGCGTGGAAGCGCTGCAATGTACGCGCAAGGTCCTGGTAGCTCAACCGGTCCCGCGGCTGGGGCGTGATGTGCAGCCCGTCATCGCCCAGAGAGCCGAGGCATACCACGCCATGGTCGGCATAGAGGCGGGCCTTGATATCCGAGGGGTCTATGGAGGAGAACTCCTCGTACCGCAGAGCAACCTGCAGAGCGTCCTGAAGGTCCGCATCGTCCTCGCCTGGTGGCAAGAGCTGGAGCGCACGCTCGAACTCTTGCCGGGCGACCGCATAGTGCCCAAGGGCGAGTTGACAGCTGCCGGCGAGGTGGTGCAGCTCCCAGTCATCGGGGCTGGCGGCAAGGAGCGGTCGCAGTTCCTCCAGGGCAGCAGCGTACTCGCCGGCGCAATAGTAAGCATAGGCGATCTCGTAGGCTACGGCAGGGTCGCCTGGCTCCAGGGCCAGGCAACGCCGGAAGGCCTCGATCGCCTCGCGCGGCTGGCCGAGGTCGACGAGCACGTGGCCGAGGCCAAAGTAGCTATCGTACGAGGGGGACAGCGAAGCTGCGGTGCGAAACTCCTCAGCGGCTTTGCTCAAGAGGTTCTTGCGCCGATAGTGGTAGCCGAGGGCCATATGCGCTTCTGCGAGCCCGGGGTCCGCCCTGATGGCCCTCTTGAACTCGCTCATCGCCTCGTCGAGGCGCCCGACCTGCTCGAGGGCCTCCCCCCGTTCCAGGAAGAGTCCGGCCTCCGTGCGACGCCAGTGATCCATAGTGATTCCCAACCCCCGTGGACCTCATCAGCCGTGGCTGGTGTGCGGCTGCGATTCGATTATACCGCTGCATCCTGTCGCGTGCAAGGCCGAAGGGGTTACCGGGTGTAGTTCACATTTGGGGCAGGGTTGTCTGTACTGTTGATGCGAGGGCCCCCACCCCCGACGCCTCATAGCCGCTAACCTAAGGGAGGCCAGCGTGCGCTCTTCCACGAGTGCCCCCACCCCGCGCCCCGCCCCCGCCGCGGCGGGGGCGGGGATTCAGGAAAAAGGGGGTGTCCGCGGGCGGCTTTGCCGCCCGCGGACACCCCCTAACAGGAAAAAACGCCCCCTTCCCCGCCGCTTGTGCGGCGGGGAAGGGGGTAGGGGG
>ENA-ORXB01001114-ORXB01001114.1-sediment-metagenome-genome-assembly--contig:-NODE-1114-length-36390-cov-17.167268_pt1 | contig 36390 bp, 35 predicted proteins | sample MGYA00237863_ERZ511475 | MGnify/ENA primary metagenome ERZ511475 (study PRJEB26305, sample SAMN06343858) | sediment metagenome | isolation source: hot spring sediment | place: Canada: British Columbia... | reverse complement strand
CCGCCGTACTCGGTCTGGTAGCCGGCGATCAGCTCCTGCTCCGCCTCCGGCAGGTCGAAGGGGGCGCGGTTGGTCTCCGCCACTCCGGCGATCAGGAACAGGAGGAAGGCCACCGTCCCGTAGGGGAAGTGAAAGGCGAACCACAGGACCCGCTGCGCTTCTACGATCTGCACCATGGACAGGGATCCGGCCAGGAGGACCACGGCTATGACCCCCAGCCCCAGCGTCAGCTCATAGGAAATGAGCTGCGCGCTGCTGCGCAGTGCACCCAGGAGCGAGTACTTGTTGCTGGCGGACCACCCGCCCAGGATGATGCCGTAGACGCCGACGGAGGAGGCGGCCAGCACCAGCAGGATCCCCACATTGACGTCGGCCAGCACCAGGGGGACGGTCCTCCCGAAGAGCCGGACAGCGGGGCCGAAAGGGATGACCACGTAGACGAAGAGCGCCGCGACCATGGAAATCGCCGGAGCCAGCCAGTAGACGATGGGGTCCACCTGCGCAGGGACGAAGCTCTCCTTGAAGAGCAGCTTGAGCCCGTCCGCCAGCGGCTGGAGCAGGCCCAGCGGCCCGGCGCGGTTGGGGCCATAGCGCAGCTGGAACCTCCCCAGTAGCCGCCGCTCCAGCAGGGTCAGGTAGGCGGTGGCGGTGAGCAGCGCCAGCAGCAGGACGGCGCTCTTGATGCCGGCCTCGGCCAGAATGGCGATCACGGCGCCGCCTCCGCGCCCGCTGCGGCGGCTGCCATCCCGCCCACCGCTCGCAGCGAGACCGTCGGCATGGGGCGGTCCCAGGAGAGGAGGCGGTGCAGGGGGAGCGAGTCGAACCCGCGGGGGACGAAGACGCGGCCAGCAGGCACCTCGGTAGTGACGCGCGCCCGCAGCACCAGGGAGGCGTCGCCTGCGGAGAGCTGCGCCAGCGCGCCGTCGGTGAGGCCGCGGGCGGCGGCGTCGGTGGGGTGCACCCAGACGGTGGGCGGGCCGGCCAGTTCAGCGATGGCCGGCGAGCGGGAGGTCATGCTGCCTAGGTCGAAGAGGACCTCGCCGCTAATCAGGACCAGATCCGCGGAGGGAGGAGGCGGGGCGTAGTCCTCCGGCCAATCTCCGGACAGCGGCGGCGGGGTGATGATGGCGCCTACCGCCAGCCCCGGGACCGCGGCCGCGGCGGCGGCGAAGACATCCTCCCAGCCTTCGTAGGCCCAGGGGACGCCCAGGCGTGCGGCCAGGGCGGCCAGCACCGCAGCGTCGCTGCGGGCCTCCCCGGGACCGCGCACCGCTGCGGTGATGCGCTGTACCCTCCCTTCCAGGTTGCACACCGTGCCGTCCTTCTCCGCGAAGGCCAGGGCGGGCAGGACCACATCCGCCTGGCGCGCGGTCTCCGTGAGGAAGAGGTCGTGGACGACCAGGAAGGGCGTGCGGGCCCGGGCCGCCTCCCAGGCCCGCCCGTCGGCCACCTCGGTTGCCGGGTCGCCCCCCAGGACGTAGAGCACCTGCAGCGCGCCGCTCCCCGCCTGCCGGATGATCTCCGGCGCGCTCCACCCACCCGGAGCGGGCAGCACGCCCATGAGGGCGGCACCGATGGCGTTGCCCTTGCCGCGCATGACCTGCACCGTGCACCCGGCGGCCTGGAGGTACTGGGCGGCACGCAGGACCGCCCTCCCCGCAAGCCCCTCCAGCGCGCTCTTCCCCAGGAAGACCATGGGTGCCCTGGCCGCGCGCAGCTCCGCAGCCAGGGCCTCCACCACCGCAGGATCCACCCCCACCTCGCGCAGGACCGCTCCATCAGGTGCCGCTCCGCTCACGGCGGCGGCCGCCTGCGACAGCACCACGCCCTCCGCGCCTGGGGTGGGGACCAGGGTGCCGCGGGCGAAGCGACGGATCTCCAGCGACCGGGAGTGCAGGGAGTAGAGGGCGGCGCCGCGATCGATGGCCTGTTTCATCCTCAGCCAGGCGATGGGGTACTCCTCGGTGATATCGCAGCCGACCAGGAGCAGCAGGTCGCTTTGGGAGATGGCCGGCAGCGGCGTCCGCAGGCCCCAGGCCACCTCCAGGCTGGCGCTGCCCGGGCGGGCGTCGATGCGGTGGTCGATGTGCGGCGTGCCCACCACCTCGCGGAAGAAGCGGCGCAACAGGAAGTTGTCCTCGTTGGTCAGCCGCGTCCCCCCTAGCACCGCCACCCGGCCGGGGCCGTCCCGCCGCGCTGCCCGAAGCCGCTCGGCCACCAGGACCAGCGCTTCCTCCCAGCTCGCCTCCTGCAGCCGTCCATCGCGGCGGACGAGTGGCCGCGTCAGCCTGTCCCGCGCGTGCAGCCAGGAGAAGCCGAACTGTCCCAGGTCGCACAGCCAGATATCGTTCAGGTCCGGAACTTCCCTCGCCCGGACCCGGACCACGGTCCGGTCGCGCACATCCAGCCACAGCGCACACCCCAACCCGCAGTGGTTGCACACGGAGGGAACAGGGGTGGTGTCCCAGGGGCGGGCACGGAAGCGGTAGGTGCGGCTGGTCAGGGCGCCCACGGGGCATATGGAGATGGTGTTGCCGATGAACTTGGAGCGCACCGGAGCGGTGAACGGGGTGTTGATCTCGGTGGCGAACCCCCGCTCGAAGCCCTTCAGCGCCTCGTCGCCAGCGATGATCTCCCCGAAGCGGACGCAGCGCCAGCAGAGGATGCAGCGCTCCCGGTCCAGCACCAAGATCGGCCCCAGCGAGACCGGCTTGGCGAAGTCCCGCTTGGTCTCCACGAACCGGCTGCGACCGGGGCCGTAGGCAAAGGTCTGGTCCTGCAGGGGACACTCCCCGCCCTTGTCGCAGATGGGGCAGTCCAGCGGGTGATTGATCAACAGGAACTCCAGGTTGCGCTCCTGCGCGGCCCGCACCTCGGGCGTGCTGGCGTGCACCACCATGCCCTCCTCGGCGAGGAGTGTGCAGGAGGTCTGCCAGCGCGGGTTCTTCTCCACGCGCACCAGGCACTGGCGGCAGGCGCCCAGGGGCGGCATCCGGTCGTGGTAGCAGAAGATGGGGATGTCGATGCCGGCCTGCCGGGCCGCCTGCCAGACGGTGGTGCCCCGGGGTACCGTGACCGGGCGCCCGTCGATGGTGAGCGTGACGTCGCTGCGTTCTGTCACGGCACCCCGGGCTACGCTCCCGAAGCGACGGCCGCGGCGAGGGTCTCTTCCACGTCGCAGCGCCCGGTCCGGATGTGGTACTCGTACTCGTGACGGAAGTGGCGCAGCGAGGCCTCCAGGCCCGGAGGCACGCTCTCCCCCAGCAGGCAGAAGCAGGCCCCGTTGCTCATCCCGCGGGAGATGTGGGCCAACAGCTCCAGGTCCTCGATCCGCCCCCCTCCGGCGAGGATGCGGTCGAAGATCTGGGAGAGCCAGTAGGTCCCCTCCCGGCAGGGGGTGCACTTGCCGCAGGACTCTTCCTTATAGAAGGCCACTGCGCGGGCCGCCACCCGGACGATGCAGGTGGTGTCGTCCATGACGATGAGGGAGGCCGACCCCAGCATGGAGCCGGCCGCGCGCAGGGGTTCGTAGTCCATGGGCACGTCCAGGTGCTCTGCGGTGAGGAGGGCGGAAGAGGACCCGCCGGGGAAGGCGGCCTTGAACCGCCGCCCCGGCCGCAGGCCGCCCGCCGCGGCGATCACCTGGCGCATCGGTATCCCCAGGGGCAGCTCGTAGACCCCGGGGTGACGCACGTGACCGCTCACAGAGAAGAGCGCCGGAGGGCCCAGGGCACGGTAGGCCTCCGCCCCCAGGCGGATCACCGCCGGGAGGTGGCTCAGCGTCTCCACGTTGTTCACCACGGTGGGCTTGCCGTACAGGCCAAAGACAGCGGGAAAGGGCGGCCGCTGCCGGGGCATGGCGCGGCGCCCTTCCAGAGACTCCAGCAGAGCCGTCTCCTCCCCGGCGATGTAGGCGCCGGCACCGCTGTGCACCACCACCTCCAGGTCCATCCCGGTGCCGAAGATCTTCCGTCCCAGGAAGCCGCGGGCGTAGGCCGCCGCCACCGCCTGGCGCAGCCGCTCCCGCGCCAGGTAGCCCTCGCGGCGCACGTAGACGTAGGCCTTGTGGGCGCCCACGGCGTATGCGGCGATGATGATCCCCTCCAGCAGCAGGTGCGGCGCGCGTTCCAGCAGCATGTGGTCCTTGAAGGTGCACGGCTCGGCCTCGTCGCCGTTGACGACCACGTACTTGAGGGGTGCGCCCTTGGGGATGAACCTCCACTTGCGCGCCGTGGGAAAGCCGGCCCCGCCCTTGCCGCGCAGCCCCGACTGATCGACGATGTCGATCACCTCCTCCGGGGTGAGGGCGGTAAGGGCGTGCCGGGCCGCGGCGTAGCCGCCAGCCCGCAGGTAGGCCTCCAGGTCGGCGGTCCCCTCCCCTTCCATGAAGCGCAGCAGGATGGATTCAGCGGGCACGGTAGCGTTCCAGCAACTCGTCCACTGCCTGGGGGGTAAGCGGGCCGAACCGCTCCCGGTCCACCATCATCATGGGCGCCAGGTGGCAGGCCGCCAGGCACTCCGACTCGCGGAAGGTGAAGGCCCGGTCCGGCGTGGTCTGTCCGGGACGCACCCCCAGCCGTTCCTCCAGGTGGCGGCGCAGGCCCTCCGCCCCGTTCAGCAGGCAGGCCAGGTTCGTGCACAGGAGGATGAGGTGGCGCCCCGGGGGCTCCAGGAAGAAGAAGCGGTAGAAGGAAGCCACGGCGGCCACGTCGGAGACCGGCAGGTCCAGCAGGTCGGCCACCTCCTGCAGCGCCTGCGGCGGCAGCCAGCCCAGCTCGCGCTGCGCCACGAACAGCGCCGGCAGCAGCGCTGACTGCCTTCGCTCGTAGTAGGTCGGTAGGCGGCGGATCTCGTCCCGCGCCGCTTCGAGTAGCGGGGCCATCAGCGGTCGACGTCTCCCAGGATGATGTCGGTGCTGGCAATGGCCACGACGACGTCCGCCATGTAACCCCGGTAGATCATCACGGGAAGCGCCTGAAGGTTGCACAGCGAGGGGGTGCGGATGTGCACGCGGGCCGGTCGGTTGCTGCCATCACTGACGATGTAATACCCTTTCTCCCCGCGAGGAGATTCGACGGCGCTGTAGACCTCCCCTCGTGGCGGGTGGAGGCCTTCGCTCACCAGCTTGAACTGGTGGATCACCGCCTCCATGCTGCGCACCAGCTCGCGGCGCGGCGGCAGGACCACCTTGCGGTCGTCCACGCTGACAGGGCCGTCGGGCAGGCGGTCCAGCGCCTGGAGGATGATGCGGCGGCTCTGCCGCATCTCCTCCATGCGCACCAGGTAGCGGTCGAAGGCGTCTCCCCGCTCGCCCAACGGCACGTCGAACTGGAACTCCTCATAGGAGCTGTAGGGGAAGGCGCGGCGCACGTCGTAGTTCACCCCCGAGCCGCGGAGCACCGGCCCCGTGCAGCCGTAGCGCAGCGCCTCCTCCGCGGGAAGTACAGCCACCCCCTCCAGCCGCCCCCGCCACAGCAGGTTGTCGTTGAGCAGGGCCTCGAACTCGTCCAGGCGGCGGGGCAGCTCCTCCATCTCCGCGCGCACCCGGGGGACGAAGTCTGCGGGCACATCCCACTGCAGACCACCCACCCGCATGTAGCCGTGCATCATCCGCTGTCCGCTCGTGGCCTCGAAGATGTCCAGGATCCGCTCCCGCGGGGTGAAGGCGTACATCCACAGGCTGGTGATGTTCAGGTCGATCCCGGCGCTGCCCAGGTAGACCAGGTGGCTGGCGATGCGCGAGAGTTCCATGAGGATGACGCGGATGTACTGGCAGCGCTTGGGCGGCGTGATGCCCAGCAGTTTCTCCACCGCCTGCACGTAGGCCACCTCCTCGATCATGGTGGCCAGGTACTCCACGCGCGGAGGGAAGACGATGTTCTGATGGTAGGTCCGCGTCTCCATCTCCTTCTCGATGCCCGTGTGCAGGTAGCCGATCACCGGCCGGGCACCCACGATCAGCTCGCCCTCCAGCTCCAGCACCAGGCGCAGCACGCCGTGGGTGGCCGGATGCTGGGGACCCATGTTGATGGTGAGCGTCTCGCGGCTCTGGTCGGCCACGGCGGTTACTCGCCCTGCTGAGGAACCCAGGGGATGGCCCGGCTGGGGACGGGAGGGACCCGGCCGACGAACTCCACCGGCTCCTCCACCAGCGGGTAGTCCTTGCGCAGCGGGTGCCCCTCCCAGTCGTCGGGCAGGAGGATGCGGGTGAGGTCGGGATGGCCGCGGAAGCGGATGCCGAAGAGGTCGTAAACCTCCCGCTCCAGCCAGTTGGCCGCCGGCCAGAGTCCGGTGACGCTTTCCGCCTGCGGGTCGGCCCCGGGCAGCCGCGTCTTCACCCGCAGGCGTGCGGGAGGGTCATACCAGGTCAGCAGATAGACCACCTCGAAACGGGGCTCGAGGGGCAGGCGGTCCACAGCGGTGAGATCGGTGAGCACGGCGGGACGGGAGGCGGCGCGGTCGCGGAGGAAGGCGAGAACCTCCAGGACCCGATCCGGGCTGATCACGAGGGTGGCCTCCCCACGGAACTCGACCTGCTCCTGCACCGCGTCCGGCAGAGCCGCCAGCAGCGCGGCCAGGGCGGCGGGGGTTGCACCGCCTGACACTAGGGGCGCCCTCCGCTGCGAGCGATCTTCTCCTGGAGCTGCAGCAGGCCGAAGAGGAGCGCCTCCGGGCGCGGCGGGCAGCCGGCGACGTAGACGTCCACGGGGACCACCTTGTCCACGCCCTGCACCAGCGCGTAGTTGTTGAACACCCCGCCGCAGGAGGCGCAGTCCCCCATAGCCAGGACCCACTTGGGCTCCAGCATCTGGTCGTAGATGTGACGCAGCACCGGCGCCATCTTTTGCGAGACCCGGCCCGCGACGATCATCAGGTCGGACTGCCGCGGGGAGGCCCGGAAGAGCTCGCTGCCGAAGCGGGCGATGTCGAAGCGGGCCGCCGCTGCCGACATCATCTCGATGGCGCAGCAGGCCAGGCCGAACTGCACCGGCCAGATGGAGCTCTTGCGCGCCCAGGCGATGACGCGACTGGCTCGGGTAGTGAGGACCTGACGCTCCAGAAGTTGCACGTCCTCGGGGGAGACCCCGGCGACGGCGCGCCCGGGCACAGGAATCTCTACTCCCACTCCATGCCTCCTCTCGCCCACTCGTAGACGAAGCCCACGGCGAGCACGCCCACGAAGACCAGCATGGCCCAAAGGGCCACGCTCCCCTGCTCCCGCAGCACCACCGCCCAGGGGTAGAGGAAGACCACCTCGAGATCGAAGATGATGAAGAGCATGGCGATGAGGTAGTAGCGGATAGGGATACGCACCCGCGCGCTGCCGATGGGCCAGACTCCAGACTCGTAGGGCTCCAGCTTGGCTGGCGTGGGGTGCCGCCCGCCCACCAGGGCGTGCGCTCCGAGGAGGGCCGCGGTGAGCAGCACGGCCAGGAGGAGGTGGATGAAGACGGGGAGGTACGCCGCCAGCGGCTGGATCATGTGCCTCTAACAGGCGCGCGCCCGCGCAGATGATGGCACAAGGGCATAATTGCAGACGCACATGGGGGTGTCAATAAGCCCGCCGGCCATTGCGAAAGTCCCGCCGCCGGCATGCGGCGGCCACGGCGTGTAGCGCCGCTAGCGCACCAGCGCCGAGCGTACCTGCTGCAGGATACCCGGCAGGATCCCCAGGACGTAATCGACCTCCTCGGCGGTGGTCCAGCGTCCCAGGGAGAAACGCAGCGTACCCGCCGCCGTCTCCGCGTCCAGGCCGATGGCCGCCAGCACGTGCGAGGGCTCCAGACTGCCGGAGGTGCAGGCGGAGCCGCTGCTGGCGGCGACCCCCTGCAGGTCCAGGGCCAGAAGCAGCGACTCGCTGTCCGCTCCGCGAAAGGAGACGTTGACGTTCCCGGGGAGGCGTTCCGTGGGGTGGCCATTGAGCCGGGCACCGTCCAGGGCCAGAAGCCCGGCGATCATCCGGTCCCGCAGCGCCCGCAGGCGGGCGGCTTCCGCCTCCATCTCGTCCAGCGCCAGGCGCACCGCTGCGGCGAAGCCGACGATCCCCGGGACGTTGAGGGTGCCGGCGCGGCGGTTTCCCTCCTGCGCTCCGCCGTGGATCAGGCGGACAAGGGGCGTGCCCTTGCGGATGTACAGCGCCCCCACCCCCTTGGGGCCGTAGCGCTTGTGGGCGGACAGCGACAGCAGGTCCACGTCCAAGGTCTGCACGTCCACGGGGACGATCCCCAGGCTTTGCGCCGCGTCGCAGTGGAGGATCACCCCGGCTTCCCGCGTAATCCGGCCGATCTCGGCCACCGGCTGCAGCGTGCCGATCTCATTGTTGCTGTGCATCACCGAGACCAGGACGGTCTGGGGGCGGATGGCGCGGCGGACGGCGTCGGGATCCACGCGGCCCATCCCGTCCACGGGCACAACCGTCAGCTCAAACCCGCGCGACTCCAGGAAGCGGGCGGGCTCCAACACTGCGTGGTGCTCCACCGCGCTGACCACCAGGTGCCGGCCGCGGGCTTCGCCGGCGTAAGCCGCTCCGATCAGGGCGAAGTTATCTGCCTCGGTAGCGCCGCTGGTGAAGACGATCTCCTCCGGGTCCCGCGCCCCCACCGCACGGGCGAGGGTCTCCCGCGCCGCATCCACAGCCTGCCGGGCGCTCTGGCCGAAGGCGTGAACGCTGCTGGGATTGCCGAACCGCTCCCCGAAGAACGGCTGCATGGCCTCCGCCACCCGGGGATCCAGCGGCGTGGTGGAGGCGTAGTCCAGATAGACCGTCCTGGCCATCCGCACGCACCCTGAAGGTGTCCGTTTCCGGATATTCTAGCACCGCCCCCCCGGCGGTTGCCTTGGTGGCCCGACTACGCGGGCTCCAGCAGGTCGACCAGGTGTCTGATGATGCGGGCAGTGGCGCCCCAGATGTCGTGCCCCCGGTAGGCATAATGCGGCACCTCGTATCGCTGCCCGCCCCGCTCCCGCCATTCGACCCGCAGGTTCGCCGGATGGCGGAAGACGGCCAGAGGGACGGAGAAGATCTCCTCGATCTCCTCGCTGCTGGGCCTCAGGGGATAGGGATGGGGCACCACGCCCACAAAGGGGCTCACGAGGAACCCCGAGGCGGTGACCTCGACGTCGGGGAGGCGCCCCAGGATCTCCACGCACTGGGGAGGGATGCCTATTTCCTCGAAGGTCTCCCGCAGTGCGGTCTGGCGCAGGTCCTCGCCGCCGTCGGCGGCGCCGCCGGGAAAGGAGATCTGCCCCTTGTGGTGCTCCACGGTCTCGCTGCGCCGGGTGAGGAGGAGGTAGAGCTCGCCTCCCGATTCGAAGATCGGTACGAGCACGGCGGCGCGCCTCAGTGGCCCCGCCGCTGTCGGAGCCGGAGGACTGGAGGCCAGCCGCCTTTTGATCTCTTCGATGAGGGAAAAAGTCATCTCAGAGCCCCTGCTGTGTCCCCGTCCAACTTCTCGGAACCGGGCAAACCAACCTTCAGCTCCCAGGTTTCGGGTCCTCGCCGGAAAATTTGCCACAAGATATAGGAGGTCCGGCAGGAATTCGCCACCAGATGTGGAAGTGCTCCAGTGATCTCAGGGGGGGTCGACGCCTAGACCTGTCCAATTCCAAGACCCTTCGACCATCCTGACGACACCGCATCCGACCCCACTCCATCCCCGACCCTCACCCTGAGGTCGCCTTATCCCTACGGCCGCCCGGGACCCGGAAGCCCGCGGCCGGATGTGCCTGGGAGTATGCAGCAATGACCGGCCCTCACCTGGTACCCTCCGACGTAAGGGGAGGCCTCGCGGCGGCACCTGCCCCGCCCAGGGGGGAGCCGACGGTCTACCTCCCCTTCGAGAAGAGGAGCCCTGACCCGCAGTACAGGGAACTGTTGCGACACATCCTGGAGGAAGGGGAGGACGTCCCCACCAACCACGGAGTGCCGGCACGCCGGGTGATAGGCTACCTCCTTCGCTTCCGCCTGGCCAACGGGTTCCCCCTGATCACCGAACGCGACCTGGCCACCCCCTCTCCTCAGGGCGGCAGACCGGCACCGTTCTACCAGGCGCTGGGAGAGATCTGCGCCTTCCTCAACGGTGCCCAGACCCGGGCCGAACTGGAAGCCTTCGGCTGCCACTGGTGGACGGAGTGGGTGAGCGAGGCCAAAGCCGCGCGCACCGGCCTGCCGCCGGGGGATCTGGGGCCGGCTTCGTACGGTGCCGCCTTCCGCCGCTTCCCCACAGCCGACGGCTCCTTCGACCAGATCAGCGCCCTTCTGGCGCAGATCAAGGCGAACCCGCACCTGCGCTACCATGAGGTCACCCCCTGGATCCCGCAGTACCTGCTGCGGCCGGATCGGCGGGCAGCAGTCCCCCCCTGCCACGGCTGGTTCCACGTGCACATCAACGGGACCGGGGAGCTCACCCTCAGCCACCGTCAGCGCAGCGCCGATGCCCCCGTGGGGCTGGTGTTCAACTTCATCCACTACGCGGCCCTCACGCTGATGCTCGCCCACGTGACGGGCTACCGGCCGAAGGAGCTCGTATACTACCTCGACGACGTGCACATCTACCACAGCCAGTTCCCCTACGTGGAGCGGATGCTGGACACGGAGCCGCAGCGGTTCCCCACGGTGACCTTCGACCGGTCCGTCACCAGCCTCTTCGCCTTCCGTCCCCACCACTTCTCGGTGGCGGACTACAACCCCCGGCTGCCGCGCCTGAGGATTCCCACGCCGCTGTGAGGGCCGTCGTTCCTCCGTGAGGGTTCCCGCACCGCTATGAGGGTCGTGGTTCCGCTGTGAGGGTCGTCGTATCGCTGTGAGGGTCGCGCTGGTAGTCGCCGTCGCCGAGAACGGAGTCATTGGCCGGGCCGGCGACCTACCCTGGCGCCTGCGCGAGGACCTGCGCCGCTTCCGGCGCCTGACCGCAGGGCACGTGGTGATCGTCGGCCGCAGGACCCAGGAGTCGATCATGCGCCGCTTGGGCGGGCCCCTCCCGGGGCGGCGTACCATCGTCCTGAGCCGGCAGGCCGGCTACCGTCTGCCGGGATGCGAGACCGCCCAGACGCTGGACGGCGCGCTGCAGCTCGCTCGGGGAGAGGAGGAGATCTACGTCATCGGGGGGGCGGAGGTCTACCGGGAGGCCCTGCCGCGCTCCGACCGCATCTACCTGACGCGGGTCCATGCCGAGGTCGATGGGGATACCTTCTTCCCCTCACTGAACCCGGAGGAGTGGCGCGTCACACCCATCGGCCACCACCCGAAGGACCCTGAGAACGAGTATGACTGCACCTTCGAGCTGCTGGAGCGGCGCCGGCCTCCGGAATCGGCCCGCCATGCGACAACGCCAGCCGGTGCATCTGCCCCCTCCGGTCAGGCCGCGCCTCGTAGGTCCTAGTAGCCGGTGGAGGCATCAAGGATCCCCTTCTGCCGCGCACGGGCCAGGCCAGCGGCGTAAGCGAGGCCCGCGACCAGGACCCACAGGCCCGTGGCCAGCAGAAGCGCGCCCGGCACAGCCCGATCGCCCAGCCCGGGGATGGAGTGGACCGCGCCCGCCGGAAGCAGGATCCTCCGCATAGCTTCCAGCCAGTAGGTCACGGGGAAGAGGCGGGTGAGTGGCTGCAGCCAGCCCGGCAATACCGTCAGGGGAAAGACTGCGCCGCAGAGCAGGTAGAGCCCCTGACCCACGGCGTCGGGCAGCCGCCAGGCTTCTCCTGAGATGAGAAAGAGCGCCCCGACGATGGTCATGCCCACGGCCACCAGGCCGGCGATACCCAGGAGGAAAGCCGCGGCCAGGGCGGGCAGGCGGTCCGGCGAGAGGATCAGGGGGACGCGCAGGACCGCAGTCCCCACCGTCAGCGTGAGCACCGTGGCCGGCAATGCCACCACTGCCGACGCCAGCCCGCGCCCCACCAGGTACGCCCAGAAAGGCACCGGAGCCGTGTAAATGTAGGCGATGGTCTTGAAGTGCTCGCGGTCTTCCAGCAGCCCCCAGGCCAGCCCCTGCATCGCCCAGACCACCACCGGCCAGAGGGCCGCCCCGACCACGAAGAAGTCCAGCATGGGCCCGCGCCGACCCCCGGCCACCACGTAGAACATGAAGACCAGGATCAACGTCCCGCCCAGCGGGCGGGCGATGGAGTAGACGAAGAAAAGGAACGGGTCGGTCCAGTTGGATTGTACCTGCCAGCCCAACCAGAATCCCACGCGGGCTGTGCGCAGGGCTCGGGCCAGCACAGTCTCACCAGCGGAAGCTCAGCCGGCCCTCCTGGCGGGCCAGTCGCTCCATAAAGCGCAGCATGCGCAACGCCAGCACCGGAAACAGCACCGCGAGCAGGGCCAGGCCTGCCACCTCCCACGCCAGCGGCAAGAGGCCCCGATGGAACGCAGGGAACATCACCTGCCGCAGGCCGTCCAGGGCAAGGGTGATGGGGATGAGCGAGGCCACCATGCCCACCCACATCCCAAGCGCCCGCACGGGGAAGTAGAAGCCAGAGGCGAGGTAGACAGGCTCCTGCAGCAGGCTTACCAGGTGCCAGGCCTCCCGTCCCCACAGCAGGAAGAGGCTGCTGAAGAACATGCCCAGGCCGTAGAGGGCGACCAGCCCCAGGGCGAAGATGAGCGCAAACAGGGGCCAGGACGAGACCGCCAGCGGTGCCTGGAAGAGCAGGACGCCCACCGCCACCACCACGGCAGCCCGCACCGTGGTCGCCAACATTCCGCCCGCGGCCATGCCCAGGAGGATGGGTACGAGGCCGCAGGGGACCATCATGTAGAGCTCCAGGTTGCCCTGGTGCTTCTCCCAGTAGAACTGGGCGGCCATATTCCACATCACGTTCATCCAGAAGGCAACGGTCGCCCCGCCCATGATCACGTACCCGGTGAACTGCGGCGGCGCGCCCAGGGCGCGGTAGACGAAGACGAAGGCCAGCACGCCCAGGATAGGCAGAGCCAGGTCGTAGAAGATCCAGGAGGGCTCCCGCGCCGCCCCCACTGTCCGCGGGTAGGCCCGACCGCGGACGGCGTACCAGACGCGCCGTACCCTCATTCCCCGATGACCTCCTGGTCGGCTTCCTCCAGGCGCTGCCCCACCAGCGTGATGAAGGCGTCCTCCAGGGTGGGTTCGATCTTCTGCAGGCGGAGGATGCGCCGGCCGTGACGGGTGAGCTCGGCCACCACCCCCGCGATGGCCCCGTCCTCGGCCAGGCGCAGGCGCAGCTCGGTCTGGCCGTCGCGCTCCACGCTGTCCACGCGGGCCACGCCCGGCAGGCGGCGCAGGAAGTCGGCGCCGTCCAGCCGCTCGGTGTCCAGCAGGAAGTAGGAACCGCCGGAGGCGGCCTGCTTCAGCCGGGCCGGGGTGTCGCAGGCGACGATCTTACCCCTGTGGATGATCGCCACGCGGTCGCACAGCTCCTCCGCCTCGCTCATGTAGTGCGTCGTCAGGAGGATGGTGCGGTCGGGCCGGTCGGCCAGCCAGGTGCGGATGTAGGCGCGGATGTCCCGCGCCGCGCCCACGTCCAACCCCACGGTGGGCTCGTCCAGGAAGAAGACACGGGGATCGGAGAGCAGGCCGCGCACCAGGTTCATCTTTTGCCGCATGCCGGTGGAGAGCTGCTGCACCTTGCGGTGCCGTTCCTGGTAGAGGCCCACCACCTGCAGCAGCCGGTCGATGCGCGCCAGCGCTTCACCGCTGGGGATGCCGTAGAACTGGCTGAACATCCACAGCTGCTCGCGAACGGTGAGCAGCCCATAGCCGGAGTGCTCCCCTCCGGAGACCATGCTGATGCGCTCCCGCACCCGCTGCGCCTGCGTGCGCACATCCAACCCCTCCACCGCCGCCCGCCCCGAGGTGGGAAGCAGCAGGGTCACCAGGATCTTGATCAGCGTGGTCTTCCCCGCGCCGTTGGGACCCAGCAGGCCGAAGAGCTCCCCCCGCGGCACCTCCAGGGAGACGCCGTCCAACGCCACCACGGGGCCGCCGGAAGGATGCTGTCGGGAGCGGCGCAGGCGGAAGGTCCGGACGAGGTCCTCGGTTTCGATGGCCGGGGGCATGGACTCAGGCCGCGGCGATGAGCGCGGCTACTGCTTCCAGGAAGCGGCGGTCGTCCGGACCGAAGGCGGCCAGGCGGTCGCTGTCGATGTCGATCTCGCCGATCACCCGGCCGGCCCGACTGATGGGTACCACGATCTCGGAGCGCGTGGAGGGGAAGCATGCCAGGTACCGGGGATCGCGGCTGACGTCGTCGACCACCTCCGTGCGTCCTATGGCTGCGGCCGCCCCGCAGATGCCGGTGCCGACGGGAATGCGCGTGTGCTCCGTGGGCTGAGGTCCCTTCCAAGGCCCCAGCACCAGTTCGCCCCCCTCCACCCAGTAAATCCCCACCCAGGAGTAGTGCGGGAAAGCCTCCGCCAGGTAGGCCACGACCGCCTCCGCACCGCCGTGGGCCAGGCGGTCGCGCACCGCCTGCAGCGCGGCGTCATAGTCCACCTCTGAAGCCATGACCAAGACCTCCCAGCAACGCGTCCCATTATATCAGGCCGTACACAGTGCCTTATTCAGGCTCCCGGCTCAGACTCCGGCCGCCCGATACCGCCCGCTGCGTTGGAGCCGGCTGGTGTTGCAGAGTTCCCCGGGAAGCGAGTACATTAGGAAGCGGGCCGGGGTAGCTCAGTTGGTAGAGCGCGGGCCTGAAGAGCCCGGCGTCGGCGGTTCGACTCCGTCCCCCGGCACCAAGACTTTCTCCGCACAGCGTATCCTCCCGTTTGAGCCACCGCCACTCCGAGTGGTTGAGGTGGAAGAAGCGCATCGGCACAAGCCCGGGCGCAAACTCCCGACGCGGTGCACCGGTCCCTACGGTCCGGGCGGAAACCACCAGGGAGCGAGACGCCGCAGGGCGGCGACCAGCAGGCCGACACTGGCGGCCAGCAGCCCCAAAACCACCAGGCCCACCCCCAGACCCAGAGCCAGGAACACTCCGTCGTCCTTCATCAACCCCAGGCCGATGAACATCACCGAGAGCGCCGGCAGAGTGTTGAGGAATGGCGCCGGGCTGAGCAGGACCAGTCCCATGATCAGCACGTTCAGCGCGGCCAGGCGGACGATCAGCGGGTGCCTGAGCACACGGAAGCGGGGGCGTGAAAACCGCTCGATCCGCCGTACCAGGGGGACACCGCGGCGGCGCAGCACCTGTAGGGTCTGCGCCGAGAGGACCTTGCGCCGCACGAAGCCGGGCAGCCAGGGGCGATCCATGCCGATGACCAGGCGCAGGGCCAGCAGGGAGTAGATGGGGCCCACCAGGGTAGACGCGCCGGGAGGGAGTACCGGAATGAGCATGGGCAGCCCCAGGATCAGCATGAGCAGCCCGAACCCGCGTTCGTCGATGCGGTCGACGATCTCCCCGATGGTCACCCGCTCCTCCGTGGCCAGGAGCTGGTCCAGGACCTCGCTGATGGGCGGAGGCGGCAGAGGGAACTTCGGGTGAGCTTCCATCATCACGCAGCGCATCAGGTTTCCGCCAGCAGGCGGCGTTCCCCTGCAGGAACTGCGGTGTGCATCGGGGAAGAGAGAAGAGCAGAGGATAACGTGCATGGCACGGGCGCGCGGTCTGGAGCCCTACGACAGGAAGCTTCTGGCCAACATCATCCATCAGGTCTGGCGGAACTGCCAGGCCTTCGTCACGCTGCTGATGGAGCGCGGACCGGAGGAAGCCTACTACGTTCTGGAAGAACTGGCAGAGTGGGCGGTGGCGCACCGCCGTGCCCTGGCGCCGCGTTCCTCCCGTCGGCCGCAGGCGGCCACGGCGGCGGCGCTGCGGATTGGCCGGGAGCTTCTGGACGACATCGACACCTTCTGCCACGCCATCGGCGACATGGTGGCATCCCTGCAGGCGTCGGCGCTGGATCCTGACGAGGTCGAGGAAGAAGTCCTGGAGATCATCGAGGGGTTCCTGGCCTGGACCAACCTGATGGCGGCGCAACTGGGCATCACCCGCAACCTCAAGCCGCAAACACTCTGGTTCGAGCGCTAGCGGGGGCGCTTGGCGCATGGTCCAGCCTGGACGGCTGAGCCGACATGGCTATTCCTCCGCGGCGACACCCTGCGAGCGCAGGGCCGCCAGCACGCGCTCTGCAGTCACAGGCAGCTCGCGGATGCGTACGCCCACCGCATCGTAGATGGCATTGACGATGGCCGGTGCCGTGGGGAGCAACGCGGGTTCCCCTACCCCCTTGGCGCCAAAGGGTCCGCTGGGGTCCGGCGCCTCCACCAGGTCCACCACCATGGTGGGTACGTCCATGGCGGTGGGAATCAGGTAGTCGGCGAACTTGGTGTTGAGCACCTGACCACCCTGAACCACCATCTCCTCGCTGAGGGCATAGCCCAGGCCCATGGCCATGCCGCCCTGGATCTGCCCTTCGACCAGCAGGGGATTGACGGCACGTCCGCAGTCGTGCACGGCGATCAGCCGCAGCACCCGCACCTCGCCGGTCTCGGTGTCCACCTCCACCTCGGCTATCTGGGTGGCGTAGACGTACGTGTTGTAGGGCTTACCCTGGCCCGTCTCCGGGTCGAGGAAGGTCGTCGGGGGATTGTAAGAACCGGCCCCGATGGGCGGGCGACCCTTCACCGCCTCCGCCTTCCGCGCGATCTCCGCGAGACGGATGCGCCGCTCGGGCAGGTCTCGCACCAGGATCCACCCGCCGCGGCTCTCCAGCCCCTCGGGGCCGATGCCCAGCTCCTCGGCCGCCACCTCCAGGAGGATCTGCCGCGCCTGGGCGCAGGCCCGCAGGATGGCGTTGCCGGCGATGTAGGTGACGCGGCTGGCCACCGAGCCCAGGTCCATGGGCGTGTGCAGGGTGTCGCTGGTCACCATGGTGACCTGCTCCAGGGGGACGCCCAGCCCATCCGCCGCGATCTGGGCCAGCGCAGTGGTGGAGCCCTGCCCCACGTCCGCCGCGCCGGTCCAGACCACGGCCGAGCCGTCCTGGTTCACCTTGACGAACGCGGCGCTGGGATTGGCGTAGGAGGTGAAGCCGATGGGATAGGCCATCCAGGCGACCCCGCGGCCGCGCTTAATCACTAGCACTCCCCCCTTCCGGTACCCAGCCCGCCCGTGCCAGCGCCCGTTTCAGCGTCTCTTCCAGCGTCACCCGCTCCAGCACCTGGCCCGTGGGCAGGCGCCCGCCGTCCCGCAGGCCGTTGCGCAGGCGGAAGGCCACGGGATCCATGCCCACGGCCGCCGCCACCGCGTCGGTGTGGCACTCGTAGGCGAAGCCCACCTGGGGCACTCCGAACCCCCGCATCGCTCCGCCCACGGGGTTGTTGGTGTAGACCAGGTACCCGTCGATTCGCACGTGGGGAATGGCGTACGGCCCGGCGGCGTGGATGGAGGCCTTGGCCAGGGTCGAGGCGCCCCAGGAGACGTAGGCGCCGCAGTCGCTTATGATCTCCACAGCCCGGGCGAGCAGCGTGCCGTCGCGGCGCACGCCCGTGCGGTAGCGCATCCGGTAGGGGTGGCGCACCGTTGTCGCCTGGAACTCCTCCTCCCGGGTGAAGACCATCTTCACCGGACGGCGGGTCTTCAGGGCCAGTAGAGCGATCCACGGCTCCAGGGTCATCTCGTTCTTGCCCCCAAAGCCGCCGCCCACCCCGGTGGCGATGACGCGCACGCGGTGTTGCGGCATCGCCAGTACCTTGGCTGTGTCCCCCGCCACCAGGAAGGGTCGCTGCACCGAGGAGTGAATGGTGATGGCCCCGTCGGCGGCGGGAATGGCCAGGCCGGCGTGAGGCTCCAGGTGGGCGTGCTCCACGAACGTGGTGGTGAACTCCTCCTCCACGATCAGGTCGGCTGCGGCAAAGCCGGCATCCACGTCTCCCTGGCGGATGCGCACGTGCTCGGCCACGTTGCTGCCCTGGTGCAGACGGGGGGCGTCGGGGCGCATGGCCTCCAGGGGGTCGAAGACGGCCGGCAGGGGTTCGTAGTGCACCACCACCCGGGCCGCTGCCTCCTCCGCCTGCCGCAGGGTCTCTGCGGCAACCACCACCACAGCCTCCCCCACGTGGCGCACGCGATTCTCGGCCAGGACCGGCTGGTCCTGGTGCGTGAAGCCGTAGCGGTTGCGCGGCACATCCCGCGCCGTGATCGCCGCCCGCACACCGGGGGCGGTCAGCGCCGGGAGGAGGTCGATGCCGACGATACGGGCGTGGGCATGCGGGCTGCGCACGGCCTTGGCCCAGAGCATGCCCGGGGCGCGCATGTCCTCCCCGTACAGGACTTGGCCGGTGACCTGGAGGAGGGCGTCGTGCCGGCTGACGCGCCGCCCGACGGCCTGAGGTGGTGCCTCCTCGACGACAACCGGAGGAGCGGGAAGGGTGATGGTCGTCATCCGGCCCCCTCCCCGGCCATCGCTTGCGCGGCCGCCAGGATGGCCTCCACGATCTTGACGTAACCGCTGCAGCGGCATAGGTTCCCGGCGATGGCCTCCCGCACCGACTCCTCCCGGGGATGCGGATCACGGGCCAGCAGCGCCGCAGCCGAAAGGAGCATGCCCGGGCCGCAGAAGCCGCACTGCAGGGCGCCGTGATCCACGAATGCCTGCTGCAGGGGATGCAGGCGGCCGGGCTGGCCGAGCCCCTCTATGGTCACCACCTCCCGCCCCTGCACCCTCACCGCCAGCAGCAGGCAGCCGCAGACAGGACGCCCGTCCAGCAGGACCGTGCACGCCCCGCAGTCGCCCGTGCCGCAGCCGATCTTCGTCCCCAGCAGCCCCAGGCGCTCTCGCAGGACCCAGACCAGGCTCTCGTCGGCCTCCACCGCCGTCGTGACGGGCTCGCCGTTCAGGCGGAAGCTGACCTCATAGGGCATGGGTCTGCTCCATTTCTCGGGCCCTCCCCACGGCCCGCTCCAGCGCGCGGCGCACCAGCACGCGGGAGAGGTGCCGCCGGAAGTCCGCGGAAGCGCGCATGTCGGAGATGGGCTTCGTCTCCCGCACCGCTGCCGTGGCCGCCTCATCCAGGTGGCGCGGGTCGGGCGGCCGCCCCCTCAGCAGGTCCTCCGCCGCGCGCACCCTCAGCGGCGTGGGCGCCACCGCGCCCAGGGCGATGCGCACATCCTCGACGACCCCCTGTCGCAGGCGCACCCAGGCCGCCGCGTTGACCACGGCCAGGACCTGGGCGCTGCGCCGGCCGAACTTGGCAAAGGCCGCTCCGCTCCCCTCCCCTGACAGGGGCACTTCCACGGCGGTGAGGATCTCGCCTCGGCGCAGCGCGCTGCGGTGCGGCCCCACGAAGAACTCCTCCACGGGCAACGTCCGCTCTCCCGCCGCGGCGGCAATACGGGCCACCGCTCCCAGGACGATTAGCGGAGGAGCCAGGTCGGCGGAGGGGACGGCGCTAGCCAGGTTGCCTCCAACGGTAGCCAGGTTGCGCAGCTGCACCGCACCCATCTGGGCAGCGGCCTCGGCCAGCAGCGGCGCCAGGTGGCGGACCTGCACCGACTCCAGCAACGCGGCGATGGTCACCGTGGCCCCGATACGCAAGTGGCCGTCGCCTCCGCCAACGGCCGCCAGGTCAGGGATGCGCTGGATGTCCACCAGCACCGCCGGCCGTATCAGGCCATCGCGCATGCGCACGACGAGGTCGGTCCCTCCGGCTATCACATACGCCCCCTCCTCCGCCGTCAGGATGTCCGAAGCCTCGGCGACGGTAGAGGCAGCGAAGTAGCGGGGTGGTTTCACTGGCGCCTCCTCCGGGGCAGGGGGATTTCCGGCCTGGCCCGTTAGCAAAGGATATTGGATAATGTATCTAGAGACCATGGATTCGCGCCCGAGCTGCTCCTTCCTCCGCCAACGCGGGGATGTCGGCTGACGTGTGAGTAGGTCCTTGGATGGGAGGGGATAGCGATGAGAAGGTGGCTGGTTCTGCTGCTACTTTTCACCCTGTCCGTGGCTCTGGCTCCAGCCAATGCGGCGCCGGTTCAACCCACCAAGATCAAGGTGGGCATCCTGCTGCCGCTCACCGGACCGTTCGCCGCGGTGGCAGAGACGCAGAAGAACGGTGCGCTGCTGGCCATCGACGTGGTCAACGGCAAAGGCGGGTTGAACATGCCCTGGGGGAAGGTACAGGTGGAAGGGGTGGTGGCCGACGACGAGGCCAAGCTGGACGTCGGGGTGCGCCGCTTCCGCTACCTGGTCTCCGAGGGGGTCAAGGGCGTGGGGGGTCAGACGTGGGCCCCGCTGGCCTACGCCCTCAACGCCGTGGTGATGAAGGAGCCGCTGCCGTACTTCCCCACCTGCGTCATGGCCAAGGAGGCCTTTGAGAAGGGCAAGCTCTCCCCCACCACCTTTGCCGTGGCCTACAGCCCGTGGACGGTAGGGTACATGTCGGGAACCTCGGCCATCAAGGTGCTGGGGAAGAAGCGTATCTTCTTCCTGGCCCGCGCCGACAGCTGGGGTTGGGACATCCGGGACGGCGTCTATGCCGCAGCCAAGCAGCACGGCGCCGAGGTGGTGGGCTACGACGAGGTCCCCCTGGGGACCACGGACTTCACCACCGTGCTGCAGAAGGTGCGCGCGGCCAGGCCGGATGTCTTCATCTCTGCGCAGTTTGCGGCCGACGCCGTGGCCCTTTTGAAGCAGACCCACCAGATGGGTCTGAACCGGGAGATGACCATCTTCAACGCCTTCATCACCAACGTGGTGGCCAAGGGGATTCCTCCCGAGGCCCTGGAAGGCGTCTACGCCATGCACTACTTCTACTACGACCTCAGGGACCTGGGACCGACGGGAGTAGCCAAGAGCGCCAGCGCCTTCACCGAGCTGTACCAGGCCAAGTACGGAACGCCGCCGGACGCTTACGCCACCATCGCCTACACGGCCTACCGGGAGATGTTCCGCGGCTTCGAAACCGCGGGTTCCTTCGAGCCCAAGGCCGTGGGCGCAGCGCTGATGGCCAAGCCCCAGTTCACCACCGTGAAGGGACCCGCTCGCTGGCGCCAGGATCATGCGCCCATCTACCAGTTTGCCGCCTTCCTGGTCAGGGGCAAGGGGCCCGGTGAGCAGAAGCACGCGTGGGACCTGTTCAAGGTCCTGGGCTACCAGGGCGGCGAAGCGGTCATGCCGACCCTGCAGTCGCTGGGCTATTGAGAGTCCATGCGGCCACACCGGGGACCGGGTGGTTGTCCTGCGCCTCCCTGACCGCCGGCCGTCCCTAGCGCCGTCCCCTCGGGAGGCGGCCATGCCCGGAGAGGGTTTCTCCTCGCAAGAGACCCTCTCCGGGCCAGACCAGCATATCCTCTCTGGAGCCTGAGCGCGTGGGAGTCGCTGGCCAAGCGGAGACCGCCGGCGCGGCAGGGACTGAGATCATCCGGGCCATCAACGTGACCAAGCGCTTCGGCCAGCTGGTGGCCGTCGACCGGGTGACCTACGCGCTGCGCGAGTACGAGGTGGCAGGGATCGTGGGATCCAACGGCGCGGGCAAGACCACCCTCTTCAACCTCCTCACCGGGTACTACCCGCCCGACGAGGGCACCATCATATACCGGGGGGAGAACATCACCCACGCCTCGCCCCAGCGGCGCATCGAGCTGGGGATGATGCGGACCTTCCAGCTCACCTCGACCTTCGACAACCTGACCACCATCGACAACCTGGTGCTGGCGTTCTTCCGCGCGTACTGCCGACCGTCGCTGCTCTCCATGGTGCTGACACCCCGCAGGCGACACCATCGGGAGGAGAAGGTGCTGGAGGCGATGGAGGTCTTTGAGTTGCAGCATGTGCGTGACCGCCTGGTGCGTCACCTCAGTCTGGGGGAGAAACGGCGCCTGGAGATCGCCATGGCCGTGCTCACCGAGCCGCGGATGCTCCTGCTGGACGAGCCGCTGGCCGGCCTGAGCCAGACGGAGATCAAGAGCGTGCTGGAGGTGCTGCGCAAGCACGTGGGAAGGCAGACCATCCTCATCGTGGAGCACAAGGTCTCCCAGATCGCTGACTTGGTGCAGCGGCTCACCGTAATGCACGAAGGCAGGATCATCGCAGACGGGAGCTATGCGGAGACCCTGCGCGATCCCGAAGTCCGTCGCAGCTACTGGCAGATCGGGGTCACCGCGGGCTGAACGCATCCGGGGTGGGAAAGGTGACGGCGCAGGACGGCGAGATCCTGGTGGTGGAGGGGCTGCACGTGGCCTACGGCGAGTCCAGAGTGCTGTTCGACGCTCACCTCTCCGTCCGCCGAGGCCAGCTTGTGACCTGCGTGGGCCGCAACGGTGCCGGCAAGACCACCCTGCTGCGGACCATCGCCGGCTTCCTGCGCCCGACTTCCGGCTCGGTCGTATTCAACGGCACCAGCCTCATCGGCCTGCGGCCCTACCAGATCGCCCGGATGGGGCTGAAGTACGTCCCCCAGGACAAGCGCGTCTTCTCGGACCTGACGGTGCGGGAGAACCTGGAGCTGGCCAGCCACGCCAGCGGGGATTACAACTGGGAGCCCGTCTTTACGCACTTCCCCCGGCTTAAGCAGTTGCTGGACCACAAGGGAGGCTACCTCAGCGGGGGCGAGCGGCAGATGTTGATGATCGGGCGGGCGCTGCTGGGAAGCCCCAGCCTCCTGCTCATCGACGAGCCCACCGAGGGCCTGGCCCCCAGCTTGGTCGACCACCTGAAGGAGGTGCTCAGGGAGCTGAGCAAGACCACCACCCTGGTGATAGTCGAGCAGAATCTGCCGCTGGTGTCGGCCATCTCCGACAAGATCTACGCCGTCCGGGAAGGGCACATCGTCGCCGAGATCTCGGACCCCGAGGCCATCAGGGCCAACGTCTGTGAACAATACCTGTAGACGGAGCAGGCGATTGCACCGCGGCTGCGCGGCACGCGACGACGCCGCGGCAGGCAGAGTGGGCCGGCGCAAAGGAGCAGCCCGGTGCTGAAGAGCGCGCTGCGCTGGTGGTCCGGTATCCTGATCGCCTTCCTGGTGGTGGCAGGGCTGCGGCTGCTCATGCCGCTGCCCTTCGCCAACGAGATCCTGATCTTCTCCATCTACGTCATGGGGCACAACTTCCTCCTGGGAAGGGTCGGCTTCATCTCCTTCGGCCAGCCAGCGTACCTGGGGGTCGGCGCCTATGCCGCAGCATTCTACCTCTTCTACTTCGGGCACAACCCCTACGTGGGCATCCTCTTGGGGCTGCTGGCGGGGCTGCTGGTAACCCTGCTCATCGGCCCGCTGTTCGTGCGGCTGCGCAGCGACTACTTCGCCCTGGTGAACCTGGCCCTGGCGGTGATCATGTACTACCTGATGGAGAAGGTGCTGGCGGGAATCACCCATGGCGACAACGGCCTGTGGTTCCTCGCCCGCATGACCTCCACGCCTGTGCTGGACCTGACCAAGCCCAGCCAGTTCTTCGTCTTCACCTTGCTCCTGGCCGTGCTCCTGTGGGGGTTCTACAAGTACCTGGATGAGACCGTCTACGGCGCCTGCTGTCTGGCCACCAAGGTCAACGAGGACAAGGTGCAGTTCCTCGGCTACAGCAACTTCCGAATCCGCTGGCTGGCCTTCGTCATCGCCAACACCACCACGGCGCTGGCCGGGTCGCTGTACGCGGTCTACTTCGGCTTCGTCAGCCCGGAGATCACCAGCTTCCACCGGGCCGCAGACCCCGTGGTGGTCACCATCCTGGGCGGGGTGGGTACGCTGTACGGGCCCCTGGTGGGGGCCATCGCCTACACAGGGATGAAGGACGTGCTCAGCCGGGTCATCGTCAACTGGGAGTTCTTCGTGGGATTCCTCCTGGTGCTGATCATGCTGGCGGGGGAGAAGGGGATCTGGGGCACGCTGGAGCCCCTGCTGCGCCGCCCCCTCCCCCTCAGGCGCCTGCTTCCGGCCGCGGGGGATCGCAGGTAGGCCATGGACCGGCAGTTGCTGATCTCGGGGATCATCTTCGGGCTGAGCATGGGCAGCATCTACTTCCTGCTGGCCATCGGCCTCTCGCTGTGCTTCGGCCTGATGCGCATCATCAGCCTAGACCAGCTCCTCTACTACTCCGTGGGGGCCTACCTCACCTATACGGTACAGGTGGCCACCGGCAACATCTGGATGGCGGTGCTGGTGGGCGCGCTGGTGGCGGGGGCGGTGAGCCTGGTAGTGGAGCGGTTCGTCTTCTTCCGCATCTACGCCCGGGACATCACCTTCACCATGATCACCTCCTTCGGCGTGCTCATCGGGGGGGTGGGGACCATCAAGTACATCTGGGGGCTTATCCCCCGGCCGGCCGAAGTCCCCGTCCAGGCGCAGGTCAGCATTCTGGGGACACCTGTTCCGGTCTACCGGTTGATCGTGGTGGCCCTTGCCGTGCTGGTCTACCTGGGCATCACCCTCTTCCTCAACCGCACCATCACCGGCAAGGCCATCCGCGCCGGGATCGAGGACGTCGACCACGTGGAAGGCCTGGGGATCAACGTCTACCGGCTCTTCACCATCACCTTCGTCGTGGCCGGGGTGTTCTCAGGCCTGGCGGGAGGCCTGCACGCTCCGCTGATCATGGTGGACCCTCAGATGGGCCTCAACGTCCTGGCCTTCGTCTTCATGGTGGTGATCATCGGCGGGCTGGGCAGCATCAAGGGCACCCTGGTGTCCGCCTTCCTGGTGGGGCAGGTGACGTCTCTGGGCTCGCTGATCTACGCGCCGCTGGCGCAGATGGCTCCCTTCGCCATCATGCTGGGCATCCTCCTGATCAGGCCCACCGGGCTGTACGGCAGCAAACTGCTGAAGCGATGAGGGCTGGCGGGAGCGACGGGATTTGAACCCGCGGTCTCCTCCGTGACAGGGAGGTGTGTTCAACCAGGCTACACCACGCCCCCGCGTTCCGGGGAGCCCGCAGCGCCTAGGCCTGCGGGCAACCACTCCCGCCGAAAACCTATTCTACCGGCCCCCTCCTGCGCCGTCCAGCCCGGCCAGCCGCTCCACGAAGCGGACGATGGCGGAGTGGTCGCGCTCCCCGTCGCCCAGGCTCTGCAGCGCCCCCAGGACCTCGTGCACCAGCGCCGTGGCCAGCAAAGGGGTCCCCGTGGCCCGACCGGTCTCCAGGGCGATCTTTAGGTCCTTGTGGTGCAGACGGATACGGAATCCGGGGTCGAAGTTGCGATCCAGGATGCGCTGTCCATGCAGTTCCAGGATGCGGCTCTGGGCAAAGCCTCCCAGGAGGGCGGCGCGCACGCGGGCTGGATCCACACCAGACTTGCGGGCCAGGGTCAGGGCCTCGCTGATGGCCATGATGGTGATCCCCACCACGATCTGGTTGCAGGCCTTGGTCACCTGCCCCGCCCCGATCTCACCCATGTGCACGATGTTCTTGCCCATCACCTCGAAGATGGGGCGGACCTGCTGGAAGACCTCCTCCGGCCCGCCCACCATGATGGAGAGGGTGGCCTCGATGGCCCCCTTCTGCCCGCCGCTCACCGGAGCGTCCAGCATGGGGACGCCCTTTGCCTGCATGGCGGCGGCCACCTCCCTGGTGGTGATGGGGGAGATGGTGCTCATGTCCACGTAGATGGTGCCAGGACGGATTCCCTCCAGGATTCCCTCCGGCCCCAGGGCAGCCGTGCGCACGTCTGGCGAGTCCGGAAGCATGGTGATGACCACGTCGCTGCGCTCGGCCACCCCGCGGCAGGACCCGCCGTCTGCGGCGCCGGCGCGCACCAGCTCCTCGACGGGAGCGCGGACGACGTCGTGCACCACTAGGGGATACCCGGCACGCAGCAGGTTGGAAGACATGGGCTTACCCATGATCCCCAAGCCGATGAATCCGATGGTCTGCTTCATAGGCCTCCTCCCTTTGCAGCAGCACGGCGTCGCCGTGCCGGATTGTGCAGAGGACTGGGAGCGACGCGGCGGGCCGCGGCGCTGTGGGCACGCGCCGACCGCTCAGCCAAAGGTGTAGCCCATGGCCGTCACCCACAGCAGCGACTCGCGGGTGGACCCTAGCGGCTTGTACTCCAGGCCGACGTATCCCTGGTACCCGGCGTCGTCCAGCGCGCGCAGGATGGTGGTGAAGTTCAGCTCCCCTGTGCCAGGCTGGTGCCGCCCCGGCGGGTCGGCGATCTGCACGTGGCCGATCTGCGGGAGCAGCGCCCGCAGCGTGGCGATGATGTTCCCCTCGGCGCGCTGCATGTGGTAGACGTCGTACTGAAGGCGGAGGTTGGGCGCACCCACCTCCTGCAGCAGGCGGACGGCGTCTGCGCTGCGGGTGAGGAAGAACCCCGGGAGGTCCAGTGGGTTCAGCGGCTCCACGGTCAGGGTCAGGCCCGCCGCCTCCAGCGCCCGCGCCGCCATGCGCAGGTTGTCCACCAGGCAGGCCCACTGCTCCTGGTAGGGCACCGCCTCGTCGCGCAGGCCCACCAGGCAGTTGAGCTGTCTGCAGTTCAGCCGGCGTGCGGCGTCCACAGCGCGCGCGATCCCCTCCCGGAACTCCTCACGGCGCGCCGGATGGGCGGCAATCCCCCGGTCGCCCTTCGTCCGGTCACCCAGGGGCACGTTGAACAGCACCTGTCGCAGTCCCAGGCGTTGCAGCTCCGCCGCCACGGCGTCCAGGTCGTACTCGTAAGGGAAGAGAGGGTCGGCGGGCACGAAACCCGCCTCCACCGCAGTGAAGCCGACGGCCCGCGCCTGCGCGAACCGCTCCATGAACGGCACCTCCACGAACAGCATGTTCAGGTTGGCAGAGAATCGCGGCATGCGCTCACCTCATGAACTCGTGCCTCCGTCCCCTTCCCCCGGCAGCAGGTAGACGCCGGCGTCGAGGAACTGCAGGCGCACCTCCGCACCCGCCGGCAGGAGGCCGCGCCCGGCTAGCGGCTCCACCACGCTGACCTCGCCCACTGGGGTCTCGATCAGGTACTCCAGGGTCATCCCCATGAAGAAGGCGGTACGCACCCGGCCGGGGAGTCCCTCGCCGTCGGTACGCACTGCCACGGCCTCAGGCCGCACCACCACCGTCACCGGGCCGGGGGCCACCCCCTCCTGGCGGAACGGGAAGGTGAGGGGGCCGACGGTCACCCGACCGTCGCTGTAGCGCCCTGGGAGGAGGTTGGCTTCGCCGATGAAATCGGCTACGAAGCGCGTGGCCGGCCGGGAGTATAGGTCGCGGGGCGTGCCCACCTGCTCCACCCGCCCCATGTTCATCACCACCACCACGTCGGAGAGGGCCAGAGCCTCGGCTTGGTCGTGGGTGACGTATATGCTGGTGATCCCCAGCCGCTGCTGCAGCTCGCGGATCTCGGCGCGCACCCGCTTGCGCAGCTTAGCGTCCAGGTTGGAAAGGGGCTCGTCGAAAAGGAGCACCCGCGGCTCCATGACCAGGGCGCGGGCCACCGCGATGCGCTGCTGCTGGCCTCCGGAGAGCTGGGCCGGGAAGCGCTGCTCCACGCCCGGGAGCCCCACCAACTCCAGGGCGGCCCGCACCCGGGCGGCGATCTGCTCCGCGGGCAGGCGCATGATGCGCAGCCCGTAGGCGATGTTCTCGAAGACGCTGAGGTGCGGGAATAAGGCGTACGACTGGAAGACCATGGTCACGCCGCGGCTGGCCGCGGGCAGGGGGGTGACGTCCTCGTCGCCGATGTAGACTCGGCCGGCGCTGGGGTGCTCCAGGCCGGCGATGATGCGCAAGGTTGTGGTCTTGCCGCAGCCTGAGGGCCCCAGCAGTGTGACCAGCTTCCCTGCGGGGATCTCCAGGGTGACGTCGTCCACGGCCACCACGGGGCCGAAGTGCTTGCGCAACCGCTCCAGGCGCACGGCCACAGCCGAGGCTGCACGCCGCAGCAGGGGGGTAAAGCCAGGCTGCGCGCTGCTCACGTGGCCGCCACCTCACGGGCCATGCGCGCGCCCAGCCGGCGATTGATGACGTAGAGCGCCATGATCACCACGATCATGAAGATGGTGAGCACCGAGGCCAGCACCGCCCCCCGTCCCTGGCTGCCGTACTCCACGTAGGAGAGGATCTGCGCCGTGGCCAGGCTGTATCGCGGGGTGATCAGGAAGATGATCTGGCTGATGGCGGTCATCCCGCGGACGAAGGCGAAGACCAGCCCCGACAGCAGCGCCGACCACGTCAGCGGGATGACTATGCGCCTCAAAGTCGTGGGGGAACTGGCCCGCAGCATGGTGGACGCCTCCTCCAGGGAGCGGTCGATCTGGTGGATGGCCGCGACCCCGGAGCGGATGGCCACCGGCATGTTGCGAAAGATGAAGGCCAGGACGATGATCATCCCCGTTCCCGTCAGCAGCAGCGCCCCCTGGTTGAAGGCGAGGATGTAACCGATGCCCATGACCGTGCCGGGGACGGCGAAGGAGAGCATCGACCCGAACTCCAGGGCGCTGCGCCCGGGGAACTCCGTCCGCGTCACCAGGTAGCCGATGAGGAACCCCAGGACGGTGGAGGGCAGGGCCGCCACCGCCGATAGCCACGTGGACGTCCAAAACACCCTCCACCCCGTGCCCCCGGGGAGGAGGATCCTGAAGTGCTCCAGGGTGAAGGTGTAGTCGAACCCCCACAGCTTGGTCACGCTGCCCACGAACACGGATCCGTAGAGCGCCACGGTCAGTGCCACCCACAGGACGAAGATACCCGTCACCGCGTAGTCCAGCGGCCGGGGCAGGGGGCGGGGTCGGCTCGCGGAGGGCCGCCCGGTAATGGTGACGTAGGAGCGGCGCCCGATCCAGTAGCGCTGCAGGAGGAAGATGGTCAGGGTCATCAGCAACAGGACGACGCCGTAGACGGCAGCTTCGTTGGGGTTGTATCGCCCGATGATGGCAAAGAAAACCTCCGTCGCCAGGTAGGGCACCCCACCACCGATGATGATGGGGTTGCCGAAGTCGGCCAGGCTCTCGATGGCCACCAGGAGGAAGGCGTTGGCTACCCCCGGCCGGGCCAGCGGCCAGATGACGGTGCGCAGGACATGCCAGCGGGAGGCCCCCAGCGTCTCCGCCGCCTCCTCCAGCGCCACGTCCATCGCCTGCACCACTCCCTGCAGCACCATGTAGGCGATGGGCGCAAACGCCAGGATCTGGGCCACGGCCACCCCCAGGGGACCGAAGAAGATGTTGGTGGAGATACCCAGCACCTGGTATGTGACGAAGCCCCGACGCCCGAAGAGGTAGATCATGGCCAGGCCCAGGACGAAGGGAGGCGTGATGATGGGCAGGATGGAGAAAGGCCCCAGGAGGCGGCGCGTCCATAGCTGGGAGCGCTCACCGAGGAGGGCAAGGAGGAACCCCAGGGCGGTGGCGATGACCCCTACCACCACCGCCAGCAGGACGCTGTTGCGCACGGCGCCAAAGCCGAGGTAGAGGGCCACCAGGGCGAAGACACCCAGTCCGCTCCCCACCGCCCACAGCAGCCCCCGCCATCGCCCGAGGCGCCTTAGGATCGCCGCCGCCAGCACAGCCGCCGCCAGACCGGCTGCCAGCGCCATCGTCAGCTCGTTGCGCGGCGTGGCCGGATTGCTCACGAGCAGGAAGTTCGGCGAGCGGACGGTCTCTCTGAGGACAGCCAGCGTGAGGTGGCCCTTGACGTAGACGGCGGCCTTGAGCACCGACCACAGAGGGAAGAGGATGAAGACCAGGACAAAGAGAGCCACCCACAGGATGCTGGCGGCGATGAAGGCATCGGTACGAAGGATCCCCGACAGGGCCAGTCCGGTCCCCAGCACGGCCAGGAAGCCCAGGATGCCGACCATGGCCCCCGCGCTGAAAGGCCGACCCACCGCCAGGAGGTACCCCGTGGAGAGGGCCGCGCCGGCCGCACCGACGACTACGGCCGCCCGGCCGCGCGCCGCATCAGGCCAGGGGAGGAGGCCGACGATCGCGGCCCCAACCGCCAGGCCCATGCTCACCGCCAGCAGAGGGGTGCGTGGGAGCAGGGCCGCTCCCGTGGTTCCGGGCAGGTATACGAACAGCTCACGGCCTTCTCGCGCCCAGGGGAGGAAGAGCGCGCCCAGGAAGGTCAGCGCCCCCCAGGCCACCAGAGTGACGTTGGCCGGACGACGCAGCGCTGGCAGGGCAAGGACCCGGGCCATGCACCCTCCGTGGGGGTGGTGGCCGGCGCGCCCCCCGGGCGCCGGCCACCGACATTACCCTACTTCGGCAGCGGGAAGACCTCGGTGGTCCACTTCTTCACCAGGCCGTCCCGCACGGCCTGGCTGCCGTACTTCAGAAAGTCGTACTTGATCACCTTGAAGTCCTGGAACCTGGGCGCGACGCGCGGGATCGGGGTCTTGGTGTTGGACGGGATCTGGTAGGACTGCCCCCGCTCGGCCGCCAGCTTCTGCGCCTCCGGGGTCAGTGCCCAGTCGATGAAGATGATGGCGTTGGCCCGGTTCCGGGTCGCCTTGACCAGGCTGAGACCGCCGATCTCGTAGCCGGTGCCATCCGCCGCCGCGTTGTAGGTGATGGGGAACCCCTTCAGCACCTGGTCGACGGCATCGTGAATGAAGGTGATCCCGATGGCCACCTCCCCTCGGCCGGCCAGCTGCCCGGGCGCCGCCCCGCTGCGCGTGTACTCGGCGACGTTGCGGTGAATACGCTTCAACAGCTCGAACGCCTCCCGCTCGCCGTAGATCTGCACGATGGTGGCCAGCATGGTGTACCCGGTCCCGGAGGTGTTGGGGTTGGGATAGGCGACGAGCCCCCGGTACCGTGGGTCGGCCAGGTCGCGCCACGTCCGTGGCACGGGCAGGCCCTTCTCCCTCAGCAGCCGCTCGTTCAGCGCCCACCCCAGGATGCCGGCGTAGAGGGGGATGTACTTGCCGGCAACCGCCTCGCGGAACTCGGGCCGCAGGTCCTCCCAGGCCTTGGGCTTGTAGAACTCGGTAAGGCCTGTCTCGTTGGCCACAATGTGCGGGTCGCCGGTTCCACCGAACCACACATCAAAGGAAGGGTTCTGTGCCTCGGCCCGCAGCCGGGCCAGGGCCTCGCCCGAACTCAGCCGGACGAAGTCCACGGTAATGCCGGTGGCTTTGGGGAACTCCTCGCGCACGGCATCGCACCAGGCCGGGTTCGGGCTGCACAGCACGGTCACCTTGCCAGCCGGTGCGGCGCTGGCAGTCCCGAGGGAAACCAGCAGCAGCGCCAGCAGCAGACCACAGACCTTTCTCATGAGATCCTCCTCCTTTCATGCATATCCACCTGCAGCGATCGCAGGTAGGTCACCGTCTGCCTCGCCGCCCCCTCAGCATCGGGGTACGGTAAGGTCTCTGCCGAGAGGTAGCCCTGGTAGCCCACCTCCCACAGCACCTGGAGAATCCGCCGGAAATTCAAGTGCCCCAGCCCCGGGGGGCGCCGGTTGCTGTCGGCCACGTGCACGTGGCGCAGGTAGCGGGCGAAGCTGCGCAGGCTGTCCTCGATGGACCTCTCCTCGATGTTCATGTGGAAGGTATCCGCCAGCAGCCCCAGGCGCGGGTGTCCGACGCGCTCAATCAGCGCCCCGGCCTCCTCCAGCGTGTTCAGCCAGTCGCTCTCGTAGCGGTTTACCGGCTCCAGCACCACTCCCGCTCCCGCCTCATCCGCCGCCTTCAGTACCGGGCGCAGCCCCTCCTGCAGCCACCGCTCCGCCTGAGCCCGCGCCTGCCCGGCCTGCCCCCGGATCAGCCCGACGATCACCTGCACCCCTGCAGCCGGCGCCCGGGGAACGGTGTTGAGTACAGACGCCAGGCGCACGTGCTGAACCAGCCGCTCTACGGCCGCGCGGCGCACACCCCCGTCGGCCGCAGCCAGGGCCAGCCCCTCGTGCAAGTAGGCCTGACCCGTGCCCAGCGCCACCACCGGCAGGCCCAGGTGCGCGCAGCGCTCCGCCAGCCGCGTCCCTTCCACCTCCCCGGGGTCGCGGATGGCCAGCTCAACTCCATCGTAGCCCAGAGCGGCCACGCGTTCGAGCGCCTCCCAGCCGTCCTTCATGGCCACGGCGTCGAAGGCGGTGGCCCCCAGGGAGACAACCAGGGCCAGCGGCATCACGGCGGGTAGGCTAGGGTGTAGATGCTCTTCCCACCTCTGGCCGGCCCCTTGAGCACGGCTTCCAGCTCTTCCCGGTCGCGCTCCGTAACCAAGTCGATGGGCGGGAGCTGCCCGGGGGGGAAGGCCTGCAGGATGTCATTGACCAGCTTTTCCAGGTAGTCCAGCAGGGCCTCCACGCCGGGAAGCGCCTTCTCCGCCGCCGCCAGCGAGGGCTTGCCCACCACCCCCTCCGGGTAGGCCTTCACCTCGATGGGCCCGGCCCCGGCGTGCTCGTACCAGTGGATCGGCCGGCGCAAGAGGTTTCCAGCCTTGTCCACGTGCCCCTCGGGGAGGAAGCCGAAGGGGTTGTTGTCCACCGCCCACTCCTGCTTCATCAGCTCCGGGAACAGCGCCAGGCACCAGGAGGTCTCCACCTCGTCGGCGTGGATGAAGGGTGTCTCGTAGGGCCCGCCCTCCGCCTTAAGCCTGAAGTGGTCGGGCACGGCATGGTACCAGTTGAGGTTGATGATCAGCGCCGGAACGCGGTAGCGCTTGGCGAACTGGTGGATGGCCGTGGGGATGACGTACTCGTGTCCATGGCCGTTGAGCAGGATCTGCTTGCGAAAACCCATGTTCCAGAAGCCGGCGATCATGGCGCGGACAAAGGCGGTGAAGACGTCCTCGGGGATGATGACCGTGCCGGGCATCCCCATGTGGTGGTAGGGGTGCGAGCCGAACCACAGCGGCTCGGAGACGGTGCAGCCCGTCCGCTCCGCCACCAGCTCGGCCATGCGCGTCACCAGGAAGATGTCCTCCCCCAGCGGGGCGTTGGGCCCGTGGGCCTCGGTGGACCCCAGGGGGACGATGAGCACGTCGTTGTGCTTCAGCCGCTCCTCCACGTCGCGCATGGTCATGGTCTGGAGGTATATGCCGGTGCGCTTGTCCATGTGGCCGCCTTTCGGCGGGAGCTCCCATTTGCCCATATCTCCTCCCTTCACTCTGTCAGGACGTGAATGCGCTCGCTGGGCAGCAGCAGCGCCACCTCCCCGTGCAGCGTCTCGTGCCCCGGCGCGGGCACGTCCACCACCCACTCGCTTCCGTCGGTGGTCACCCAGTAACGGGTCAGGCTCCCTAGGAAGGCTGTGGCGGCGATGCGGCCCCGCAGCGCCGGCTGCCCCGCAGCCCCCGCGGGGAGCAGGCGGACCATCTCCGGCCGCACCACCAGTGTCACCCGTCCCTCCCGGGTGATGGGGCGGGCCACGGTGACCACCAACCCGTTGACGTGAACGTGGTGAGCGTCCACCACCTCCCCCTCGATGAAGTTGGCCAGGCCGACGAAGTCGGCGACGAAACGGTTGGCCGGGTGGAAGTAGATCTCCGCGGGGCTGCCCACCTGGAGGATGCGCCCGTTGTGCATCACCGCGATCTGGTCCGAGATGGCCAACGCCTCCTCCTGGTCGTGGGTCACGTAGAGGGTGGTCTTTCCCAGCCGCTGCTGAAGCTGCCGGATCTCGGTGCGCACGCGGACGCGCAGCTTGGCATCCAGGTTCGAGAGGGGTTCGTCCAGCAGCAGCACCTCCGGCTCCACTATCAGGGCCCGGGCCAGCGCCACCCGCTGCTGCTGACCCCCGGAGAGCTGGTGGGGGAACTTCTGCTCCTGCCCGCTCAGGCCCACCAGCTCCAGGACCTGGGCCACGCGCCGCCGCGCCTCGCGGTCCGGCACGCGGCGCATGCGCAGCCCGTAGCCCACGTTCTCCGCCACGCTCATGTGGGGGAAGAGGGCGTACTCCTGGAAGACCATGGCCGTGTTGCGCCGGTGCGGAGGGATGTCGGTCACCCGCACGTCTCGCAGGAAGATGTCGCCGGCATCGGGACGGTGGAAACCCGCCACCATGCGCAGGGTCGTGGTCTTGCCACACCCGGAGGGGCCGAGCAGCGTTGTGAAGCTCCCCTCGGCCACGTCCAGGGAGACGTCATCGACCGCCAGGGTCTCGCCAAACCGTTTGGTCACGTGGCGCAGCCTGATGTGCGCCGGCCGTTCCCTCACCGCTGCTCCCCCCTCCGCGCTCATCCCGCCACCGCCGTCGTCCGCACCACCCGGCCCACCAGCAGCCAGGTCAGGCCGATGGAGGCGAAGGTCAGCAGCAGGAGCATGGTGGTCAGGGCGCCCGCCGCCCCCCAGATGTTGTTCTGGATCATGTTGAGGATGACGAATGTGGCCACCACCTGCCCGGGCGAGATGAGGAAGATGACTATGCTCACGTTGGTCACGGCGCGGATGAAGGAGACGGCGAAGGCCTCGACCAGGGCGCGGAAGAGCAGGGGCACGTAGACGTCCCACAGCACGCGCAGCCCGCTGGCCCCCAGGTTCACCGCAGCCTCCTCGATGGAGCGCTCGATCTGCTTGAGCCGTGCCGCCGCCGCCTGGTAGCCCATAGGCAGGTGCCAGAAGGCCAGCGCGGTGGCCAGTATCCACAATGTCCCTCCCAGCGGCGTGGCGTTGAAGGCCAGGACGAACCCCACACCGACGAAGACCCCCGGCAGAGCCCCCGGGAGGACCGCCAGGAAGTCCAGGAAGTTGCGCAGGGGGAGGCTCCGGGAGGTGAGGAAGGCCACGACCACACCCACAACACCGGTCATCACCCCCGCAATGGCCCCGATCTTCACGCTCGTCCACAGGGTCCAGATACGGTCCTGAGCCAGGCGCCAGTGACTCAGGGTGAGAGACCAGTCACGCCCCCAGACGGCGGTGAACGCGCCCGCCACCACCCCGAAGTAGACCAGGAGGATGAGCACGCTGACTAGAGCGCAGAGGGCCACCACCAGCCCCTTGAGCAGCGGCGGGGTCGGCGGCCGCTCGATGCGCGATCCGCGGCCGGTGATCGTGGTATATGCCCGCCTGCTCACCCAGTACCGCTCCAGGAGAAAGAGAGCCACGGTGGGGACCAGCAGCATGGCCACCACGAGGGCGGCCCCTTTCAGATCGCCCATGCCCTCCATGCGAAACCACGCCTCCGTGGCCAGCAACGGGAACCCTCCGGCGATGACCACGGCGTTGCCGAAGTCTGCCAGGACGGAGATGGCCACCACAAGCATGGCGCCGGCGATCCCCGGCCGGGCCAGCGCCAGGGTGATGGTGCGCAGCACCGACCACTCATCGGCTCCCAGGTTGCGCGCGGCGTGCTCCAGGCTGGGGTTCGCCGCCTCCAGAACCCCGGTGATGATGAGCATGGCCAGAGGGAAGAAGGCCACCGTCTGTACCATCCACAGGCCATGCCAGCCGAAGATGTTGGCGGTCATCCCCAGCAGGGTGTGCGTGATCAAACCCAGCCGGCCAAACATGAGGATGTAGGCGAAGGCCACCATGAACGGCGGGGCGAACAGCGGCAGCATGGCGATGTTGCGGAAGAAGCGCCGCCCCGGTATGTCCGGACGGGTGGTGGCAAAGGCGAAGAGCAGTCCTACGAAGGTGGCGGAGAGGGTGGAGATGACCATCATCACCAGGCTGTTGTGGGCGGCCTGCATCCAGCGCAGGCTCTGGGGGATGGCCAGGTAGTCGTGCAGCGAGGGGTAGAGCAGGACGCGGAAGGCCGGGTAGAGGACGAAGAGCACCAGGACTCCCGCTGCCCCAAGGAAGGTCAGGGCGAGACCGGGGTCCGCCGCCTGGCGGCGTACCTCTCCCCAGCGCAGGACTGCCAGCGGCGACATCACCACCTTCCCTGGGGCCGGCCGCGGTGGCGGACCGGGCCCCCTATCCCCATCTGCAGCTCCCCCGGACGGTTCAGCGGCCGATCTCCCGGGTCCAGCGCTCCCGAATCCGCGCCTGGTTTTGGATCGCCCATTCCAGGTCGTACTTGACGAACTTCAGCTGCCCGAAGGGCGTGGCCCCGGTGGGGACGCCTACGTCGGCGCGGACCGGATAGCGGAAGCCGTACCGCGCGTTGATGTCTTGCGGGGTGCGCGTCATCAGGAAGTCCACGTAGGCCCTGGCACCCTCCGGGTTGGGCCCGCCCTTGATGATGGATACCGCGCCGATCTCGAAGCCGGTATCCGGCGGGACGGTCACCTCCAGGGGGGCAGCCCGGAGGATTCTGGCCCCGATGGCCTCATGGGCCCACATCATGGCCACGATGGCCTCTCCCCGCTCCAGGAGCGTGATGGTCCCGGGAGCGGTGGGTGTGTACTGAGAGGCGTTCGCGTTGAGGGCCTTGAGGTATGCCCAGGCGCGATCCTCCCCCAGCCGGAAGATCTGCACGGCCACGAAGATGTAGCCGCCGCCGGTGGTCACCGGGCTGGGCATGACGAAGTGCCCCTTGAACTCCGCCCGGGTCAGGTCGTCCCAGGTCGCCGGCTTGCGCACACCGCGGGGGGCCAGCTCCCGGTCCCACCGCTCGGTGTTGATGATGATGGAGAGCGCCCCCAGGTACCAGCCGTGCCA
>ENA-ORXB01001109-ORXB01001109.1-sediment-metagenome-genome-assembly--contig:-NODE-1109-length-36657-cov-20.074248_pt1 | contig 36657 bp, 58 predicted proteins | sample MGYA00237863_ERZ511475 | MGnify/ENA primary metagenome ERZ511475 (study PRJEB26305, sample SAMN06343858) | sediment metagenome | isolation source: hot spring sediment | place: Canada: British Columbia... | reverse complement strand
CTCAGGCCCCCGCGATGGAGCGGCACGATGTGGTCCACCTCCGTGGACGGCCGTGTCCCGCAGAGTGTGCACACCGGATCGCGCGCGAGGATCTGCCGCCGCAGCCGCTGCCACGCCGCGCCATAGCCGCGCTGCGCCGTCGTGCCGCGCGCGCGGTCGCGCGCCCGGCGGCAGGACCCGCAGTACTCCTGGGGTGGCACGATCCACGCCGTGCGGCAGCGCGGGCACTTCCGCCAGAGGATCGCGCCTAGAGCGGCCGCCATCCGCCCACCTCCCCGGCCAGCACGCGTGCGAGCGCGGTGACGAGCGCCGAGACGCCGTCGATCCGGCCCGTCGAGCGCACCTTGGACGGCTTCAGGTTCAGGTTCGCGTCGACGTCGCAGACCGTGTTGCTCACGCACCACCGCATCACAGGATTCCCATCGTGGCGGATCTGCCGCTGGAGCACGGCCCGCTCGAGCGCCTTGGCGGCGGGCGCGAGCATCCGGATCGTCTGCGGGACCTCCACGACCGGCACGCCGTCGCGCTGCAGGCGCACGATCAGGTCGCGCGCGTTCCACGGGTCCACGCCGACCTCCACGACGTCGTAGGCGTGCGCGAGCTCGCGGACGCGCTGCTCCACGAAGCCGTAATCCGTGACGTTCCCGGGCGTGACGCGCAGCCACCCCTCGCCGACCCACTGGCGATAGGGCACGCGGTCGCTCCGCTCGCGCTCGGCCAGCGCGGCCGAGGGCACCCAGAACTCCGTGCGGACGATGTACGCCTCGCCGTCGGGGATCACCAGGGCGAGCGCCGTGAGGTCGCGCGTGCTCGCCAGATCGAGGCCGAGCCAGGCGCGCCCCCGCATCTCCGCGACGAGGTGGGGCGCGGCGCACGCGTCCCAGTCCTCCAGCGAGAGCCACCGCGTCTCGGCCGCGACGGCCTGGTTCAGGTAGTACCTGCGGAACGTGGCCTCGAGCCCCGGGATCGCGCGGGCCCGCGCGGCGAACTCGCGCATCTCCTCCAGCGAGCGGAAATCGCCGAGCGCGGGATTCGCGAGCGGCCAGACGCGCTCGTCCCACGGATCCGCCTCGAGCGGCGCCTCGAAAATCCACGGCGAGAAGGCCGGATCGTGGATCTGCCCCGCGCGCACCGCGCGCCCGTACTCCACGAGCTGCGCCATGAGCCCGCCCGCCGCTCCGGGATCGCCCTGCGTGCTGATGATCAGCGTAAGCGGTTCCGCCCTGGCGCCCGTCCCCGTCGTCAGCGCGTCGTAGAGCTCGCGTCCCGCGCCTGTGCCCCACTGGGCGAGCTCGTCGATGATCACCACACTCGGGCTCAGGCCGTGCGCCTTGCCCGCGTCGGAGGAGACTGGCAGGAGGCGCGAGCCCGTGGCGAGATCCTCGATCTCCTTCGCGTGGCGCTTGATGTTGACCCGGTCCAGCAGCTTCGGACTGCGCCGCAGGAACGCGACGACCTCGTCGTAGAGCAGCGACGCCTGGTCGCGGTCCTTCGCGGCGCACACGATCAGCCCGCGCGGCTCCGTCTCCGGCCCGAGCAGATGCGCGAGCGCGAGCGCCGCGCAGAGCGTCGTCTTGCCGTTTTTGCGCCCCAGCGTGAGCAGCCCGGTGCGCACGATGCGGCGCCCGCTCGCGTCCGTCGCGTACCACGCCTCGATGATCTCGCGCTGCCACGGGCGGACCCGGAACGGCTCGCCCGCCCGCGCACCGCTCGTGACGGTCAGCGACTCGAGGAAGCGGACGACGCGCTCCGCGCGCGGCAGATCACGGCGGGCCCATGTCCGCGACTGCCCGCGGCGCGGCGAGACGAGGAGGGCACCGCCCTTCGGCGCGGCGCCCGGCCCACGCAGTCCCACGGCCACACGCTACCGGAGTTGCCACGCTGACACAAGGATTCTGTGCCAGGTTGGCCAGAATTGTGCCAGTTTGGCCCGAACTTAGTGCAAAGTTGGGCAGCGCGCGGTTATGGCAAGGGGGGGCCTCGGAAGAAATCGACCCCGGCTATCCCACACTCAAGACGGGCGGATCCGGCGCCGGGGATCGCTGGCGCGTGCATCCGGGGGCCGCAGGGCTCACGGCCCGCCCCGGCCCCTGCGGAGGTCAAGAGTCTAGCCGGATCAGGCCGGGCGACGCAAGGCCGCCCGCATGCACGCCGTGAAACGCCCTGAAAGGTCGCTGGCGGGCACAGTGACGGGCACAGCCACGAGCTCGACCGCCCGACCCTCTCCCACCACGGCACCGACCCCCACCCCAACCGGCCTTGCGCCACAGGACGCGAGCGCGCGCGGGCGAGCGCGGCGGCGCGGCGCACCCCGAAGAACCGAGCTCCTCGATCAGAGACTTATCGGCTTTCCCCGATAGCTCCTATCGGGAGTAACCGATACAGCCCGACTGTTGGCACGCAGTTTTCGCGGCCGTGTCAAGAAAAAATTTTTCGCGATCTGGCGAGATGCGACGCGGACTTACCGCGAGCAGTCCGAGTCAAGGCGAGGAGAAGACCCAGTAGACTCCCCCTCGGACTCCCCCTCGGGGGATCCGAGCAGGAGCGCATGCACCTGCTGCAGCAGGCGCTCCGCGCTGGGATCGCCCTCACGCGCGCGGGTCGCGATCTCCCCGAGGCGGAGGAGCAGGCGGGTGTGGAGCAGGTCCGCCTCGAGGAGCGCCAGCGTGCGCGCATACGCTGGCGAGACGCGCCGCTCGCCGGACTCCCAGCGGGCGACGGTCGCGACCGAAGCGCCGACCGCCTGAGCGAGACGCTGTTGCGTCCAGCCCAAGCGGCGGCGCAGGGCCCGAATCTCGTCCGGGCTGATCACGCCGGAGTCTCTCGCGGCACGCCCCAGAGGTCGAGGAGCTCGTGCGCGAGATCCTCGATGCGGTCGCATTCGTCGTCGGTCAGCGGCTCGCCCCACTCGACCGAGGCGTGGCCGTCAGAGAGGCCGAGTCTGCCGTCCGCTCGATCATGGCCCTCCCCTCCCCTTGGCCGCGCGCTCATGCGCTGCGGAGTTCCTCGACGAGCTCCGGGTACGTCTCCGCGTAGTAGTCCGTCGCGAGGATGTACTCGCGGACGATCTCTGGCAGCCGCTCGACGTCGGCCTCCGTGAGCGGCTCAAGCCAAGTGGTGGCGCTGTCGTCCGCGAGCACGAGCCTCGGCGCCCCGTCGGCTGCCACGTGCTCCTCGACGTGGAGATCGTGGGGGCGTCGCCACGGGAGGCCGGCGGCCTCGTAGACCTGCCGGATCCTCTCATCGAGGATCTCGATCGCTCGGGTCCGGGCCAGCGCTTCGGCCCTGGCGACGGCCTCCACGAGAAGATCCTCGGCCTCCTCGGGATCTGACACCTCGCGCCTGATCGACGAGGCCAGGGCGGCCTCGTCGCGGTCGCTCAGGCCATTGATGGCCGTCGCGACCCACTGCTCGGCGTGATCGTCGATGCTGGTGATCTCGCGCTCGATCAGCGCCGGGCGCAGGCCGCGCGGACGGCGGCCCAGACTGCTGGCAGTCGCTCACGGGCGTGCGCGAGCTCGGCCTCGGAGGGCGCCGGGATCGTGAGCGGCCCGGCGCCGTCGGGGCCGAGGGACGTCGCCGCCAGGCGGCGGTAGAAGATCGCAGCGACGGCCGAGCGCTCGGCGTCGCGGCGGATCTGCTCGACCACGCCGAGGCGGTCGACCGCCTGCACGAGGTTCCGCGCTCGGTGCAGGCGCTCCTCGACCTCGGCAGCCGTCAGCCACTCGCCGTCGGCAGTGCGGACCTCAGGCCCGCGCGGGCCGAGGCGGTAGCAGGCGTCGACGTCGTGGGCAAGGAGCCAATCCGTCGCCCAGGACGCCACGGTTGGGTCGGCGGCGCCGAGCGCGGCACGGACGGCTCGGTGGAGCCTCCGGAGGAGTCGGCCGCGCAGCGCCCCCCGCGCGGCGGCGTCGAGCGCCCTGGCCCCGAGCGCCTCGCCGCCGAACAGGTCGCCGCTGGAGACACGCTCGGTCTCCAGGACGGGCATGATCGGACGGCCCCCGCAGCGGCAGTAGCTCAGGTCACACGGCCGTGGGGCGTGCGGCGAACCCCCGCCGCGCTTGCACCGTGAGCAGAGGCACCAGCGCTCGTGCTGGGAGCGCTGGCACCACGGGCACGGGCACGGGGCCCCCGTGAGCCCCGCAACGACCTGCGTGAAAAGAACATGGGCCCGAACCCGCTCATAGCGGGCCCGGGCCCACTCCACGATGCGAGGATCCCGCCGCCGCCGCGCGCCGAAGATCGCGGCAGTGACGGGATCCTCCCACTGAGCCGCCGCCGCGTAGGCGGCCCAGTGGCCCTGGCTGGCTGCCCGCCGCCAGCGGCGACGGGCACGGGAAAGAGCCGTAAGCGCCATACCCCTTCCGCCTTACCGGCTCTCCTGCTCGCGCTTCATCGCCTCGTGCTCGAGGCGATGCCAGTATCTGAGCAGCGCGATGCCAGCATCGCGCCACCCCCGCAGATCCCTGCGGTGGTCGCGGATGAGATGCCGACGGAGCTTCTGGATCTCCTCGCGGATCGTCATTTCATTCTTCATCGTGCTTCCTCCTTTCTACCCTCTCTTGATAGCACGTGCAATGCCACGTGATACGTGCTCGCTAAGTCCTTGTTATCCCTAGCGTGTCTTCCTGGCATGTTGCGGAAATGAGACGCGGAATCAGTGCCAGCGCGGCAGAAACGAGGATTGCTCCGCGTTTTCGCGGACTTAGTCTATTGCGTGGAGGAGACGGTCAGGGTGGCGTGTGTTGCGTCGGGGAGACGCAGCGCGGGCAGTCGCAGACTGGGTCTGTCGCCAGCGCCCCGGAGCGGATGTAGCCAGCGATGCGCGCAGCCGTGCCCACGCGCGCGGCCGTCGCCTCGTCGCGACCCCCGTGCGCCCGCGCCCAGCGCGCCTCGCGGTCGGCGATGGCCGCCGCGCGCTCGCGCTCCTCCGCCGCGCGCGCCTCAAGCGCCCGCCCGAGCTCGGCGGCCGCTGCCCGGCGATGGTCGCTGTGCTCCGGGCAGGGCTCGCGGGCGCAGCCCAGGATCGCCGCCACGACCGCGGCCAGCCGCTCTGCGGTCAAGACGCGCGTTTCCCGGCCTCCCACGGCCGCAGGGGGTCTCAGGATACGGGTCCGGCCGAGATCTCGCGTTTCAGGGCGTTTCACGGCCACGCTACGGTCCATTCTGCGGAGCGGCGCCGCTGATCCGGCGAGACGCGACGGCGGCGGGAGGCCCGCCCGAGCTCGGCGGCCGGGTCCAGGTCGCCGAGCGGCGCGAGCAGGTTGGCCTCGTCGTCGCCGATCTGGTGCCGACGCCACCCCAGCGGCAGCGCCTCGAGCGCCCGCCGCACAACGCGCCGCCCGCGCAGGTACACCACGAGCGTCGTGCGGTCGTGGGCGCCGACCGAGCCCCGGCGGCCTGGGATGACGGGCAGGCGCTCGGCGTCGAGCCGGATCCTCCAGCGGGTCGTCACGGTGCGGAGGTCGACGAGATCCTCTCGGTGCGGCAGCGGTCGGGCCGTCTCCTGCTCGGCTCGCGTCATCGGCGTGGCTCCGTGTGGGCCCACCAGCACCGGGCGAGCGCGCACGGCGTGGGGGCGCTCAGGGGCACCTGGCGGCCCTGGACGAGTTCCCAGAGCTCGGCGGCGGGGTGGTGGGAGACCTGCGAGCAGTACCGGCGGCGCGACCAGGCGCAGAACGCCTCGAACTGGTCGTAGTCCCCCGCCAGGCGCGGATCGCGGAGCACCGCGCCGTGCCAGGCGCAGTACCACCGGCGCCGGTCCCTGGCGCCGTTCAAGGGCGCAGCGTCCGTCGTGTGCTCCCCCGCGAGCAGGCACCGGGCCCCGGCGGTCGTCCACGCGCAGTGCCAACGCTCGTCATGGCCTTTGCGGCCGCAGAGGGCGCAGCCCAGGGCGGCGGGGGTCGGCTCCGCGTGATCGCGTCGCCCTTGAGCGGCGAGTGGGCGCGGCTGGCCGCAGATCTCGCAGCGGCGGCCCGAATTCACGGCCCCGCACTCATCGCATGCCCACGCGCGCTCACTCGTCACGGTACTTGCCCTCGGCGACCTTCGCGACGTTCTCCGTGCCGTCCTTGCCCCGAGCGAGCAACCAGTCGAAGTCCGCGATGAAGTGCTGGTGACCCGGCCCGTTCCGCAGGCCGCGCAGGAACTGCGAGTGCCTGATCTCCGTGAAGGCCCTCACCCAGAAGCGCCGGTCGGGGAACGCGAGGAGGTACTTGCGCGCCTTCTCGCGCCGCGCGGGCGTGAGGCGCGCCACGCGGGGATGGCCCGGCGGCACGAGGCGGTTGTAGAGCTCGACGAGGTGTTCGGGTCGTCCCCAAGGCTCCTCCTGAGCGGCGGTGGCGGAGGCGGCCCCCTCCGCAGGAGGGGGATCCGTGGGAACGGGCGCGGCGCCTTGGTCGGGCTCCGGGCGGGGGGATGAATTAGTACTCCTCTTTAGATCCTTTCCCTTCCCTTCCGTTCCGTTCCCTTCCTTTCCGTTCCCTTCCGTTCCGTTCCCTTCCCTTCCCTTCCCTTCCGTTCCCTTCCCTTCCCTTCCCTTCCCTTCCCTTCCTATAAGGTTTCCCTTCCCTTCCCTTCCCTTCCCTCCCCTCCCCTTCCCTTCCCTTCCCTTCCTTCCCTCTAAGGCTAGACTCTTCTAGAACGTTCGAGAATTTTCTAGAATCGTTAAATGACGGGAGTTTAGACGGCACCGGCTGGCCGACCCTCTGGTGATCCCGCCACGAGGGGAAGTCGGCGTACTGCGTCCCCTCGACCGAGTAGATCCGGATTAGCCCGGCCGAGCCGAGCTCGGCCAAGGCCTGGCTGACGTGGTCGGCGGTGACCTGGCGGTGGTAGCCCCAGATCGTCACCCGGAGGGCCTCGGGGTCGGCCACCAGGCGCCCCTCGTCGTCGGCCTGGAGGATCATGCCGACCCAGAGGCGAAAGGCGCGGTCGGAGAGGCGCCCGACCTTGCGGTGCGACAGGCACTCAGGCTTGAGCGTCCGGATCCGGGGCATGATCACCACCCTGAGGCGGCGCGATGATCCCGGTGTGCCCGAGCTTCTCGGCGACGTACGGCTCGCGCACGGGCAGCCCCGCCGCGCGCCGCCACTCGACCCACCGGATCGCCTCGTCCGCCGTGAGGCTCGCTGCGCTCGATGGCGGCGAAGGCCGGCTCGGCCGCAGCGCGTCTGCGCTCGATCTCTTCCGGGTCGCTCACGACCCGCATCTCCACGTCGCCGGACCCGCCAGCGGTAGGCCCAACCACCACCGCACGACCAGATCCGTGAACCAGATGGACCCCAACAGCACCACCGTGCTCACTAGAAACGCCATCACGGCCACGAGCACGAAGCGCCCCATCACGAGCAGGGCTTCGTTTAGGCGCCTAATCGATCTCGGGATCTTCATCGTCCCGCGCGCGGCCTTCCGCCTCTTCGGCCCGGAGCGCCGCGTCCCTCAGCCGCTCGATCTCGATCTCCACGGCGGCGTCGACGGCCTCCGGCGGCTCGTCCGGCGAGATGTCGTCGGGCATGCGCCTCTTCATCGCCCGAGCGCCCTGAGCGCCGCCGCCAGCGCGGCGTCGAGTTCCTCTCGCCCGCATTCGCACACCCACTCGCCGCGCCAGTCCTCCGGCCGCGCCGCGCGATCCTTCGGGCAGCGCACGTCGTGCGCGGACGCCGTGGAGAAGACGCCGCGGTTCGACTCGGCGTCGATGATGGCGTCGACGAGCCGCGCGAGCACGGCCCGGAGGGCGTCACTGCTGCTCACACGTACCTCGGCGCAGCCCTGACGACCTCGACGCCCCGCGCGGGCCACCGCTCGCGCGCCTCGCGCCACGCCTCGTCGACCCACTCCCTCCGGCAGCGGAGGCAGCGCCCCAGGCACGCGCCCGAGGGCGTCACCACCACGACCACGCGCTCATGGCCGCATGGGAGGATCAGGCGCGAGGTGGAGTCTCCTGTCTTCGTCGCCATCACCGCGCCGCCGCCACGAACGCGCGCCGCCCGTACTCGGCGATCAGCAGGGCGTCGGCGAGCCCGTCGTTACCACGGCGCCGCAGGAGATCCCAGTACGCCGGGAACAGCTTCAGGGCCCGCAATCGCCTGGCCCCCTTGCCGCGCGGCCCGTCGGCGAGCATCACCCGCTGCCACCGCTGGGGCGCCACCAGGTCGTACGGGATTCGATAGGCCGCGAGCAGCGCCTCCCAGATCCCGAGCCCGTACCCGAGCCGGAACATCGACCGCACGCCCTGCCGCGGCATCGCGTGCACGCGCTCAACGGCCGCGCAGACCTGCGGGGCTGCCGCCGCCCACGCGCGGAGCATCTCCGCCATCGCTGGCAGGTCGTACTCACGGCGCGCCGCCCGCCCGTGTACGCGCAGCGTCGGCGTCCGCCGGAGCTCCAAGCACTCGCCGCTCCCCTCGAGGACGGCGAGCGCCCCGTCGAGCCCCGGGTCGATCCCGATCACGAGCATCGAGGCGTCCGCCGCCGCAGCGCGAGCGGGATCAGATGCCCATAGCCGTCGCGTGTCAGGTCGCGGTCGCGGTCGATCGCCCATCCCGTCTGGCTCGCGCGCTCAAGCCCGCGCGCGAGCGCGAGCCCGACCGCGAGGCCGAGGACGAAGGCCACCGCCGCCAGCGCCATCAGTCCTCCTCCACCCATGCGCTGTCCTCCATGCGCCGCACGTCAGGCGCCGCGAGGCCCCAGCGCGCGAGCTGAGCCCGAATGCAGGCGAGAGTGCACCGGTACCAGGGCCGGAACCACGTCCGGGTCGTGGTCCCGAAGGTCGGGCGCTCCTGCTCCTCGACCCACCGAAGCGGTCGCGGCGTCCCGCACGCGATGCAGACCTGGACGGTCGGGTCGACGACGAGGCGGCCGACCATCCTCAGCCCTCGTGCCGCGCGAGCACGCGCACGACGCGGAACCCACACTCCTCCGGACCCGCGCCCCACCACGCCGCGAGCGTCGCCCGCGCTCGCGCCAGCGCGTCGTCCGGATCGCTCGCCGTCACGTAGGCGAGCTCCACCGTCGTGCCATGCACGTCCGAGAACATGACGGTCCACCGCCTGCTCAATACGCGATCCACGGAACGGCGCGCAGGCATGGCGCATTCGCCTCCTTCAGGATCCTCACGGCCACCTCGTGCCGCGCGAGCGTCTCCTGCTGGCCCCGAATCTGCTCCCGCAGCAGCTCGATGCGCTGCAGGTGCTGCTCAACGGTCGCGTCGCCCCACGTCACGCGCGTGCCGTCGCCGAGCGAGAACGGCTCGTCGAGCAGCGCCTTGATCGCCTCGCGCTCGGCGACGGCCAGCGCGACCGCGCGCTCGAACTCCTCCCGGACGGCGCCGCTCTGCGCGGCGAAGTCGTCCGGCGACGGCGCCCGCGAGGTGGAGTAGGCCCGCAGGAGGGCGGCGATCGCCTCCTGCTCGAGCTCGTGCGTGAGCTTCCGCCGCTCATGCGCGACCTCGCGCTCCACGATCCTCTGGGCGAGCTCCGGATCCTCCTCGAGGATGCGCGTTGCGAGGTGCTCGTCGCTCAATGTCGGGTTGAGCCGGATCCATTCACGGAGTCTCACGCGACCTCTCCTTCAGCCCTGCCCTGCCGAGCCGAGCCGCGCCTTGCCAGGCTCCACCTCACCCCGCCCTGCCTCGCCCTGCCTCGCCTCGCCTCGGCCAGCCGAGCCGTGCGAAACCCATCACTCGCTGACCCACCACCAGATCGCGAGTGCGAGTGGGAACCAGAAGACCGCCAACGAAAGCACAACCGCGACGGCGACAGCAGCTAACCCCTCACCGTGCTCGTCCTCGCAGTCGCAGAGCGGCAGATCGGGGTCGCCGAAGGCATCGCGGTCGCCCGGATACCAGCGCTCGCAGTAGGGGCACGGGCGCCGACTCAGGAGGTCTTCAGCCATTGCTGGGCCTCACATCATGCGCCGCAGCGCTTCGAGGAACTTCACGAGCACCTCGGTCTCGGCCGCCCTCCAGTCGGCAGTGCCGCAGACGTGCTCGGCGAACCACGCGAGCTGCTTCGCCCGCAGCCGACGGCTCGCCGCCAGGCGGTCGATCTGCTCAAGGACCTCCTGGCGCGACATCGCGGCCGCGAGCTCGGAGGTGTCTTGGGCCGAGGGAGACGGCGGGGACGCCTCGCTCGGAGTCGCCGTGCCCTGATCTGTCCCCGCGGGCGAGGCGTCCGCCGCCGCCGCCGTCGGCGCAGGCCCCGCGACCTGCGCCGAATCCGCGCGATCCGTGTCACCTCCTTTCTCTGCGGACTCCGTGGCGAGCCGATCCGCCAGCGCGTCGAGGGCGCTGCGGGAGGGCGGCGCAGCAGCCTCGACGCCCAGCGTCGCCACGGCGGTGAGCTCCTGCGGGATGCCCGCCTCCACATGCTCGTCGAGCGCGATGGCGCGCTGGAGCTCGACAGACGCGGGCGCAAACTTCAGGACCCGCTTCAGGACGGTCTTCATCGCCATCTGCGGCCACGCCGTCGCCCACGGCGTGTCGTCACCCGTCGCGCGGGAATAGCGCTGCCGGTGCTGCTCGACTTCCGCCGCCGTCATCACGTCGAACATCACCGTGCCGTCCTTGAGCCTGACGATCGCGTAGACGTGCGTCGGGTTCCCGCGATCGCCAGCGGCGGGCACGTGTTCGAGGACGGGCGAGAGGCCGAATGCGTACTGGAAGTGGTCGCGCTCGTACACGACGCGCGCCTCGACCGGCCCGATCTCGCCGCTGCGCCGGGCGAGGGCGAGCAGGCCCTTGTAGCCGGGCATGAACACGCTCTCGAGGCGCTTGGTCCGCCCGTTCCAGAAGGGGATCAGGTACGCATGCCCGAGCACGCCGTCCGGCTCGAGGCCGAGCTGCGCGGCCTCGATCGTCGCGCCGACGAGACTGACGGGATCGCACTCGAGCAACTTCGGCGTCCGCTGGATCGAGGTCATCACGATCCTCAACATCCGCTCGGCCGTGAGGTGGCGCGGGAGCGCCATCTGGATCTGCGGCTTCGCCTTCTCGAGCAACTGCCGCACCGTCGCGAGCCGTTCCCGGGGCGAGACGAGCTCAGGCATGGCTCACCTCTCGAGGCGCCGCAGCACGCGGTACTCCCGCGTGCGGGCGGGCTGCGGGGGGATCTCCTGGCGGACGACCTTCCAGCTGTAGCGCCCGCCGCCGGGCAGGACGCCGTAGGTCGCCTCGCCGATCGCGTTGCAGATCCGGGCCTCGAGCGAATCCCGGACGGTCGTCCAGTGCCGGATCTGCGCCTTGGCCTCCTCGAGCTCCCGGTCCCACTCTGCCGCCTCGGCCGGGAGCTCAATCGTCGCGCCCGTGTCGCGCGGGTAGAGCGCCCGGAGAAGCTCGCGGTCCTCGGCGCCCGGTGGCGGCGGATCGCGGAGCTCGACCCGGCGCCAGAACTCGCGCTCGCGCTCGAGCATGAGCGCGATGAATTTGTCGTTGCGCGCGAGATCGCGCCAAAGGAGCCGCTGGCCCCCGACGAGGACGACGAGCGAGGCGAGATCGAGGCCCAGGACTGCCAAGAGGTGCTGGCACTGGACCTGGTAGTGGACGGGCGGCTCCTCCGCCCACTCCTCCGCCCGGTAGGCGGATGCGGTCTTGATCTCGACGACCAGGCGCCCATCGGCCGTCAAGCGATCCGGCGTTGCCAAACACCACGGCAGGTCGGGGTGCTGGTAGAGCGTCTGCGGGTTGACAAGCTCGCGGCCGGTTTCGCGGGCGTACTCGTCCGCCACGATCGGCTCGAGGATCCGCCCCCAGCGCATTGCCTCGCTCTCGGGCGCGGGCTCCACCACGCCGACCTTCTCCGCCCACACTTGGAGCGGCGTGGCGAACGGTGAGACGCCGAGCACGGCGGCGGCGTCCGACGAGCCGAGGCCCCGGCGCCGGAGCTCAAGCCAGGCGTCGCGCTCGAGCCCTTCGAGGGTCGCGAGCACCTTGGCCTTCATGAGGCCACCGCGGCCTTGCGACGGCGCTGGGCGCCGGTGCGCCGGCCGCACCGCGCGAGGCCCTGGCAGCGCGCGCAGCGCCGCGTCTCCGGCGCCGCGCAGGGCCGGAGCTCGCCCCCGCAGACCTCGCACTGGCGCTGGCGCGGTCGCTCCGGCACGGGCACCGCGTGGCGCTCGATCCACGAGTGGCCCGCGACGCAGACGCGCCGGATCAGGAGCAGGCCCGGGTAGGGGTCGCAGTCGACGTAGAGCAGCGCCCCACCGCACTTTGTGCACGCGGTCTCGGCCGTCTCAGTCGTCATGGACGAATCCCTCCACCGAGAGCCCACCGGTGCCCGCCCTCGGACCACGTCCCGAGCGTGGCGCGACCGCAGCGAGGGCAAGCGGTCATCGACGAATCCACTCCGCACGGTTGGCCTGACCGCAGCGGCAACAGATCCGCACGAGTCGCCTCTGGGGGCTGGGCTTGCGGATCATCTTCGAGATGCCAGCAGTGCCCGCGTTGCTGGCAGATCCGCTGCGACCCTGCTGCGTTGAGCTTCAGCTTGCTCATTGCATCCCGGATCTCCGGTGCCGTTCGGCACCCTCGGTGCCGTTTGGCACCTGTGTGCGCCCGTCCGGCACCACGGGGCCGAAGAGGGCGCCGAGCAGGCGCTGGACCGCGCGATAGTCCCCGCGCACGATGTGCGCGAGGAGAACGGCGTCGAGCATGCTCTTGAGCGCGAAGTCGCCGACCGAGAGGACGGCGGGCTTGTATTCCATGACCAGCCGGTGCAAAGACTCGGGCGCACGGAGGGTGTCGCAGAGGCCGGGGACGGCGAGCTTGAGGCGAGCGTCGCGGGACTCGTCGGTGAAGGGGTTCACCGCGACGCCTCTCCAGCTTCGGCGAGCAGTTCCGCGATCGCCTGCTCGACGCGCGGCGAGCGGCGACGGCCCGCCAAGACCATCCAGACGAACCCGTCGCTCACGCGGGCCCGGCGGGCCACGTCCCACTGAGAGATCCCCGCGCGCCGCAGCGCACGCTTCGCGCGTGCGCGGTCACGGGCTGTGGTAAGTGTGTATGTAGTTAGAGTCACCACGATGCCAAGTTATTGGCTACCAAATCGAAGTTTGTCAAGGGGGATGTGATGAAGCCTATCTCAAGCGAGACACGACAGGCATTTAGCCAACGCCTCTGGGCGGCGGCGGAGGCGGCGGGCTGCCGAACGCAGTCGGCGGCGCTCGGCCGCTACCGGCAGACGCGCCTGGATCGCAACGGTCCGCCGCCCCTGCTCGTCCGCAGGCGCTTGACGTCCGTCCGCCGCGCCGTGCATGATCCCGGCGTGCGCGCCGAGCTCAGAGCCGCGCGCCGGGGGCGGCGATGAGGCGCTACAGGTTCCTGCGGGCGTGGATCCGAGCGCTCGAACTCTTCGGGATCGCGCTCATGGTGCTTGGCACCCTCGCCATCCTCTACGGCTTCCTCGTACCGCTTGTCGCCTCTCGCGCGACGTCGCAGGACATCGCCTGGCTCTGGGCAGCTGGCGTCGCCCTGATCGCCTTGGGCGCGGGCGAACTCTTGGGCGGCCAGGCGGCGCGAGTGGTGCTGGATATCCGGGATTTCTCGGCGCGCCAAGCGCGGCTCCTCAGGGAAGTACGAGATAGGCTCCCGGCGCCCGAGCCCAGCACTAGCTTCGGGCGCCTCGCGCGGCGCCCGCTCCCGCCCCTGCCCTAGGAGCTCAGGGCCGCCAGGCCGCCAGACGCTCGGCTGTCTGTAGGAGACGCTCGCGGAGCTCGGCGAGCCGCGCTTGCTCGTCCTCCTCTCCCTCGCGCGGCGCGAAGCGCTCCACGAGGTGGAGGGCGAGGCCGATCAGACCGTCGACGATCAGGATCAGCTCCCGTGCGCTCATGACTGTTTCCTCTCGGCGAGTCTCAGCGCCCAGATCGTGAGCTCGCGGCGCAGCGCCTCGACCACCCGCCGCACCTGGCCCGGATCCTGCCCCGCGAGCCACGCGCGATAGGCCGTCTCCCAAGCGGAACGGAAGGCTACGCCCCATGCCGCGAAGGCGGAGTACTCCGCATCAGTGACGAGCCCCTGGGCGTGCGCAGCGCGCCACGTCTCCGCGGTCTCAAGGAACGCCTGGCCCGTCGCGTCCAGCAGCTCCCCCGTCGTGAGTTGCGCGGAGGTCGAGGCGCAGGCGGTAAGCAGCAGTGTAAGGAGAATGAGAATCGTTCCGCGAGCCCCCCTCATGACGTCACCTGCTTTCCGACTTGATGGACCGCCGTCGCAGTGGCACCGCTGAAGATCGCCACCAACGGACTCAGGTCGATCGGTGCCCCGAGCCACGCCGCGAGCCACGACTGGACTGCGGCCACGAGCGGGCCAGCCGAGGCAGCGAGCACTGGCAGGAGCCATGGCGTCGTCTGCCGGAGCCACGGCAGTAGTGTCTTCAGCCCCTGAACGAGGAGCAGGACCGCCGTTGTGTTGATGAATCCGGCGAGGATCGGTTTCCACCAGAAGCTCTCCATCTAAAGCTCTCCTCTCTCCCGGGCCCGTTCGAGGTGGGTCCGGGTACTGGCCCAGTGCCAGGCCGCCATGATCCCGTGGAGGACGAGCGCGGCGAGCTCGAGCGTCGCCGCGATCGCCATGACGATGCCCGCCCAAGCGTGGATCCTCGAGGCGGTCACCTCAGAGGTGTCTCCGCACGACCCGAGTCGCGGGCGCGGGCTCACCGCCGCACCGCATGGCCAGCCGCGATGAGCGCGTCGGCCAGGCTCTCGCCGCCACGCTCGAGCCGCACCAGCGGGCGGCCGTACTTGTCCGCACCGCAGACGTGGGCGGCGACCGGCCCCGCCGCGACCCAGCGTGCTGTGAAGTCGCGGGCGGCCTCCCCCGCGGCCCGCGTCGAGCCGTGCAGCTCCGGCGCGTCCACGCCGAGCAGGCGCGCGGGGGCCTCGACCCAGACGCGCGCGCCCGCGTCGTAGGTCAGGAGCCGGAGCACGAGCGTGTCGCCGTCCACGACGCGGACGACCTCGGCGCCGAGCGCGGTCCAGCAGAGCACCGCGAGAACCAGCGCGCGGCGCATCACGCGCCCCACCAGAGCCAGGCGAGCACCAGGCCCGCGAGGCCGAGGGTGATCCACGCGAGCACCGCCCAGCCCCACCACGGCAGGCGCACGTCGTCCGGCTCGCGATCAGCACGCATCACGACGAGCGCGCACGTGGCGCCAGTGGTCGGGGTCGCGGCAGAGGTCGCACAGGCGGTGGTGCGAGCCGGTCGAGAGGAACCTGCGGTCGCAGCAGAGACAGCGGCGCGGCTGCGCGGGGCCGCGCGGCCCCTTGGGCGGCTTCGCCGGGCGCCTCAGCCGATCGTCCATGCCGGGGCGTGTGGGTCCTCGAGGGGGCGGATACCTGGGAGGCCCTCGTCAGAGGGCGGCAGGAAGTCCCGCGACGGCAGCGGCGCTGGCTCGCGGCTCCGGACCTGCTCGAAGAGGATCTCGGCCGGGACGAGATCGTTGCGCTGGTGCTCCGCGCACCGCCGGATCATCTCGACCGTCTCGCGCCAGCGCTCGCTCACAGCCCCCCTCCGGACGGCGGCGGCGCGGGCGGGAGCACGACGACGTCGAGCTCGGGCGCTCCCGCCGGGCGGCCGTCGATCCGCCAGGTCCGCACGCGGACCGCGAGCGCCCGGCCCTCGGGCGTCGGCGGGAGCCAGCACCGCCAGTGCGCCGTGACGCTGTCGATCCGCTGCGGTGCGTCTTGGAGCGTCCTCGTCTCCTCGCCCTGCGCGCCGCATTCCACGGTGACGTCGGTCTGCTGCGCCGCCGCTCCGGAGAGCAGCGCGAGGCCGAGGGCTAGGCCAGCGCCAAGGCCGCCTGCTGCGCGCGGAAGCATCGGCCGATCCACCCGCGTCCGTAGCGCGGGAATCCCGGCAACGCGACATACACGAGCACGCGCCTCGTGAGGTAGTCGGCGAGCACGCGCCGGGCCTCGACGGCGTGTGCGGCCGCAGCGGTCACCGGGCCGATCACGCCGTCGATCGTGACGCCGAGCGTCTCCTGCAGGAGCCGGACGGCGCGGACCCGGCCCATGTTCACGGCCGCATCGAAGACGGCGAGCGCCAGGGGCGGCGGCAGCTGCGCCACGCGCGTCGCCTCCCAGTAGTCCCGGCGGTAGAGCGCGATCGCCGTCTCCTTGGTCGGCGGCCACGGCTCGAGCGCCGGATAGGCCGCCCGGCTGATGCCGTACCAGGTGTCCCCGCCGGGATCGTGCGGGTCGTCGGCGTGCTCGCCCTCCTCCTCGAGGACGAAGGCGACCGCGCGCGCCCAGACCTCCTCGGCGTCCATCCCCTACCGCCCCGGGAAGAGCAGGAGCTTGCCCAGCGCGATCACCACGCCGACGAGATTTGCGACCAGGAGATAGAGCCCCCGCTGCAGCGTTGCCTCCAACCGCTCCATGCGCCGCTCCAGCTGTCCGATGCGCCACTCGTGGGTCGCGTGCCCGTCCATGCCCCCCCTAGACCCGATCCAGGTTCCTCACGCGGATCTCGATCTCGTGCCGCCCCGCCTTGGCGCCAGCCGCCCACGTCCATTCGAGCAGGAGGACGTGCGTCTCCTCCGTCGCATTCGTCACCAATTGATTGTCCGCGGGCTGAAGTGTCAAGCGAAATCGCTTCGTCGTCGGATCGAAACTCCCGCGCCCCACGTTGAGCACGTTGACGCGGTCGACGCCGTTCACGACCGTGCGCGCGGCGTCGAGCGCGTAGATCGTGAGCGTGAGCGTCGAGAGATCGGACGGGCCGAGCACCGCGCCAGCCTCGTCGAGCAGGTCCGCCTCGTAGCGGAGGGTCGTGCGCTCGGCCACGACGTCGCTGAACACGGTTCGCACGCTCATGCGCCCTCCAGGTCTTCGCGCGCCGCCCCGGGCGCGGCGAGAGTGTCCCGCGCGGCGGCGGGCAGGCCGAACGACTCGCGTCCGACCGTGATCACCACCGGGATCCGGCCCGCCAGCAGATCGGCGGCGACGGCGGCGGAGAACGGCGCGGCCCCACCGAGGACGATCGCGGTCGCGAGGGTGCCCACCGTCGTGGCCGTCGCCGAGACGGCAGCGGCCGCAGCAATGACGGTCGTCAGGGCTCCCACAGTTGCTGCGGAGGCTGTGATGGCGGCGACGGCATGGATCGCCGTCGCAAGCCCGCCCGAAGCGCTGGCCGAGGTCGAGGCGGCCGCGCTGAGGGTAATCGCGGTCGTGAGAACCCCAGCGGTCGTTGCGGTGGCGTCCACTGCTGCAGCCAGCAGGATGCCAGCCACAGTGAGATCGGCGGCGACGGTAGCGACCGCCGGAGCCTGCGCGGTGAGCGTGATCGCCGTGGCCAGTCCTGCGGTCGCCGTGGCGGCGGCGGAGACGGCTGTCGCCAGCGTGATCGCGTTCGTGAGATCGGCGGCCGCCGTGCCTACAGCGGAGAGCGACGCTCCCAGGGTGATAGCCGTCGTCAGTGCGCCAGCCGTCGTGGCGACGCCGGACGCGGCTGCGCCGAGCGTGATGGCTGTGCTGAGCGCACCGGCAACAGTGGCGGTGCCCGAGATCGCTGCCGCGAACTCGGCGCCAGTCGTCGGCACGAACCACCGCCGCCGGACGATGGGGCGGAGGAAGCCGTAGGGCTCAGCGTAGAGCCACTCGACCTCCTGCCGAGCCAGCGGCCGGCGCCAGACATAGACGTGCGTCAGTTGGCCGTCGGTGGCATTGCCCCGCCCGTTGCCGTTCACCAACAGCTCGATCGGGCGGCGCTCGCCCCAGTCGATGTTGGTGTTCGTGGCGAACGCGACGCTCTCGAACAGGACTCCGTCTCGGTAGAACGCCGCCGACGCGCCGAACCTTACGGCGGCGTAGCGGCGCCACTCCCGCGACACGAAGTAGGCGTCGGACGCAGTGGCCGCCTCGACATAGGTGCCCGCCGACGCATACCCGAGCGCGCCCCGCCCGTTCGTGTTGTACTGGCGTCCGAAATAGACCGACACCCAAGGGGCGAACCAGTCCGCGGCCCGATACGGGACTTCGATGATGGCGCATGAATCCCGCGGCGCACCGTCGCCGACCGCGAAGAGCCGAGGCCGGAACTCCACCACCACGGAGAAGTCCCGTGTGATGAGGCCGTCGAGCCGAAACGGAAACTCGAAGCCCGCGCTTACGGCAGCGGTCGTCGAGCAGTCGAACACCACGCCTCGCGGGGACGGCAGGACGGCCGTAGAGTTCGGTCGCACGGCCATCTGCCCATGCTGAGTGAGATCGAACCAGAAGCCGCCGATCGCGCAGAATGCGAGTCCTTGCGCCAAGGAGTGGCTCCAGTCGATCTCCACGGCCCCCTGCGGCGGCTGCCGGGTCGGGTCGGACCAGACCGGAGAGCGGATCGGGCCGCGCGACATGAGCTAGACGCTCTGTTCTGAGTGAATTCTGTACTTCAAGGTGTTGCCAGAGGTGGCGAACGCCTGCCCCGTCACGTTCCTCACGTAGAGCTTGACCTTGAGCGGCGGGATCGCCAGGTTCACCTTCGTGAGCCGCCGCGCGTTCGCGGTTGCGTCCAGCTGGAACGCCGCCAGCAGCTCCGCGAAGGCGTCGTTCGCTGTGTCCGGGTAGTTCGGCGTCGAGTCCACCGCCGAGGCGATGTACACGCCGACCCACGCGCCGCTGGAGCGCGCGGCGGCCTGCGCGGCGATCACGAGTTCCAGGTCGATGTAGAGGTTCAGCCCGGTCTCGTTGTCGATCTCGGCGCTGAGGGCGCTGTAGGTGTTGTTCGCCAGGCCGTTCAGCTCGGTGCTGAGCGCCGTGGTGAGCGTCGAGGGCGGGGTCCACTTGAGCGTGGGCATGGCTTAGCCCCTCCCCAACGCGCGGGCCACGTCGAGGTGGCTGACCACCGTGCCGGGCCCGAACAGCTCCTCGGCGCGGCTGATCTGCGCGTTGCCGAACGCGACCACCGCGTCGCGCTGCGCGGCCGTCAGCACCCCGGCCGCGACGAGGCCGTCGAGCACGCCGCGCAGCGCCGGGTCGTCGAGGTCGAGCGTGTCCACGCGGTCGAGGACCTTCAGGATCGCGAGCGCCGCCGCGCGGACGGCGGCGGGCTTCGTGAGGTCCTGGCTCGCGGCCGTGAGGATCGCGAGCACGCCGCTCGCCGCCGCGCGGAGGAGCAGTGGCGCGACGGCGATCGGACGCCGCCCGGCGCGGTTCCGGCGATTCAACAGGTCGGCGAGCGCCGCGTCGGAGCCGGACGCCACGAGCGGCGCGTAGCCCAACGCGGCCGGATCGGTCCGCAGTTCGTTCGCGAGCGCGGCCAGGTCGAGTGCCATGGCCGCTTACGCGAACGTGACGTCGAGCGCGCCGATGGTGAACTTCGGCGCGGGGTCGCCGTTGTTGACCGTCTTCGGCGTGGTCAGCGCCCCGTGGAAGAGCATGTTGCCGCCGGTCGCGCGGTCGAAGATGGCGAAGTGCGTGATGGTTCCCCAGTTGGCCGTCGGCGTCGGGAACACGATCTCGTTGGCGTTGTCCGTGAGGCCGCCGGTCGCGTCCGGCGCCGTCCAGTTGGTGTCGGACGGGAAGTAGGCCACGCGCGCGTAGCCGCCGCCGGAGACCTCCGTGCCGCCGCCCGCGTCGCTCGGCGCGGCGGTGAAGAGCGCGACGTAGAGCGGCCGCTTGGGCAGGCCCTGCTTGAGCGTGAGCCAGGTCACCGTGCCGTCGGTCGTGGTGTCGCCGAGGTTCTGACCGAAGGCGGGCGGCGAGGCGGCCGTGGTCCCGGCCGAGATGCACTCGTACACGTTGAGGTCGCTGGTGCCGAGCATCACCCGGTCGCCCACGGCGTACGCCGTGCTGTTGGCGCGCACGGTCACCGTGGTCGTGCGGAAGATCGCCTTGCGGAGCTCGACCTCCAGGTAGTCGCTGAGGGCGCTCATCCCTGCCTCCTGCGGTCAAAGCATTCGACAATGCGCGCGGGCATCATCGCCTCGCGACGAGCCTGTCGCGCACCCGCGCCGTCACGGTCGCGGGATCGAGCGGGGGCTGCGGTGTCGGCAGCGCGGCCCGCACGGCGTTGAGCTCGGCGAGGAAGACCTCGAGGGCGGCCTGGAACAGGCGCGAGCCCTTGAGCTCGGCGTCGGCGCGCTCGGCGGCGAGTTCCGCCGCGCTGCGCGGGACGTGGGTCGCGACGAGGGCCTGCGCTTGCGCGTCCGAGAGATCGTCGCCCCCAAGGACCAGCAGCTCATCCCCGACGAGCTGCAGGCCCACGACGCTCGGCGACGCGGCGCGGAATTCGCGGTCAAGTTTTTCGAGGTCCAGCTGTTTCCCAGCGAGCAGTTTTAGACGGCGCATTTCGCGGCTCCTTTACGGCCTCCCGGCGCAGAGCCCAAACATGCGACTGCCAGCCACGGCGACGACCGTCCCCGAGGCACCGAGCGCGGCTATTGGCGCGGCAAAGTGCGCGCCTTCGCTGGCGAGCGGGAGCAGCGCAGCGTGAAAGCCCGCGAACCACCCGGCGGTAATTGTGGTGCGGATATCCGGCGAGGTAAAGGCGGTGGTCGTGTCCAGACCAATGCCGATATTGACCGAGATAGCACCGGCGGAGGTGTTATTGAGATGGCCGGTAAAAATAATATGAACGACCTCGCCGGCCCAGTTGAGCCATTCAACGCGGTAACCTGTGCCGATTTCAGCGGTGGACGTGTTGGTCATGGTGGTAGCGGCGAGCGCCGTGCCTTGCAAGGTCACACCGCGCTCGCCATACCACGACCGCACCCACCGCTGGTTGGCGAGGTCCACAAAGGTTCCGGTACTGCTCGTCTTGACCATCCCGACGAGCGTTCGCGTCGGGTCGGGCGTCGCGCCGCCTTTGACCTCGACGCCGAAGTCGGCGTCGGTCGTGTGGCCGGTCGTGCTGAATTCGAGCGCCGTCGCGCCCGCGTTGTCGTAGGCGTAGACGTAGTACAGCGTGTTCGCCGCGAGCCCGCCGTTGGTCGCGCTGACCTCGGCGCTGACCTGGCGGAGCTTCCATGCCCCGCCGACCTTGAGCGGGATCACGCCCAAGCCAAGCCTGATCTCCGTGGCCGAGACGAAGCGCAGGCGCGCCGTGCCGAGCCCGCCGAGCTTGAGAATGCCATCCTCATTGAGCGCGATATCGAGCCGGGCGTCGAGCGTCGTCTTCGAGCCGCGCGCGGCGATCAGCTCGGCGATGTAGTCCTCGATCACGCCGCCAGAGGGTGATGCGAGCCCCTTCGCATCTACGCCAGTGCTCGCGGCAGCGGGCGAGATCAGGCCGATATCCGCCGCCGTGATGCCGTCAGGCACGTTGTTGTCCGCGACGGTGACTGTTGTCGTGTTCGTCCCGGCGTTGTAGGAGACGGCGGTGACGCGCGAGTAGTTCGGGCCCGGCGTCATCTTCACCCGCCGGTTCACCTGGTACAACTGCGTCTGATCCCCCGTCTTGGTGAACTGGTTCGCCGCCGTCTTCGTCGGCGTGCCGGTGACCGCCTTCCACTCGTCGGGATTGAGCGTCGTGCTGGCCTTGAGGGTGCCGTCCTCGTTGAGCGCGACATCGAGCCGAGCGTCCAAGCGCGATGCAGTGCCGCGCGCCTGGACGACCTCGAGGATCAGAATGTCGATGAAGTCGAGCGTCTTCCAGCTCGAGGTCGCCTGGTCGTAAATCTTCAGGATGTTCGGGCTCTGGCTCGTGTCGAGCCACAGCATCCGGTCGATCGGGTTGGCGGGCGCGCTCGGCCCGCTGTTCAGCGACGCGACGGCGTTGTCGTTCGCCCTGATGTCCGCCGCGAGGGTCGCGAGCTCCTCGTCGTCCTGCGGCTGGGTCGGGTTGAAGCCCTGCGCCATGGCCTCGTCCTCGCGTGCTACCCGGTTTCGATCCGCCCGCGGTCGGCGGAGAGCCGGCACTTGCGCAGCCGCGCGAGCGCCGCGACGCGCTCGGGAGCGGGGCGGCCGCGGAGCGCGTCGTCCGCCACGAGCTCGGCCTGCCGCCGCGCGACGCGCTCCAGGTTCTCCGCCGCCCACCGCGCCACCATCCGCGCGAGCATCGCCTCGAGCGTGTCGGCGTGCTCGGCCGTGAAGAGCGTCAGCACCTCCTCCTCGGCGGGCGTCAGCCGGACCTCGTAGCGCCCGGGGCCGAGCCTCGTCACCTCGCTCATCGCTTGGTCTCCAGCAGCATCAGGCGGCTGAACTTGAACTGCCCGCGGTTCTGGCCGCTCGCATTGCGCGCCTCGACCGCGTAGGTGAACGTCCCGGCGCCGGGCGTCTCCTTCTCGTGGAAGTTGTAGATCCCGGACGCGGACGGGCCGAAGCGCTTGAGCTCGACGGCGCCGCGCAGCAAGCGCACCTCGTACGTGTCGCCGGTGCCGTCGTTGGGGATGAACCCCCACGTCCAGATCAGCACCTTGCTCTGCGCCGTCGCGACGGTGAAATTCAGCGCCGCGACCTGCTGGAACGCGGTCGTGAGGTTGAACACCGTGGCGTCGTTGTTCACGAGATCCGCGTTCGTCACGGCCTGGGCCGCGATGGCGTCGGTCGTCGCGAGGCGCGTGGCGCTGACGAGCTGCATGTCACGACACCCGCACGCGCTGGAAGATGCTCGCGGGCCGGATCCGCGCCCGCACCTTGAACGCGCGGAACGTGTAGTCCCCGTCGCGGAATGGCTGCCACGCGCCGAAGGTGGCGCCGTCCTGCGAGAGCGCGAGCTCGAGCTCGGTCGTGAAGTCCTGGGTCACGGCCGTGAGCCGGTCGCCGCGGAAGGTGTTGAGCCGACGGCCCGGGAAGCTCTTGAGGTTGGCCCGGAAGGCCTCGCCCGTGAGGGCGACGGCCCAGAAGATCGCGGACGTGCCCGCGCTCCCCTTGTCGAGGACCGGGCTCTCCAGAACGAGCTCCTGCGCGTCCCACGGCGCGCCCATCCGGAGGCGCTTGCCGGTGAACTCGGGATCGGTCAGCCGGACGCCCGGCAGCTCGTTGAGCCGGATGCCGTTGAGATTGGCGATCGCGATCGGCGCGAAGTAGACGAGATTCGTCCGCGTCCAGGCGGCGAGGTTCGTCTGGGTGACGAGGACGTCGCGGCGGCTCACCGTCCCGGCCTGAACCGTCGTCGCCGTCGCCTCGGGCCCGCGCGTGCCGTCCGGCGCGATCGCGCGGATGCGGTAGATGTGCGTGCCGTCGAGGACGTCGGGCAGGCGCAGGAACGTCGCGTCGACCCTCGCGGCGACGAGCTTCGCGCCGACCCAGGTCGAGCCCTCGCGGATCTCGTAGCCCACGGCGCCGTCGACGGGGGCCCACGTGAGCGACACGCCGAGATCCGACTGGACCGCCTGGAAATTCTGCGGCGCCGCGAGCGCCGTGCGCGGCGCCGTCGTGACCGTGCGGCCGAAGGCGTCGCCGCTGCGCCGCGTGCTCGGCGCGACGGCGGAGAGCACCAGCGTCACGCCGCCCGCCGCCCCGAACCCGGGGCGGAGGTCGAGCACCTGCCAGAGCGAGCCGTCGACGCCGCGCAGGCCCGCGCCGAGATCCGGCCAGTGCGGATGCGTCACCGTCACGAAGTCCCCGAGGTCGAGGTTGTGGTGCTTGTAGAAGACCGTGACGGGCACGAGCGGCGCCGGGTCCGCCCACCGGTCGAAGACGAGGGAGACGTGCCGATCGATGAGGGCCTGCGCGCCGAGCTCGGAGCGGAGTCCGGCCCACGTGTGGGGACGGCCCATGCCGTTCACCGGGCGGCGGCCGTAGACCTGGATCGAGCGCGTGGCCTCGATCTGCTGCCGCGTCTGGTAGTCGTGGCGCGTCTGGCTGCCGCCGCCGGGCAGCGCGGTCGGCTTCCAGTCGTAGCGGACGTCGACGACATTCACGACATCCCGATCCCCCGCCGCCCACGGCCCCCAGCTCACGATCGACGAGGTGTCCAGGCTGACGACCGCTGCGTCGGCCGAGGGCTCGCGGAGGATCCGCCGCGCCGAGAGCAGCCCGTCGGGGCTCGCCCAGAGCACGGCGCCGAGCGGCCAGAGGAGCTGCTGTGCGACGAAGGCGGCCGCATCGCTTGGCCCGGTGAGGCTGAACTGGAACTGGACTCCGGGGATATCCCGCTCCAGGGCCTCGAAGGCGGCCACGTCGACGAGCGCGACGTCGACGCCCGCCCCGAGGTCGCGCGCGAGCACGTCATAGGCGCCGTTGGTGCCCGCCCCGGTCGACGTGAGGACCTGGAGCGCGAGCCGCGCCGGGTGCGCCGGGCCGAGCGTGAGCGGCGACTGCTCGCTCGCGGTAAGGAACACTTGGACGTTGGCGCGGTACTGGACGTCCGCGCAGCGGAGCAGCCAGGTGACGCGATCCTGATCCAGCACGCGCTCGAGCACCTCGAAGCGCCCGAGGCGCACCATGTCCGCCTCGTCGAGGTCGCCGTAGCCCGCGAGCAGGTGGACGCGGGTGCCGGGGCGGATCTGCTCGCCGTTGTGGACGGCGGTCCCGGCGGGCCACGCCCGAGCCGTGGTGTCGTCCACGGCGCGCGTGAGGCGGGAGAACTGCGTCCGCTCGCGCCGCGCGTAGCGGATGCGCTCCGTCGTCCCGTCGGCCGCCACGAGCTCAAGCGTCCCCTCGTCCGGGTAGCCGCCGGTGTCGCCCACGACGGTGACGGCGGTCGAGTCCCCGGCCGTGAGGGGCGCCGCAAGCGGCAGTGCTGGGTCGCTCAGGTACGCCGTGACGATCCCGCCCTTGTCGAGGAGCGGGAACGTGAGGTTGCCGCGGGACGACGCGCCGGTGCGCAGGTCGACCGTCTGCGTGTTCCCGCTCGGCGTGCCGAGGAGCAGATAGGGGTTGCGCGTCGGGTTCCGCGGCGCCACGGGCCCGGCGAAGTCCCGGCTGAAGGGGTATTCCTTCGCGGAGCCGACGGCGCCGGGCGTGGCGAAGCGGATCAGGTATGTCGGCTGCGTGTGCAGCCGCTCGCGCGCGGTCCGGTATGCCGGTCGCTCGCTCAGCGCCATCTCACGCCCCCTGCCGGAACGTGGCGGTGACCGTGTACCGCGCGAGCCCGAGCGCCGTCCGCGCCGGGGCGAACCGGAGATCCTGGAGCTCCGCGCGGCTGAACACGTTGTTGTAGGCGTCGAACTCGTACTGGCCCGCGGTCGTCGCGAGGCGGTCGAGCACGAGCGAGCACTGGCGCCCGCCGAGGTCGCGGAAGAGCGTCCGCAGTTTCTGCACCGCCGCGCTGTCGAGCCACGCCCACGTGAGGCGCACGAACTGGTCGATCCTCACCAGGAGCGTCTCCATCGCGCCGGACTCCGCGACGCGTCGTCCCTCGACGCGCTCCTCCCACGGGCCCTCGATCACGTTGACCGGATCCTCGAAGTCGATCGTGATCAGCGTCCCGCCCGAATCGACGTACTGGATCCTCGGGTAGAAGAACCCGGCCTTCGGCGCGCCCGTGAGCCCCGGCATCTCTAGAGCCCCACCAAGACCTCGCGCGAGAGGATCCCGAGCCGCCGGTCGCGGTCGACCTCCGCGAGCATGCGCAGGAGCGCCTCGGCCGCGTCGGGATCCATGCGCGCGCGGAGGATCTCGGGTGCGGGTGCCAGGAGCTCGCGCCCCGCGAAGCGTGTGCGCGCCTCGAGGCCGCTCACCACCGTGCGGCGCACGACGGGCCCGGCGGGCCCTGCCTCGACCTCCTCGATCGCCACGGGGATCTGCGCCAGCGCGAGCAGGAGCTGGTCGCGCCGGCGCGCGAAGATCTCGCGCAGCGCCTGCTCCGTCCGTGCGCGCAGTTCCCGGCGCGCCTCGGGGAAGGAGGAGGTGCCGACGTGCAGGCCGACGACGAGCTGCGAGGGATCCTCCAGCAGGCGTATGACGTCGTCGACGGACGCAATGAGGCGCCCGGTCGGGACGAGGTTCCCGCGGTCCTCGCGGATGCCGCCGCCGATCGCGAAGGAGAAGCCGCCGAAGCGGCCGAGGTGCCCCGGCGTCGTGAGGATCGCGAAGATCTCCTCCGGGGTCTGCGCCGCCTCGACGCGCCGGACGAACGCCTCCGCGAGCTCCGACATCTCGCGCGCCTGCGGAATCTCGACGCGCTGGCGGAAGGTGGGCCCGCCCTTGCCCATCGCCCCCGCGCCCGCGCCGAGTGCCGCGCCCGCGATCGCACCGATGGCCGTGCCGATTCCGGGCATGATCATCGTCCCGAGGATCGCGCCCGACATGGCGCCGCTGACGCCGGAGAGCACGATATTTTCGGTCGTGGGCGGTCCCTGGAGCGCGCCGAAGATCGTGAGCCCGAGGCCGAGCGCCGCCCCCGCCGCGCCCAGCGCCGGGCCCAGCCCCTGGAGCGCGGTGCTGGCCGTCGCGCCCGCGCCGGCGGCGCCCGGCGACGCGACGCCGATCAGCGCGAGCTCTGCGCCGGAGTGGATGAGCTGGCCGCCGGAGACGACGGCCGCGCCGGTGCCGAGCGCGGAGAGCCCCGCGAGGCCCCCGGCCTGCGCGGCGATCGCGACGTCGATGGCCGTGACGCCCGAGCCTGCCTGCAGGATGCCCGTGGGCGGCATGCCGAGGCCGCCGAAGCTCGGGACGCCTCCCGTCGTGACTCCGCCTGGCACGACGCCGCTCGTGAATGCGGCCGGTGCGAGGCCGCCTGGCACCACAGCCTCGGCGGCAGGGACGCCGCCGCCGACCAGCATCGGGGCGGCCTGCGCGGAGCCGACGGGCACGACGACGAGGGCTCCAGCGCCGATCGTGCCGAAGGCGCGCCGCAGTTGCGCGAGGACCGGCGCGACGGCGAGCTTGGCGAGCTCGTCCGTGATCGTCCGCAGCATCGCGCGCGCGAAGTCCCTGCCGATGTCCGGCAGGCGCCGAAAATCGCCCGTGAGGACCGCGAAGAACTGGTCGGAGAAGGCGCGCTGCATGTTCTGCGCGGTCTGCCGCGCGATCGCCTCCATGCGCGCGCCGACTGCCTCGAACTCCTCCTGGCTCTCGCGCAGGCCCTTCTCGAGCCCGCCGATGGCCGTCGTGCGCTCGATCTCGCGCTGGAGGATCGCCTGCGCCCGGATGCGGGCCTCGAGGTCCGCGAGCTGCTGCTTGGCCTCGTCGTCGCGCGCCTGCTCCAGCTTCAGGGAGCGCTCGACCATGACGGCCACGAGCTCGAGCTGCGCGCGCTCGGCCTCGCGGAGCGTCGGAATCTGCTGCAGCACGCGGACGCGCTCGCGGTCGAGCTCGAGCTGCTCGCGCCGCTCCTGCTCCCGGAGCTGCCGCGTCCCCTCCGCGATGGCGATCGCCGCGAGGTTCCGCTGCTCGGCCTCCTGCGCCGCGAACTCCGCCTCCTCCTGGCGCTCGCGGAACCGGCGGTCCCGCTCGCGCGCCTCGATCTCGCGCCGCTGCGCCATGAGCCGCTCGAACCGCACCTGCGCCTGCTCGTCGAGCTCCCGGAGCCGGAGGCCGAGGTCGGCGAAGATCCGCGCGGCGAGGTCGGGCAGGCCGAGCTGCGTGAACTGCGCGGCCTTGAGCTGGGCATCGATCGTCAGGCGCTCGCGCTCGATCGCCAGGAGCTGGCGCTGCAGCTGCTCGAGCTCGCGGAGCTGGTCGAGCGCGCGCTGCTCGTCGCCCTCCTCGAGGGCCCGCTGGAGCCGGAGCTGCCGCTGCTCCTGGAGGACCGCGTTGAACTGCTTCGCGGCCTCCGTCGCCTCGCGCGCCCGCTCGAGGGGGAAGAGCTCGCGCACGGCGGCGCGCGCCCGCTCGATCAGCTCGGGGTCGACGCGGCCGAACGCCGCCGCGACCATCTTCCCGACCGCCTCAATCGGCTCGCGGAGCGCTTGCGGCAGCGCGCTGATCAGGCGCCCGACGGCGGCGGCGACGGCCCCGGCCGTCGTCGCCTCGAACGTCTGCTGCGCCGCCACGAGCTGGCGCAACTGCCCGAGCGCGCCCGAGAAGTCGAGCGAGGCGACGGCGCGGTTGAGCTCGGCCTGGACCCGCGCGGCCTCGCGCGCCGCGGCCACGAATTGCGCGAGCCCGGCGGCGGCCGTCGCGACGGCCACGACGAGCGCAGCCTTGCCGCCGGAGAGGCTCCGCGCCTCGCGGGCCGCGGCGGACATCGTGAACACCATCTGCCCGAGGGCTGGATTCACTTCCGCCACGACCTGGCCCGCGAGGGTGCGGACCATGGACGTCACGTTGCGGATCTCGCGGCCGGTGAGCTCGCTCGCCTTCGCCACCTCGCCGGAGGCGCGCGTGATCGCCTGCGACGTGCGCGTGAACTCGCCCTCGAGCTGGCGGAGCGCCTGCGACGCCTCGTTCTGCGCGCGGATGACGACGCTGAGCTCAAGCGCCATCGCCGGGCTCCTCGATGCCGATCGCGGCGAGCTCAGGCGGCAGCGCGGGCTCGCGCGGCGTCTCGCGCTCGCTCATCACGCGCCAGTCGAACACCAGCGCGGGCAGGGGCCGCTCCAGGAGCTCGCTCGGCAGGCGCCGCGTCTGGCGGGCGAGCTGGCGCAGGAGGGCCCTGACGGGCGGCGCGCCGAGGCGGAGGATCCGGCCGTCATCCTCCGGCACCCAGCCCCAGAGCCGCAGGAGGCCCACCGCGAGCGGCTCGCGGTCCTGCCCGAGCCAGGCGACGGCCTCGGGCGTGTCGAGGCGCGGGCGCACCAGGCACGCCGCGAGGAACCGGTCGACCCACTCGGCCCACGCGAGCTGCGTGTCGCGCCGGGCCGCTGGCGGCAGGGGCTCGTAGCACGGGGCGCCGGGCGCGCTCGCGGGCAGCCCGAGCAGGATCCGCGCTGGCGGCCAGGTCGCCTCGAGGACGAGCGCGCCCGGCGGGATCGGGGCGTCGTCGCCGGGCGCCGCGACGAGCGGCTCGGCCCGGCAGTACGCCGGACGCCCGAGGCGCTCGGCGAGCCAGGGGAGCGGCAGGAGCGCCACGCTACGCCCCCGCGGCCGCCGCCTCCGTGGCCGCCGCCGCCGGGAGCAGGCCGGAGAACTCCAGCACGGCCTGGGCGAGCGCGTCCACGTCCTCGCCGAGCCAGGCGGCGGCCTCCGGCGTGAGCTTGGGCTCGACGGCGGCCGCGCTCACGATCCGCAGCGCGACCTCGTCGTGGGCGCGCCGCCACTCCAGCTGGCGCTCCCAGGGCAGGCCCGCGAGCCACGCCGCGACGCGCTGGCGCTGCTCCTCGGGCGGGAGGGCCGCCCACTGCGCGGCCTCGGGCGCGGGCGGCGGCAGGAGCGCGAGGTACTCGGCGCGCCGGAGCGCGCGCACGCGCACGTACACGTCCTGCCCGAGCCGCGCGCTCGTGGCCGGGCAGCGGACCGCCATCGTGCCCGCGCGCTCGAGGAGCTCGAGGGTCAGGTAGCTCGCGCCCTCGGGGAGATGGCCGTTCGTCGTCGTCATGCGAGATCCCTCAGTCGAACGTGATCTTCAGGTCGCCATTCGCGCTCGGCAGCGTGCACAAAAGTGTCGTGGGGAAGACGACGAGGCCGTCGCGCACGCCGAGGCCCTGCGCCACGACCTGGACGCTGCTCTCGGGCGTGGCCCCCGCGCCGAACGCGAACTTCACGCGGTTGTACTGGGCGCTCCCGACCTGCCACGTCAGGTCGTGGAGCGGCGAGCCGTCGCGGAGCGCCGCCCACCAGCCGGAGTTGGCCTCGCGGTCCGCCTCGGGGTCGATCGTCACGCGGGGATCGCGGTCGATCCGCGTGACGCCCGCCACGCCGCGCGCGGCGTTGATCGCCTGGACGGGCTGGAGCGCGTTGTTGAGCGCAAGGCTGATCGTCGAGATCCGCGGCGCGTAGTTCGCCGCGCCGATCTGGAAGTTCGCGCTCACGAGCGTCGGCCAGCGCGGCGTGGCGTTGACATTGCCCGCGACGTAGGTGATGTCGGCGCGCTCCTCGAGCACGCCGACGAAGGAGAACTCGGCGCGCAGCAGGCCCGCCGCGCGCGCCGTGAAGCTCACGGTGCCGAGGCAGCCCACGAGCTGGTAGGCGGGCGCCGCCCCGCCGGGCACGTCGAGGACCAGGTAGATCGTGACCGTCTCGTCCGTGTTCGTCGGCTGATACGTGACCTTCTCCGCATTGAGCGTCGTGTCGACCGTCTCCGCGAGCCCGCACGCGCGCAGCGGGACAGAGATCTCCGGCTTGACGCTCGCCGAATAAGCGGAGCCGCGGCCGCGCACCGGCATCGCGAAGTCGAGGCGCGCGGTCGTGACCGACATCGCCGAGGGCAGGCGGCCCAGCTGCCCGGGCGCGCGGATCGGCGTCTCGCCGGGATCGATCGTGAGCCGGATCGACTCCGGGTCGACGAGCAGCACGTCGCCCGCGGTGTACGTCCCGGCGAAGACGTCGGTGCCGCTCGTCGTCTCCGCCTTCATCGCGACCACGGCCCGCGTCTGGCGCGGGACAGTCAGCTCCGCCATGGCCTGCCTCCCTAGCCCACGGTCTTGGTCTCGTCCGCAAGGATCGCGACGTGCTGGGCGAACGCACCGAGCGGCTCGAGCACGCCGTCGTCCGTCTCGTCCTCCAGGAACTCCACGCCGCGGGCGAGGCCGCCCAGCGTCTGCTCGGCGTAGAGCGTGTCGATCACGTCGGTCTGCAGGCGGAGGAGCCAGCGGCTCGCGGGCGTGCCGCCCTCGCTCCGCACGTAGCCGTAGATCACGGCGTGCAGGCGGTCCTCGACCATCGCCTGGCCGCCGACGGTCGCGACGATCCGCGGCCGCGAGCCGGAACCGACGCTGACGATCAGCACCGGGAACTGCGTCGCCTGCTCGATGCCGGTCCAGGTGCGCGTGACGATCGGATCGCGCGGATAGCGCCAGCCGCCCGGGCGGGTGCCCGTGAGGCCCTTGAGGCGGGTGACGACGGCCTCGAGGAGCCGGTCGCGCAGGGGCTCAGGCACCGAACGCCTCCCGGACGGCGGCCTCGAGGTGGGCCCGGGCCGACGGCAGCACGGCGCGGTAGGCGCTCTCAAGCCAGTGCCGCGCGCGCAGCCCCGGGTGCCTGACGCGGGCGGCGAACGTCAGCTGGCCCGCGCGCGAGACGAAGCGCAGCGCCGCATGCCCCTCGCGACGGCGCGCGGCGCGGGGCCGGATCTCCCAGGGGCCCTCGAGGCCGAACTCCTGCCACGCCGCATAGAACGCCCGCCGGCTGACGCGCAGGCGCCCGACCACGCCCGCCCCCTGCTGGCGCACGAGGACGCGGATCGAGCGGGCGAGCGTGCCGGTGCGGGGCTGGAGGACGGCGCCCGCCGCGTGCTGGCGCGCCCGTGCGGCGACCTCGGCGAGGAACCGCCGGACGGCCGCCGGGATCGCCGCCTCGACCCGCGCGCTCGGCCGCGGGCTCGGCAGCGTCGTGGTGACCTCGGTCGTGATGCGCGCGGGCATCAGGCGAGCACCGTCGCGCGGTAGGCGTCGAGGATCGCCCGCGCCTCGCGCGGCAGGACGACGTCGAGGAGCGTGACGCTCCCGCTCGGCAGCGTGACGGTCGTGACATCCGCGAGCTGCTTCTGCTGGTCGCGCCAGTAGCGTTGGATCACGTAGAGGCACGCGAGCTGAAGATCCTCGGGGATCTGCGAGAAGCCTCCGGTGTAGGAGACGACGACGGTGTAGGGATGCCGCGTGCTCACCAGCCACCCGCCGGGCCGGACGAGCTTGTAGGGCGCCAGGCGCGTCTCCTGTGGGTCTGGGGCGACGATCACGTCGGCATTGGCCGGGTCGCCGTCGGCCTCGCTCCGCCACACGGTCTGCGCGACGCCGTTGACGCTTACGGTCACCGGAGCGCTCGTGTCGACCGGCACGTCGCCGAGGTAGAGATCGCGACCGAGCGGCGCCGCGTAGCGGCGGTTCGCGTACGTCGCCCTCACGAGGCGCCGGCCGCAGTAGCGCTCGCACCGGTCGCTGGCGCGGTTGATGGCGACCTCAACGGCGGGGTCATCCACGGAGCCCGAGAGGTTGAGGAACGCCTTCGCGGTTTCGAGCGAGACGAGCGCGTTGGCCGCGAGCGGCATGGCCTACTTGTCCTCGCCCGGGGCGCGCATCTTGTGCTCGGCGGGCTGCGCGCGCTGCCGCACGCGTCCGCCCTCGCTGACCAGGCCGAGGCGGTCGGCCTCGGCCTGCGGGATCAGGCCCCCGGCGCCCGCCAGCAGCCACGCCGCGCGCGGATCGCCCTCCTCGACGACCGTCGCGCGGTCGGCGGCGAGATAAAGCGGGCGGTCGGCGACGAGCCCGCCACTCGGGACCTGGTCGCGGAGGCGGACGACGCGCAACACGACACCTAGAGCCCCGGCGGCAAGTAGAAGACGATGACCTCGAACTTGCCGGCCGTCAGCGCGGCGGTGCCGATGGTCATCCTGATGTTCCGCGCTGCGGTGAGCTTGATCGGCGCCGTGGCGAAGGTTTTCGTCGCGGCCTTCCAGCCGGTCGAGCTCCAGGGCGCGCCGGAGATCGCGGCGGCGCTCTGGAGATCGCCGGCCGCCTCCGTCTCGACGCTGATCGTCGCCGCGCCGCCGGAGGTCGGCACGGTGATAACGTTGAGGAACGCCGCGAGGACCAGGGCGCCGCTCGGCAATGCCGCCGACGGCATCAGGTTGATCGTGCTGACCGCGCCGCCGTCGACGGCGAAGTCGTAGAGCGCGCGCGCGACGAGGATCGGCACGCGCACGATCTCGTTGTCGCGCGGGACGGTCGCGAGCTCGTGGACCTGGGGCATCAGGCGACCTCCTGGTAGACGACCGCGCCGTCGACCGAGACGGCGGCGGAGAGGTTCAGGACGAGCGCCTCGCCAGCCGCCGTCTCGAACCAGCCCTCGGGGCTGAACGGCGCGGCGACGACGGTGCTCGCCGCGAGCGTGAGCCCGCCGGTGAGCGCCGTGGCCGCGCCGCTCTTGAAGGTGGCAACCACGGCCCCGGCGCCGACCAGCAGGAAGGCGAGGACGCGCAGGCACTTGCCCGCGACGGCCGCGACGAGCGTGGTGTCGCCCGACGTGGCGACGTCGACGGCGGCGTACCGCGCGACGCTCCCGACGGCCGGCATGGACTAGATCCCGGTGACGGTGCAGAACGCCGCCGGGCGGTAGACCACGAAGGCGACGCGCAGCCCCGCGCGGATCGTGCGCATGCCGCTCGTGAACTGCGTGCCGGTGAATCCGACCTCGACCTCGATGCCGCGCCGCTCGAAGAGCTGGCAGAAGTTCCTGAAGTCGCCGACGAGGCCGGTCCCCTCGGTGAGGCTGTCCGCCTGCACGACGCGCACGCCCCAGATCCGCTCCGGGCCCGGCTCCGAGGGGCTGCCCCAGATGTAGATGCCGTCCGCGGTGCGGAGCAGGCGGATCTCCTGCCAGTCGTTCGGGTGCACGACGAAGGCGTCGGGGAAGGCGCGCCCGGTGACGCGGACCTTGGTCAGCGCCTTGTACACGGCGTCTGGCACGGGATCCGTCCCCTTCGCCTGCGTCTGGATCCCGGTGACGTTCAGGATTCCGAGCAGGTTCGGCGCGACGCCGTTGCCGTTCAGTACCTGGTTGTCGAGCCGCTGGCGGATGCCGAAGGTGAGCCGCTGCGTGAGGTAGCTCTGGACGCCCTCGACGTCCTCGAGCTGCTCGTCGGAGACGGGGATCGAGTCGCCGATCGAGCGCACGGTCGAGCTCTTCTCGGTCAACTGGAACGCCGACTCGGCGTAGGCCGCCGCCTCGGCGCGCTCCGCCGCGCCGTGCGTGCGCGTGGTCTCCTCCATGTAGACGATCGCCGCCTGCTGCGTCGTGCCCGTCGGGATGATGTCGAGCACCTGGATCGGCCGCGTCGCCGCCTCGATCACGAGGCCGGGAATGCGGGTCGTCTCCGGCGGCCAGCCCGCGGTCGTGATGAAATTGGCCTTGAGCTCCCGGAGGCCGAAGCGCTCGTCGGTCCAGCTCGTCGGCGTGCGGCCCGTGCGCCAGTCGCTGAACGGCTTGCTCTTGACGATGATTTCGCCGAGCGTCAGCCCAGCGGGCTCCGGCGTCTCCGGGCCGGGCCACGGGAGCGTCCGACGCGCGGCCTTCCGCTCGCGCTCGGCCTCCTCGAGGATCTGGCGGGCCTGATCCTCGATCGCCTTGAGCTCGCGGTACCGCTCGTACTCCTTGGCCTCGTCCTCGGCCTGGCGGTTCCACTCGCGGAGCTTGGCGACGGCGCCCTCGGCGTCCGTGGCGCCGGTGAGCTCGAGCACGCGCGGCTTGCCGAAGTCGAGCGCCTCGCCGGCGGCCTCGAAGACCTCGGCGATCCGGCGCTGGGTGGCGAGGAGTTTCTCCTGGGCTTCGCGGACCTTGTGCATCGGCTCCTCCCGTGGGCGCCGGATGCAGCTCCGCGAACATGACGACGGGCCACCCGGCGCGTGAATCGCCGCAGTGGCCCGTCGAAAGGCCGACAGTGCGTGCTCCCGTGGAGGCTAGTGACCCTCCGGCGCTAAGTCAAGGGCTGACAACAGCTGTGAAAGAGATGACTATGAGTCACGGAACGGTTCGAACACGTTCTGCCAGCCGCAGTTGGGGCAGCGCCAGACCTGGCGCGGCGGGGGGATCAGGGCGCGGAGATCGGCCGCGTGCCGGAGGACGCCGACCAGGCGGAGCGGGACAGCGGTCTCGCCGCACCAGTAGCTGCAGCGGTAACACCGCACCTCGTCCCGCACGTCGGGCTCAGGCACGCGGCAGCAGGCGCGCGCGCGTGCGCTCGAACCGCGCGAGCTCGACGAGGATCTGGCCGCGGAGCGCGGCGGTCGGGTCGGCCGCCTTCACGGCCACGGTGCGCGTCCCGACGCCGGCGCCCACCAGCACGGGCGAGACCTCGTGCACACGCACGCGCTTGAGGACGCGCCGGGCCCCGAGGGCGCGGAACTCCGGCGTGAGCTCGGCCGTCTCGAGCACGTCGAACCCGTAGCTCCATTCCTGCAGGTCGCCCATGGCCTGCACCGTCGCGAACGTCTCGCGGCCCGCCGTCGTCTCGAGGAAGAACCGGCCGCGGAATCGCGCCTCGGTCGGCGTGACGCGGAGCTCGCCGCGGCCGACGGGCAGCGCGCCGAGCCAGGACGTGTGCCCGTACGCCGAGAGGCGGACCGGGGCTCCGTCCTGGAACGCCTCCGGCAGCGTCAGGTCGCCGTCGCTGTCGACGACGCCGAAGGTGGCGATCACGGCCTCCACGAGGCCCTGCGCCTCGTCGGCGACGCTGACCTTGAGGCTCTTGCGCGTGCGCGCCCGCTGCTCGGCCCGCCAGGCGGCCTCGCAGACGGCGTGGCGCTGCGCCGGGTCGGTGAACTCGTCGGCCAGCGCGCGGTGGCAGCGCGCGATGAACTCATCGTGCGTCTCGTCAGCGGCGGGCGTGGGAATCGGCATCGTCGGTCGTCTCCTCGTCAGCGGGGACCTCCGCGGGCGGGCGCGGCGGCACCCAGAAGGCGTTCGCGGGCTGCGCGTAGATCTCATCCTCGGGCCCGACGCGGAACCCGAGCTCGCGCTTCGCCTCCGAGCGCTTGAGCAGGCCCATCGCCCAGTGCGCCCGCACGCGCTCGTGCTTCTCGCTCACGTCCTCCATCAGCGCGGGCACATTCGCCGTGTCGAACCGCAGGCGCCAGCGGTCGGGTCGAGGCTGGAGATCGGGCAGGAGCTGCCGCGCCACCTGCTCGGCGACCAGTTCCTGCAACGGGATCACGCAGTCCGTCCACGCCATCCGCCTCATCTCCCGCATCGTCGCGCCGACCTTGGTGGTCTGCAGCCCGGTGCCGAAGCCGACGACGGCGGCGGGAATGCCGAGCGCTGCGCACACGCGCTCCTCCGCGACGTCGCGCAGCGGCGAGACGTCGAGGCCCTGCATGTTGTACTGCAGCACGTTGACGTCGGTCGGCTGGCCGAGCGCGAGCGGCTTGCCGCGCTCGTCCCCCGTGAAGTGCTGCAGGATGTACTCCTTCGTCGCCTGCACGTCCTCGCGCGACGCCATGCCGCGCTCGCGCGGCGCGATGATGATCCCGATGATCCCGAGGTTCTTGAGGATCGCCGCGGCGAAGTTGGCGGCCTGGTCGTCGGTGTAGATCTCGCGCGCCACCGACGCGAGCGGCGAGAGGCCGAGGCGCGGGTTGCGCGGGTCCAGCCCGTGGCGGATGTGGACGACGTCCGCGACGGGCACGTCGATCACGCGCCCGCCCGTGGTGTACCTGTACCGCTCGATGAACGCGTCGGCCGAGGTCCAGTGCGGCGCGATCATCGTGCTGGGCACCCACCAGAGCTGGACGACCTCGTCGAAGCCGTTCCTGACCTTCAGCCAATACGCGTTGCCCGACAGCATGAGGTCGAGGATCGTCGCCATCCAGAGCTCGCGCCCGCCGTAGAACGGCGTCGGCCGCGCCAGGAGATCCGTGAGCGGATGCGGCTCGACGCGCTCCCATTCGCCGTCGCGGAGCCGCTCGACGACCGGCGCAGCCTGCGGGAAGTTCCGCATGAGCCAGTTGAGCGGCGGCGCGATGACCGACGACTGCAGCCCGTCGCCCACCTCGCGGCCGTAGTTGATGCGCGTGCCGGGAAAGAGCAGCGTCGCCCACGACGGGCTCGCCGGGAAGAACTCCTTGAGCCGTTGCGCCGTCCGCCGGACCGCGCGCCACGCCGCGGTGAAGAGTTTGAGGATCATGCCCGCCCCCGCCAGCCCGCGTTGCACGGCTTGCACGTGCCGCGCAGGTTCTCCGGCGCGCTCAGGCCCCCGCGATGGAGCGGCACGATGTGGTCCACCTCCGTGGACGGCCGTGTCCCGCAGAGTGTGCACACCGG
>ENA-ORXB01001104-ORXB01001104.1-sediment-metagenome-genome-assembly--contig:-NODE-1104-length-36741-cov-26.858253_pt1 | contig 36741 bp, 34 predicted proteins | sample MGYA00237863_ERZ511475 | MGnify/ENA primary metagenome ERZ511475 (study PRJEB26305, sample SAMN06343858) | sediment metagenome | isolation source: hot spring sediment | place: Canada: British Columbia... | reverse complement strand
CGGCGTTTCAATCCCCTCGCGGGGATTTTGGTTTTTTGAAGGTGCTCATGCATTGTTCGGTACTCGTGTTGGTCGGGATGAGTTTCAATCCCCTCGCGGGGATTTTGGTTTTTTGAAGTTCCGGTTCACCCGAAGCGAGATCGGCTATTCAATTGTCTGTTTCAATCCCCTCGCGGGGATTTTGGTTTTTTGAAGCAAACGCCCGACACATACTACATTGTGTCGGCGCTCGCGGCTCGTTTCAATCCCCTCGCGGGGATTTTGGTTTTTTGAAGGGTACCACATCCGCCGCCGCATTGCAACGCGCTCGCTGATGTCTTTTGCGCGGCAGGGGTGATCTGGCCGTGTTGTGTAAAGTCTTTTGCACCATCCGGCGATGAACAAATGCTGTTTTTGCTCATTGTAGTCCGATCCCGCGCCATTCAGGGCCGATGTTTGCCCGAACGATAATTAGATGATGTAGATGTCCTGGCTGGTTTCTGGAGGTGGGCCGTCGCCAATAATTTCGATTTGCTCGCGACACGAGGCGCACAGCCGATAGATGCGTAGCCGATCTCCTTCTTCGTCTTTGATGAGGCGGTTGAGTTTCTGGCGGAGTTGCCGATAGGCCGGGAGTTCGAGGTCGCATTCAAAGACGCTCTCCAGCACGCGCTGGCCGTAGCCTTCCAGTAGTTTGGCGATTTTGAGCCGGCGCTGGTCGACGCTGATGTCGTATGAGATCAGGTAGAACATTGGCCCACCTCTTTGATCGTTATCGGGCGGTGAATGGTTCGTAACGCTCCTGTTGGCCGCGAATGACGCGCGCCAGACGCCGGGCCTGCAGGGCGATGCAGCGCTGGTAGGTGACTTTGCCCGGCCCGCTGTCGGCACCTTCTGGATGGGTCGCTTCGGTACGCATCCGCTCTTCAAAGGCGGTCAGGAAGGCACGCTTGCCCTCATCGGTGATGATGACCGGACGCGCTTCGTCACCCGGTTGAAAGTGTTCCAGCCGGAGCCGGCCATCGTTGCAAACACGTACAACCAGTGAGTCGATGAGGAGCGGGCGGAATTCTTCCATCAGATCAAGGGCCAGCGATGGCCGTCCGTAGTCGAGGCTGTGCAAAAAGCCAAGGTAGGGGTCGAAGCCGGCAGCCTGTACCGCACCCAGGGTTTTGTGGGTCAGGAGGGTGTAACCAAAGGAGAGTAACAGGTTGACCGGGTCGGGCGGCGGACGACGCTGGCGACTGCGGAAGTCCCATTCTGGCTCGATCAGGCTGCGCAGGCCGGCAAAGTAGCGGGCAGTGGCACTTCCTTCGACACCCAGGAGTGCGCTGAGCCGGGTGGTGCGGCGCACCCGTTTGATGTAGGCGTCGAGATCGTCAGCCGCAGCCAGCGCTTCGGCTGGTGGGGTCGCTCGATTGCGGCTGAAGCGCTGGAGCAGCGCCCGTTGGTTGCGCAGTTTGCCTTCGACAAAGCTCTGCGCTAAGCGCAGGGTGCGTTCGCTGTCGGCAGCACAGGCGTATTGAGCCTGGCGTAAGGCGACATGAGCGGTAACTTGACCGACCAGGCGCCCCTGGTAGCTGCCGTCGACGGTCATGAAGGTGACTTCGATGCCCCGATCAAGGAGTCGTTTGATGGCCGGTGTGCTGATGCCGATGTTGCCAAAGATGACGATGTCGTCAACTTTGACCAGCGGCACGCTGCCGATGATTTCACCCGCTCGCCGCACGACGATCCGTTCACCGTCACAGCCAATTTCGGCACCTTGTTCAATCAGATAGAGTGTCGCCATTGTCTACCGCCTCGCGCTGTCTGGGCTGATCGGTTTTGGTGAGGAGACGCGCCTGTCCAAAGCCACGAGTGGTGCCGGCACCGATTCCACTAAAGAAGGCAAAGCGGGCCAGGACGTCAATGCAGGCACGCCAGTACCGATCCGGGTTGATGGCGCGGAAGCTACAGCGGCCAACGGCGCCGATTTGGATGACGCCACCACTGGTCGGACTGGCTACGCTGCGGAGGTCGTAGCGATTGATGGCCAGGCATTCCGCCGCAAACCGGCGTACTTCATCGGGGAGCGCCAGCTCCGATGAGGCATTCCACTGTTCCAGTAAACTGCCAAAGACCAGGTCGGGAAGCGGAAGGGGGACATTCAACCCCCGCTGACGAAAGGTAGTTGGCGAGGCAAGGTGGAATGTCCAGACGCTCGGAAGCTGGTCGGGCCGGCTGAGCAGGGGCTGTGCCAGTTCCTGGTACGTTGCACTGCCCGCCCATGGATGTGCAGCACTGCTGTCGGCACGAGCGGTGATCCGCCACTCTAACCCGTCGAGATCGAGCGGAGCCAGGGCCGCCGGTGTCCAGTCGGTGGCAATCTGTTCGAGTTCGTCACTGAGCAGGGTGACCCGCAGGTGATAGTCACGAGCAGGATCGACTATTACCTTTGGTTCACCAGCCAGACCCCAGATGTTCGAGACGGTTAACGGTTTGCGACCATTGTCATCGTGAATGCGGGCCGCCAGCGCCGGATCGGCTTGCTGGATGAGACGGAGGATGGCGGCATGAGCGGCCCGGCTCAGATTACCGGCAACCTGAGCAGTCGTGAGCGGACGTAAGGTGAAGACGATGGCCTGTGGCATACGACATTCCCTGGATCATAGATATGCGATTTGATTGTTAAGGTACCACACATACGTTACATAATAGTATCCATTGTATCGACTATAAGCCCGGCCTGCAATGGGTAGAGAGTATCTACCGCCGGGCAAGCCCATGTGGGGCGGAGTGTTTACCGGTTGTTCTACCAAATCTTGCGCAACAATGTGCATCGTTCAGGTGTCATCCTCGTGCAGAAGTGTTACCGGGTGTGCCACTGGCGAGTTGCTCGTGGCTATTCGTCGGCGTTGGAGGGGCGACGCATGCGTCGCCCCTACCGGCGTCCAGCGGTGCATCGTTCAGGTACAGTAGCAGCTATGCTCGTAACGATCCCGTCCGGCATCTCCGTGACCAGGATGGGTAACGGTATGCCACGCGCCGGATCGTCAGCACGGCTGGCGCGGCAGCATGGCTGCCGCACTCCAAACGTCGCGACACGCGGATGATGAGCGTGTAAGGCAATCCATCCAGCACGTGCCGGCACGGCTGGAGCGGCGCACTGTCACCGAGGCGGTCGCCCAAAACAGCACCAATAGCAATCATACCAGCCGATACGCACATGGTTGACACCAGGTATGGGTAATGCATCCCCGTGACCGGGAGGGTCAACGACCTGACACGTGCCAGATCGTGTGTACGGCTGGCGCAGCAGCATGGCTGCCGCACACCAAACGTCGCGACACGCGGATGATGAGTGAGCAAGGCAACCAATCCAGCGCGTGATAGCACCACAGATGGTTGGTAGAGCGCGACAGTACAGCATTTTATGAAATAAGTTCTAGCCACGAGTAACCCTGTCTGGGAACGGTGTTCCCTCTGGAACGTGCTACGCCTGTGTGCGTGGCAGGATGCCGGCTGTGCACAGCCACGCTCAGAAGCGACACCATACTGCGTGTTGGAGAGCATATAATACCCCTTGTCACACCCGATTTGATGTAATAGACGTATGACATCCACACCGCATATGCGCCCCCTAAAGCTCCGCTCAGGACTGGGTCGCCTGGAGTAAGCGATCCAGGAGCTGGTTGATATGCTGGTAGGGTGATGGCGGCAATGGCTGGTGACACACCTGTTCGTAAAGCTGTTCGAGGTGAGGAACGATCTGGTCGGCAGCCGCCGGTGGCGCCTGCGGCCCGGCAAAGGCGCGGGCCAGCCCCGCCTTCTGCACCCCCTCCAGATGATGGGTCAGCTCATTACGCCGCTTGACCAGTTCACCAAGTCGATCAATTGCCGTCAGCAAGTTGTGTTGACCCGGTTGTGCCCGACCCAGCAGGTGACCGAGCAGTTCCCGCATCACAGAGCGGTCGGCAATGAGATCGCGGTTCGGATCGCGATCTCGACTGAGGGTGAATGTCTGCTGAGTCAGCCACTCCCGCGCCAGATAGGTGCCATCTGGATCGAGCTGCCGCTGCCGGTTGAGAAACCACGCCCCCTGTTGCAAACAGAGATAGCGCAGCAGGTTCTCTTCAAACCGTACCACCTGGGTGAGAAAGTCGGCATACAGGCCGATCTGGTAACGAGCCGCCGCTCCGTGTACCACTTCAGCCAGCAGGAACCGGCGCTCTGGTTTATTGACCTGCGCCAGTAAGGAATCCAGTTCAGCCCGCCATGGCCCGGCATTACGCACCCGCTGCAATGCGCTGCGTGCATTGACAAAGTCGAAGTTGAAGCGGTGATGGGCATAGGCGAGCAGAGGTGCAATCAGGCGTGCCGCCGTTGGCTCAAGCCGGTCGGTGATGATTGCCTCATGCTCCAGGAAGGTACGGGCTGCGGCGGCATAGGCATACGATGCGGCGTGGGAACGCAGCGAAGCCCGTAACGGCGTAGCCAGCAGGCGTTTGCCGGTGTTCAGGGCAATCGGCAGCGCCTGGTTGGGATGGACGGAGAGGATTTCCGTCTGACTGCCGAAGATTTCGGTGCCGGCAATGAGCAGACCGGTCGTCATCGCCGGGGTACCGCCGGTCACTTCAAAAAAGGCGGTATGGTGTGGGTACACCCGTCTCAACTCAGCCAGCCGCCGTTCGAGAAAGCGCAGGGTCAGGTCGTAATCGGAGGGATCGCACCCCTGACCATCTTCAGTCTGGATTGTCCAGATCGTGATCTGCTGCCCGTCGAGCCGCGGGTAGGGGGTGAGGCCATCACACAGTAAGCGCACAATAATCTGCGCCGAGTAGATGGTATCACTCGACCAGAATTGGGCGTTGCCGACGGGTGGTGGTGACTGGTCTGAGGCGATCAAGATCACGTGGTCGAGGATGACGTGACGAGTCGCCAGGTAGTGCAGCGCCTTGCTGATGATCGGCAGGCTGAAATCGCCGCACAATTCAGGATAGCGCGCCAGCGCTGTCTGCGCCCACTGCCGTTCGGAATGGCCGTTCTTGGGAAGAGCGGGATGCAGGACATCCCGCCCACCAACATTACAGATCAACAGAGCATTCATGAGCCTCTCCGCAGCTCGCGCTGAACCTTCCCGGCAATACGATCAAACGGCGATTCGTGAACAGGACTATCGAGCAGTTCTATCATTTTGTAGAGATCGGGCACAATCTGATCAGCACCACCCTTGTAGGCGCTATCAATCGCTTCCCGTGCGACACCGGCAAAGCCATGGGCAATCACGCTCTGGTTGCGCAATTCGGCCAGCGCGTCCAATCGGTTCAGGCGTTCGCGCACCCCACTCAGCCGCTCACGGTCTTTCTTCGTGGCAAAGGGAGTACCATCAGCCCGTGTTCCACCATTCAGGACAAACTCCAGTAATGCCTGCATCACCGGACGGTTCGGGCCATCGCGGTAGCGGAGCGGTTTGCCGTCAAGGGTACGCTGGTCGAGAAAGTCGCGCAGGGCCGGGTTGCCATCAATCTGCTCCAGATACCGCGCAAGACTGGCTTCGCGCTGTTCTTTGCTGAAATCGGTCGGTAAACCGAGGTATTTCTCGACAATCAGCCGCAACACGCCTTCCTGGAAGCGGAAGAGCCGACCGAGCAGATCGGCGTAACGGCCATTGCGATACGCGATGTCGGCACTGTACGCCACCTCGCGCAACAATGCGGCGGCGTCATTTCGGATCAACTGTTGTAGATCGTCTTGCAATTCACGACAGAACTCGCGAATACTACCACTGGAGTGGCGTTGCGCCCGTGCGCCCGCCTGCATGGCCTGCTGAAAGTCGAAGGCTTCGCGGTAGACGGCGTATTCGAGTAACGCGATAATCCATTCGCCAACCCGGGCAGCCCGCGCACTGAGCAGCGCAGCCGGAAAGTTGCGCTGGTCAAGCGCGTTCAGCGCGTTGACCCGCTGAAAGGCTTTGCTCATCTCTTCCCCAATCCGCAATTCGGTGACCTTACCACCTTCAGGCGGGTAGATGAAATGGCAGCGATCAGCGAAGGCAATCATTGCCTGAAGCTGAAGCGCAAAGTTACAGGCTGGAATACCACCCGCAGTAAGAATGTAACACCGATCAACCTGCTGATTGACGAAGCGCTGTAGCAGATAGGCATACGCCTCGAAGACCTCGTCGTAGACACTGGGATTGAGATCGGGGCCACGACTGTTCTCGATCCGCACGATCTCTACCTCGCTGACCTGACCGGCAAACTGTTCCCTGATCAGACGCTGCGCGATATGAGCCAACCAGATCGTGTCCTTGTCGCGGAGACTGACGCCGAAGCGATCTGGTTTGGTTGTCTCCGGATTTTCCGGCTGGTCGGTGTAAAAACAGACCAGTCGCAACTGATCAGCCGGATGACGCCCGGCAATGAAGCGCAGACATGGCTCAATAATCGGCAACTCGAATTGATGTTCGGTAAAACTACGCCAGAGCTGCTCGCCTTCGGGACGTGGTTTGGAAGGACGTTTGCCATCGGCGACCAGATCACTGTTACCGAGATTGCACATCACCAGAATAGTCATTTGCCACGCTCCTCTATCGTCAGACAGACCCAACCGGGAGGCAACCAGGGTTGACCGTTGCGCATGATGACGCGCCGCGACGCCGGGAAGAGATCGCCGGTTCGGAAGCGTTCAGAACGCTGGCGGTTCAATTTCATGTTGTACCCACGAACTGCGCTGACAAACACCTCTTCACGTGTACCTTCACGCAGGATGGTATCGAGCGTTTTGCTGCGCCAGCCGGCCCCCCAGCCGATTGGAAGCAGGAAGGCATTGGTATTCTCCAGGGCCACCAGGCGTTCGGCCAGATCGGCGTAGAAACGGCTGATCTGGGTGGCATCGGGTCGGTTGTGAAAGAAGGCTTGTTCGCCTTCGATCAACACCCTGGCCCGCCGCCGCCCGAACGCAGCCAGTTGCGCCGGCTGGAGATATTGCGGCCAGTTGCCGAAATCGATCACCGCACGGGCAGCAGCGTTTGTGAATGGGTACTGCTCGATACGCAGCGTTGCCAGCAACGTCGTTCCATCTGGGATTGCCTCGACGGTAATCGGCGAACCGCGTGGGAAGACGCGGATTTGCAGTAGTTGCGGGCTTTGCGCCACCGGCTGCGAGTCGCTGATGTGGAAGGCACGCATCACATCACGCAGCAGATCATGGCTTACCCGCCGATCCTCGCGCTGCTTGCGACCGTAGAAGATTCGTTGTTCGAGCGCACGTGCCGCCTGACGTCTGTCTTTGGCATTATTAAACTCATTCAGCGCCTGCGCTGCCCGCTGCGGGGCCAGTGCCCAGGCCAGCACTGTGCGTAACGCTCCTTTCAGCGACGAGCCGGGTAAATACAGCCGATCCGCCGGGTCTTTGACACAGGTCAGAATCTCACTCTGCCCACTCTTTACCTCCGGGCGCCCGGCATACGAGTAGCGGAGCAGCCCTGGAACGGTGCGAATATCGTCTATCGTTAACAAACCGGTTTTGAATAGATCGCTGACACCGCTGTTCTGAAGCAGTTCTGCCGGGATAGCGACTGACTGTGCCGTTCCCGATTCGAGTTCAGCCCGTTCCTGGCGCAGTTGCGCCAATTTCTGAGTGATTTCAGTCCCTTCAGCCCGTAATCGCCTTTCTTGCTCTGCCTCCTTCAGCGGGTCTTTTGGCGGTGCTGCCATGAAACGCTTGATGTCCTCGACATTTCGCTGGCGGCGCCGCAGCAGCCGCTCTTCGCGCTCGGCCAGCTTCGCCAGCAATTGTTCACGGGACGGTTGGCGCTCGTACCAGCGCTGAAAGGCCAGCTCCAGCACGGCGTCACTGTTGATAACATAGGTTGTCTGCGCATCGAGGTAGAAATCAACCTCTTCGTGCAGGCGGCCTCCGTCCAGCACGCAGAGCGGGCTGATCACCTCAACACGCACCTGATAGACCTGATTGATCGACGGCATAGCACTCCTCACTTGCTGTCTGCCGGCAGACCGACGGCCAGGGCCAGGCCGCTGCGATAGACCGGATGCGAAACACTGGCATCTGGACGCACGTCGAGAATCTGCCCACCCGGTAGCCGTTCGTCGCACACCAACACCGCGCCCTCGGTGAGCATCATGACCGCCTGCCGACGGTAGGTCGAGCCATCGGCGGCCAGAAACCAGCCGCTGACCCTGGTAAGCTGGTACGTTGAACGTTCGTTACGTACCAGCGGTAGCTCGGCAGGGGTCGGAATGTAGCGCGACAGTAAGACTGCCCGCTTGTGCGGAGAAGGGAGATCGAGCGTCAGTGCCGTGCCGTGCTGCCAGGCAAACGCGCCATAGCCATTCGTGCGCTTCCCGCCCAGTCCACTCTCACCAAGGAGCGTCAGCAGATGTTCAAAAGACGGCCTGGCCTGGGCGTCGGCAAATGCAACCAGGAGAGACAAACCGGCCCCGACCGCAAAACTAATCCGCCCCACTTCGTAGTAGGCCGACGCCGCGCTCAGACGGTCAAGCGTGACGTGTGGGGTTGCTTCGACATGCCAGAGCGGGGTGGCGGTCAGACGCGCCCGCCAGGCGTCGCTGCTCTCGGTGGCAGTCTGCTTCCAGGGGGCCGGCAGACGCCGTGCGTCCTCCTCGCTCAGCCAGATTTTGCCCTGCTGGAGACTGATCGGGTCGGCGGGCAAGGTTTCCCCTTTGCACACGGCGACAAAGAGTGACGGCGAAAGGTAGCGCAGCTTTTTGAGCTGTTTACCGGCCAGTTCTGCCGTCGGGGGCAGATGAATGGGCAACAAAGGGCGCGGGAGCAGCGGCAGATCGCCAATCCGCGGCAAGAGCGAACTATGGCGCAGGGGCGGTTGATCGGCGAGAAACGGCTCGACCCACACCGGTGCGCCATCAGCAGTCCGGCGCGGATCGTTCAGGGCCGCCTGCACCACCAGCGCGGCAAAGAACGAGTCGGAGGCGAGAGTCTCACCGGTTTCTTCCAGACCGATCCCCTGCCGGCCAAAGTGGAAGCTGAGGTTCGCTGCGCCGGCGGGTGGGATCAGATGGTAGACGGATAATGTCGGCATGCAGACCTCCCCACGACCTATGCCGGGTTAAAGAATCTCTGCAACTCTTCCAGCAATCCATTGCGGTCAAGTTCGCGCAACTCTTTTGCCTCGCGGATAGTCGTTAATTCACCATACCGACCAGATTCGAGCCTGCGTGCGAGGACGGTGATGTCACGCAGCCGTACCTGACCATTTCCACGCGACCCCATCCCACCGAGGTAATCGTCTTCGAGGTAGGTGAATGCCTCGTAGACTGAGCCAAACAGCCTGATCACGTCCGACAGTTGTTCGCCATTACCGACGTAGAGGCTATAGACCACCTCCGCCGGGCCAAAGACGGCCCCTGCCGGCACTCGCTCGATCTGCCGCGGCGCAGCGGCTGATGTCACCCGGTCAATCGCCGCTTCCCACTTGATCTCGGTATAGGGCAGATCGGTGCGCAGCCGGCGTAGCTCCTGTTCAGACTCCCTGGTCAGCGGTACGTCACGCACGATCAGGCGGGTCGGGACATCGATGGTAAGCTGTTTATGATTGGGTAAGGTACCGAACACACCGGCAATCTGGTAGTAGCGCTGGTACTCTTCAGGATTCGTTGGTACATGAATAAAGACACCCTCGTTGATCCTGAATGTCTGCGGTGCGCCGTAGACCTTCTCCATCAACGAGCGCAACTTGCCCTTAAGCGATGAACCGGGGATGTAGGGCTGATTGGTGATCGGATTACGGATAACCGGTTTATCCAAACCGCCGATCTCCAGACCTCCGGCAGCACCACCGATATGCAGACCGGTCAGCAATTCAATACTGGCGCGTAACACAATCCGACCGTGCAGTGTGACCATGCGCGTGCTCATGCCTGATACCTCCCTGACTAATTCGTCTTGCCACCATAGCGACGGTGATAGGCCAGAATAGCCTCGAACAGATTGACAAAGGTCTGGAAGCGATTCTTGTCGTTCCCGATCAAACCAATCGCATCCGAAAGAGTTTCCACCAGCTCTTGCAATGCCTGATTATTGCTAAACCGCCCAACCTGATAGGCCATTTTGGGCTTCAGCATCAATAGACGGCGCTGAACGTCCAGCGAAAGCTGTTGATCGGTCGGCAGCACCTCCTGCTCAATCGAGCGCACTTCGCCAAAGATATTGCGGATTTGCGAGGTGGTCAGGCCATTCCGACCTAGCTCTTTCCCCAATCGATCCGCTTCCTGCACCAGTAACTTCATAGCCTCTTCCGACGATTCGGTCATGATGCGCTGCAGGTTTTCCGACGAAATCCGCTTGACTCCCACAGCTTGAGGATTTGACGAACGACCCATTGTCATTGCTTACCTCCCTGTTTTGGCTAGCAGCTCCCACGATTATCTTTCGCGCTCACTCCCCCGTAACAACAACTGTGCCCAGCGTGCGGCCAGACCTGCCGGGATCACCGTCCGTTGCACAATTGCTTCCGGGCTGATCAATTGCTCGCGCAAGTCAACCACTCGTGACCGAATGGATTCGGGAGAACGTTCGGCCAGGCGCGTCAACTGGTACGCCCCTTGCCACACCCACGGGCCAACCGTTAACTGCGCAGCACCGGCACGGTTATAGCGGGTGCGGGCAAGTAAAGCCAGCCGTTGCACCGTCATTAGCAGGCCACGCGGCGCACCATTCGCAATGAGATCAAGCAGCTCATCTTTGAAGCGAGCCGCCTGCGCAAAGGCATCCCAACTCAGAGTCTGGCCCAGGAACGTAATCGCATCTTTGCTCCGACCGTCGGGATGACGGTAGGCTTTCGCCGCATCCAACGCATTGCCGGCGTCTTCCGCCGCCTGGTAGAGTGGATAACCGGCCTGATGCAGGGTAATCCCGGCAGAGAGACTCACCGGCGGCTGCACTGTCGGCCCGGCACCGGTGGCGTAGCGAATAAAATCATTGCGTATCTGCTGCGCCAGCTCCGGGATGAGGTGCCACGATCCGACCAGGAACAGATCATCGCCACCGCTGTACACGGCGTAAATCCCGCCCTTCCCCTGCTGATTCCGCCGCCGACACAACTCACCGACCCACCCCTCAAAAAACCGGCTCAAGGCGCTACTGAGCGCCGCCGTCACCGCCAGACCACCCATGCCGGCAGGACGTTGCAAGCCTTTACCAAACAGATCACCGAGATTGTCAACGTCCATACGCAACACCGCAATGCGCGGGACTCCATCGCTCAGGTGCGCGAGGAGATTGAACGGTGCGACATCACCGACCTGTATCTCTGGCGCTTGATCGGGATCGAGCTTGCGGTAGAGCGGAAGATCGTCCTCGCGCAAGCGATAGGCTTCGGTGACGGTGTAGCGCTGACCGATAGCGCTGGCGTCTGCGGGCAATTGCGGCACCGTATCATCGTTGAGGGCCAGCAGGCGTTGAGACAATGACCGCACCGACGAGAGTTCCTCGCTGAGCCGATAATCCACACCCAGCGCCGTGATTGCCTGCCGCCACGTGGCACCATCACTCTGGGATGCGGTAAGATTGACTGCCAGCACTGCGGCCCTAGTCAATTGCCGGCCCAGCTCTGCCAGCGACTCACCGAGGGCATCGGGCGCCTCGCTACCATCGCTACGCGGCGGACGCGGCGGGCGGGGCTGAAACATCCGGGCAAATTCGCTATCGTCGAGGGCGGCGAACCGACGCCGCTTGTCACGGTCAATTGCGTCGCTCAGCTCACGCCAGGTTTCATCGGTATACTGTTCCGGGGCAAACGGTTCGGTTGATCCCAGCGCCAGGTAGAGCGAGCCGTCATGCGATTGCAGGAGTATACGACCGAGATGCTGCCGCCACTCCAACACCTGCGCGGCAATACTACCCGGCAGCACAGCGTAAAAGCGGCCACCACCGGCGTACAGCAAATTACAGAGCGGCATCCCACTATTGCGCAACACCCAGTAAGCGCAGGCTTCGGTCAGCAACTGCAAATAGAACGAACGACCACGCAACTGGCGTGCTGCTCCCGCAGCCGGGATGCTGTAGAGGAACTCTTGCAGACCTGACAGATCGCCCCCTAGCAGACAGATCAGGCCGTCGGTTGTCGCTGACTGCGCTGCCTGCACGGCGGCGTGCAGCCGGGCCAGGTCGTAGAGCGAGACACCGGGTAGGGGTGAGGGCCAGGCCCAGGCGTACCGTTGCAGCGTAATGAGTAGACATTCCAGGCGTCGGGTCGGGTCGGTTTCACGCTGTGCCGCTGCCAGCCCAGACTGCAATGCCTGTTTCAGTTCAGCCGATGGTGGTTGCGCAGTCGCTTGCGGGAAGAGCACCTCTTCGCGGCAACGGAGCATGGCCGGCGGTTGCCAGCAGTCTTTGACGCCGGCCCGCAGGCGGGTAAAGACACTGGACAGGGCCGGTTGCAACGGCGGCCAGGTTGCCTGTGGTTGCTGCCCGACAACACGCCATGCCGATTCCCGTAGCGACTCGCTGACGGCATCATTACGCTCACCGAGGGCGGCCAGTGTCCAGGAGTGCAAAACCTGCCAGGCAACGGTTGAGGGGTCTTCAGCATGTGTCATTCCAGTTACTCCATGCTATATCACGATCTTCTCTGCATAGTGTAGCAAATGACCGCTTCACAAATGTGGATTTGAACCTGATAAGGGGATGAAGATTTTGTAAGGAAATAGGAGATAGGAGAGAGAAGGTAGGAAATAGGAGAGAGAAAGCAGAGCATAGCGTTTGTATAGTGATGTTTATAGTTGTGAAAGGAGTTGAGTTGTGGTTATTATAACATATCAAATCTGGGTGCAGAAAAGTCATGCACGGAGATAGTGCTGATCTATCTCTGGGGACGCGCACCTTCCGGCTCGCTCTTCACCTTGCAACGACACGCCATGCCTGATGCCGACGGGATGCTGCAACCCTGAACCGGTTTGTGACAGTGGGTGCTATTCGGCACAAGAGGTTTCCGCCCCTGTGAACTGGGAGCGCGAGCCTCCGGCTCGCTCTTCACCTTGCAACGACACGCCATGCCTGATGCCGGCGGGATGCTGCAACCCTGAACCGGTTTGCAACAGCGGGTTCCATCCGGCAGTTAGAGATTCCCACCCCTCACCGCACTCCCCAGGCCCTCCATCCCAACCTCCCCCCGCTGGGGCTATGCATTCACATGTCATGCTGCGTTAGGCCGGACTGCAAGCGCTCCCTGTGGCGGCTCCCCGTGGCGCAGGCTTCCAGCCTGCGTGCAAGCACCTCACCACCGCCGGCAGGTGCTGGCCGTGGCCGCTGGTGCGCAGGCTTCCAGCCTGCGTCACGGGCTGATACACCGCTTTCCCATTCGTGACGTGAGACCCACGCGACAGCATGACAATGCGATAGTGTCCGGGAACACGCACGATGAGATAGGCGCTCCTGATGCGTGAAGAGGTTGACAAAATAGTTATGGGTAATGCATAGCCCCAACGGGGGGGAATCACCTTACAATTCCTCCCCCAGCGGGGGGAATCACCTTACAATTCCTCCCCCCAGCGGCTATGCATTACCCACATGTCGCGCTGCGTTAGGCCGGACTGCAAGCGCTCCCCGTGGCGCAGGCTTCCAGCCTGCGTGGATGCATTCCTCTCTACTGCCGGCAGGTGCTGGCCGTGGCCGCTGGTGCGAACACGTCTACGCGCAGGTATCACATTCATGACAGACCGACTCGATGATCGAAACGATCACATCCAGCTTCTTCGTGACCAGGATGGGTAATGGTATGCCACGCGCCGGATCGTAAGTACGGCTGGTGCGGCAGCACGGCTGCCGCACTCCAAACTGCGCGACACGCACACGATGCGCGTGTAAGGCAACCCATTCAGCACGTGATACCACGACTGGAGCAGCGCACTGCCATCGGGCCAGTCACCCACAACAGCATCCATGGCGATCATACCTGCTGATACGCACGTGGTTGACACCAGGTGTGGGTAATGCATAGCGGGGGCGGGTGAGGGGAGGGCAGACGTGTGATCCAGGGCTTCCTGATAGGGTAGACGTTGGGTTCGATCATCTGTCCTGGTCGTTTGTGCATGCCGCCAGGGGCGGGAGCTTGCTTTTGGCTCCTCCCTCCAGCACTGGTACCGGCACCATGCGCGCCGAAGGCGCGCGCTCCCAGTTCCCGGCTGGGGAGCACGCCCGTCATCACACCCCTGACCCGCTCCGGCACGCGGGCAATGCAGTATGCGAGTTATGGGTAATGCATAGCCCCGCTGGGGGGAGGTGACACAGGTGATCCCCACTGGAGGCACGGGCGGGCTGGGGATGTGCTCCCGCCCCCAGCGGGGGCGGGCCGGGGTGGGGGCGGGTTGCAGGGAGTCCTGACCTATCACTCTACAGCTAACGTCGGACGGTCGATCCTAAACGGGGCGAGCGCAGAGGGAATGGTACCGGTCTGCACGGCTTCGGCGAGATGGCGACCAACAATAGCCGCAAATGGCATGCCGTGACCAGAGAAGCCACCGATAGCGAAGAGACCGGGCATGGGGTTGACCACGATTGGCAGATAGTCGGCTGTGAAGGCCATTGCCCCCGACCAGCGTCGTTCGATGTTGATACCCGCCAGGGTCGGGAAGAGGCGACCGAGACTGGTCTCAAGCGCTCCCTGGACTTCAGGACTAACCTCGCCGGGCTGTACCCCAACGTCATGATTGGGCGCAATAGCCCGACAGCCACCGAACAACACCTGCCCCGTCACGGTTTGTTGACCATATTCACCGGTAGGAGTGAAGCTGGCTCCGAAGCCACAGGCAATGAACGGCTCAACCGGTACCGTACAGAGTACCTGCCCGCGTACCATCGTAATCCGCCGGGCAAGTTCCGGTAGCACGTCACCACTCCAGGCATTAACGGCAATCACTGCCGCAGCAGTGTCGGTGGTACCGCGATCTGTGATCAGGCGTAGCCTGCCGTTGGCGGTGATTACCTGGCGCAGAGTGACACCCCAGCTACACAGGGCACCATGACGCTGCGCAGCGGCCAGCAACCCATACACCAATCGCCCGGAATGGAGCGTCCCGGCAGCCGGATTGAAACGGGCACCACTGACGGCTGCCCCTAACGGAATCGCCACCAGTTCCTGGGCAGTTGTGCGGTCGAGCAATTGCGCCGGAAAGCCATCACCCTGTAACGCCGCGACTGTTGCGCCGGCAATGGTCAATTGCGCTTCACCAATTGCCAGATTGAGATTGCCGTGCAGACGCAGATCGCACTCAATCTGTTCTTGCTGGATCAGATCAACCATCAAGCGCTGCCCGGCCAGACTGAGAGCGTACAGTTCGCGTGTAGTGGATACCCCGTAACGGGCAGTCGCAGCAAGATAATTCTCGGCCAGACCGGCGGCGAGGATGCCACCATTGTGGCCACTGGCCCCGGCTGCCGGCCCGTGCCGGTCGATAATGAGTGGTCGCAGACCGGCCCGTGTGAGCCAGAGGGCCGTCGCTGCCCCAACCACGCCGGCACCTACGACGACTACGTCGGCGGTTGATGGTAGATCGACGCCCGGCAGCGGTGACTGATGAAGGGTAGCATGCCAGTGTGAACGCAACATACAATCATCCTGTTGTCTGAGAACTACGGTAGCGCATGTATTGTACCGTAATGCTCATCCAACAAGACAACGATCACCGTACTTCGATGCGCAACTGTTCACCCTGATGGACAGAACAGATCAACTCGTAAACACCGGGACTCCAGTACCGTTGCACAAACCGCTGACCGGGAACGATGCGGAACGGGCCAATCGTAACTTCAACGCTATCGTTGTTCTGGATCACGAGCGTATCGTGTTGACGCAGGTCGATGATAATCGTCGAAGGAAAAATAGTTACTTCTTCGCCTGCGGCCAGCCGTGCCGCTGTGCCGGGTGGAATTTCAAACACCAGTTGCCGCTGACGATTGGTCGTCGCCTGCCAGAGGATACTCCCTCCAATCGCGATCATGGCTATGGCAACGAAGAGCACGACAATACGAGGTGTGAAGCGGCTGCCGATTGTCAGCCGCTGTTGGAAAGGGTGAGCTATCTGTTTGAAAAGCGCCTGCCGATGGCGCGTTCCTTCATTCATACATGGTGTTGTCATTGCACACACTGCCAGTCTACCCACGAGGTGGATTGCGCAACAGCGCCTGCACATCGCTCACGATGTCATCCACCGGTGTGCCATGTGCCCAGAGCAGGCGCCAGTTGCCGGCCTGATCGATAGCATAAATGTAGCCGGAATGGTCAATGGTATAGCCCAGACCCGAATTGGGTAGCTCGCGTTTGATGACCGTTACCCCATAGTTTTTGTAGACCTGTTCCAGCACTGCCCGATCCCCATTCAAGCCCAGGAACGTTGGGTTGAACGCTGCCAGATAACGTTGCATCAAATCAGGCGTATCGCGCTCAGGATCAACCGAGACAAACACAACCTGCACCTTCGCCGCATCATTACCGAGCTTCTCCATTACCCGCTTCAAGTCACCGAGTGCGGTCGGGCAGATGTCAGGACAATGGGTAAACCCAAAAAAGACCAGGACAACCTTGTCACGATAGTTGCTGAGACGAAACTCATTCCCAAACTGATCGACCAGCGGTATCTCTGGGGCCGGATTCGGCGGTTCGAGCACAGTGCCGCGAAATTCATATGCGCCACAACCGCTGAGCAGCAGTGCGCTCAATACGGCAAGGATTAAGGTGATGAGATGTTTCATATCGGTTACCTGCACTACACTGATAGGGTGGAGATGGGCAATGGCCCATCTCCACTCTGCCTGGTTATCGTATTCAAGAGCGAACAGAAATGTCACCCAACACAACGTCTACCGCGTCAGAAAGCCTTGATTCAGGTTTCCAATTCTCCCTCTCGCGCGCTGCGCAGGAGAGGGGCCAGGGGTGAGGGCATTCATCCCGAATGCGCTCGCACGTTCTGTTCGCCACCTCCAGACCGCCTACGGCTTGCGTACCGGTGCCTTGACCTCGATGGTTTGCCCGCTGCGCGTGGTGAGTTTGATCGTCACTTCATCACCCTCTTTAAGGTCACGGTTCAGACCGATCAACATCACGTGGAAACCACCCGGCTTCAGTTCAACCTGGCCATTGGCCGGCACCTCGATGGCTTCAACCTGTCGCATCTGCATGACATTATTTTCCATAATGACGTTATGCAGTTCGACCGACCTGGCAACATCGCTCTCGGCCTTCACAATCGCGTCCGCAGCACCATTGTTGACGATCACCATATACGCGGCGCTGACAGCAGTATTTCCGTATTCGCTCCCGTGGCTATGGCCCTGGTCCCCCCCCATGCCGGCCATCGGGGTAGCCTGATTGCCCATATTCCCCATCGCGCCGGACTGATCGTCGGCCATGTTCATCATCGCGGCCCGTACCCACGGATCGCGCACCGTAATCCCACCACTCGTCGCACCGCTCTGATTCGCCCCACAACCGACCAATACCACCAGCAATACTGCTGTAACTGACAGGAAAAAGAGACGTCGCATTGTATCACCTCACAACGTAAAGACAAAACGAAACACGACAACTAAACCCTGCCCAGGCTTCCGTATCGTCTATCCAACTAACAGGCCGGTGCGGGTCATGCGAGGTGGCGGCGGTTCAGGAGCGTGGAGGATAGAGCGGGGTGTAACAGTGATAACAGCGGTGATCCGCTGGATCACGGTAGAGCCAGTGACAAAAACGATGAGTGCCAGCGGCAATACGTCGTACCGTACCGGAGGCGCCGGTGTATCTGTGTGATCGGTGTGATGATGAGGTGCATCGCACAAGAAATACTCTACACCTGCACTGTCCACCACCGACAAATGCAGGCAGTGGATAATGCACGAGAGCGCCGGCCACGGCCCGATCAGAAAGGCCAGCATCCACAATATGACGGTGCTGCTGAAGCGGAGCGACACCTTGTTTGCGCCAAAATGCACAATCATCACCGGTAGTATACATCAAACTCGCTCCATCTGCGGTAGAGATGTCTTCACAATTTCTCAATAGTTTCTACCGAATATCTGAAAAAGGTTCAGCTATACCTGATTCGTAATTTGGTGTTCGGCACTGATCAGCCGGTTACTGCTGCGATAACGAATAACAATTGGAGCCGCAACTGCGAATCAGGAGCGACACCAGCATCTTGATGACGTGCAGCATGGCCCAGCATTGATGCAGCCGGAACGCTGCACGGTAGCCTGCCGGTGTGAATAGTGCCCTCAACAATGTATGTATTGCGATGAGGATGTGGAGGTTTTCTTATGCAAAGATTGATCGCAGGATGTTTTATCGGCGTGCTCGGTTTCATAACCGCTTGCAGTGCCCCCCTTGTGACATCAACAAGCAGTGCCGCTCCAACCCAGACTTCAGCCGAATCGGTGGCAGAACAGCCCGCCACGATGATAAACATCCCCCAGTTGACCCCAGCCGCTGCGGTCGTTGTGACATCCGCAGCCGAAGCTATCCCGATTGAATTACAGGATGACCAGATCAGTGCCGGTACCGGTGTAGAGGTCAATGGAACTGTCGCAACGATCACGAGTGGCGGTGCCTACCGAATCAGTGGTCAGCTCCAGGCCGGAAGCATTGTCGTGAATGCCACCACTACAGACGACGTTACGCTCTACCTTGACGGCGTGACAATTCATAGCGTGGAGAGTGCCCCTCTCTATATCGACCGTGCCGGTCAGGTGACCATCGTCCTGGTCGATGGCAGTATCAATACCCTTAGCGATGAAGCAAGAACAGCCGATCAAAGTAGTGCGCCCAATGCAGCGCTCTACAGTGATGCCGATCTGGTGATTACCGGTGAAGGGCAGTTGATTGTTGCAGCTCATTTCAACGACGGTATTGCTTCCACGAAAGGGCTGGTCATTGAAGATGGGCATATTCAGGTAACGGCTGTTGACGATGGTTTGCGCGGTAAAGAGTATCTCCTGCTGCGTGGCGGTCAGATCGACATGACAGCCGGTGGTGACGGCTTCACTGCCGATGCTGATGGGCAGGGGGTGATCGTGATCGAAGGCGGACAGGTAACCATAACGGCGAACGGTGATGGAGTACAGGCCGCAGCAGATATTGTGGTACAAGGAGGAATGCTTGACATTATAGCCGGCGGTGGCAGCACAGCCACCCTGTCTGCCGACGCATCGGCGAAGGGTCTTAAAGCAGCGGGACAGATCATCATCAACGATGGTGAGATCAGGCTTGATGTTGCTGAAGATGGTCTGCACGCCGATACCTCAATTACTATCAATGGTGGCACATTCACTATTGCCGCCGCTGACGATGCAATCCACGCTGAACAGCAGGTAACTATCACGGCTGGCGAAATGAATGTGACAGATTCGTATGAAGGGATTGAGGGTCAGCACATCCGCATTGATGGCGGTACGATCACAATCATTGCCAGCGATGACGCGCTGAACGCTGCCGATGGCAGCAGTACCCAGGGTGGCGGTTTTGGTGGTATGGGTGGTGGACAGTGGACACTAACGATGACTGGCGGCACGCTAACGGTAGACGCCGGTGGCGATGGGATCGACGTCAATGGTAGCATCACGATGAGCGGTGGCGTTATGGTGGTATACGGGCCAACAGAACCTATGAATGCAGCACTCGACTATGACCGGGCTTTTACCATAAGCGGTGGTCAATTGATCGCTGTTGGTAGTGCCGGTATGGCGATGGCACCAGATACCAGCTCGACCCAACCCGCTGTGCTTATCAACCTCAGCACGATGCAGGCAGCAGGAACATCGCTTGCGATTGTCAATACTGCTGGCGAATCAATCGTGAGCCTGACACCAACCAAATCGTATCAATCACTCGTCTACTCAGGCACCGGTTTAACAGTGGGCGAACAGTATCAGGTTGTGGTTGGCGGGACGGTGAACACGAGCTTTGTGCAGACCGACATCATTACACGAGTAGGAACGACAACAGGGCCAGGCGGGCCGGGAAACCCGATGCGTCCGCCACGTCCATAGCAACATCACGCCTTGAAATGGCCTAACCCTCTTCCCACACCCACGATCCCGCCGGTTTTCCGACCAGATAGCCAGTTCCGGCGGGATCGCGGGCGACAGCGTAGATTACGTATTTTCCCGCATCCCAGCCAATCCACCGCGCAAAGAGTTCATCCGTTGCATCGCGCCACGCAATTGCCAGGTTCCGATCCCGATGCTGAAGCTCTGTCCACTGTTGGGGAATGGCAATCGCAATCTGCGCCGGCGCATGGGGTGCCCGCAACAGACGGGGGCCGTCGTTGAGAATGGCAATATCCGGTAGATCGGTGATCAGGAGACGATCCCGTTGATTATGTAAACCCTTACTACCATGCGCGCTGGCCGGCAGCCAGGTGATCCCAAACCGAGAGGCTGTTACCAGATTCAACTCATTGTGTACCGGATAGTAGCCACGCACAAATTCACCGGCTACCGCATGCAGATGATTGAAATTGAGCAGTGCATTCGGCAACTGCAAGGGATCAACCGTCCAGTGAATACAGCGCACCCCCTGACTCAGCGCCAGACGAGCCTGTTCCTGTTTCAAGCGTGTTGCCAACCCGTGGTTGCGATACGCAGGATCAACCGCCATCACCTGCGACTCGATTGCCAGCTCGTTGTCGGCGATAGGATGACAACCGAAACGCCAGAAACCGAGCAAAAACCCGGCCACCTGACCATCTACCGTCGCCACCAGCGCCGTGCCGGGAGCAAACTCAGCGCTAAACAGGTCGGTTGGATAGGGCTGGCTACCCCACACGCTACGGTAGAGCGCTGTAATCGCCGTTGTATCATCAGCCTGCGGCGTGCCAATCCAGAGACCGGCTGGACGTGGTCGTTTAGGGGCAAACGTCACCCCATCGGCTGGTCGATACACCGTGGCCGGCGTTGCAGCAATCAGTGCTCGCAGCACATCATCGGGCAATCGTTCGTGTAGCTCGTGGAGCCGTAGGGTGTAATGACGCTGACCGTTGATAATTGTGCGGGGAAACAGCATCCCAAACCCGACCGTGCAATCGCCTGCCCGAAACTCAACCACGATTCCGCCCATACGGGGAAAGGTGCTCTTGACAAAATGGGGCGGGAGAAGAGTCGGGTTTTGCGGTGCACCCGACTGTTGCCACAATCGATCAATGGTTGCGCTCCAGTCCGGTGCTGTTGGGTCGAGATAATGCGCAGTGAGTGTGGAGTCTGTCATAATGGAGCCAGGTGCTATTGCCGGTCAATGGTATGGACATCCCAGGTTGCTACCTTTGTCACCACAGAGACACGGAGGACACAGAGCATGTGGATAACCCGGATGGCTACCGTGAGACGTGACATAGCACGTCCATGGGAGCTGACTGCTCCCCAAATCATTCATGCGGTTACGCTATACGGTGTTGAGTACAACGTCGTGCTGTTCATCCTGGCCGCCAGCCTCCGTGGCTTGCTTACAGCATAGGTGGCAACTTGGGTTATTATAACGTCAATACAACGTCAGTCTGATTGTCACCGGCATCACCATCAACCACTCATTGCCCCCAACCCACCCCTCCCGCGCCCGCCAATGCCGTATCGCATGGTTTGGCGTGCAGAAGCATAAAAGCATAGCTTCTGCATCCTCGCTCACCTCCCCCTGCTTTCTCGCCCCTACTTCCTACTTGCTTCTTCCTAATTCCTATCTCCTACCTCCTCTCTCCTATTTCCTCCCCTGCTCAACCACCCCTATTCCCTCTCTCCTCCCCCCTACTTCCTATTTCCTATCTCCTATCTCCTACCTCCTCACCCACCCCGCAATAGTTGCAACTCGTACAGAATATGTTGTCACTTCTTTCTGTTTAAGCTCCAGGCAAAATGCTATTCTTATCACAAGAAATGCAATCGGTCAGTGTTGACCGCAGGAGGCAACTATGACAACCCCAAACGTAACTATCGACAAAGAGATCGATGCCCGTGGTAGCCATTGCCCTGGGCCAATGATGGAACTGATCCGCGGTATCAAGAGTGTTCCCCTCGGTTCAGTGGTCGCCGTCCTATCGAGTGACCCTGGTTCAGCCAAGGATATTCCGATCTGGGTGCAGAAGGCCGGTCACGAGTTTATTGGTGCCTTCCCCGAACAAGGCTTCACCCGTTTTGTTGTGCGGAAAGTGCGTTGATGCACATTGATCCGGGTTCGATACGAGTACGCGCCCATCAAAATAATGCGGCGCAAGGTGTATATTGGTTTTAATCTGTACCTGGAGCCTGTCCGCATGCGTCTCACTGACCGGTGCGAAGGCATTGCCTTCGCGCAACCCGGTATGGTCGCGCGGCTAAGCTCTTAGAAGGTAACTACAATGACGACGAAACAAATTGTTGTGTTAGGTGGTGGCGTCGGCGGTACTCTGGTCGCGAATCTGTTGGCCGGACAGTTGACGCGCAAGCAGGCACAAATTACGTTGATTGATCGTACCGGTAAGCATGTGTACCAGCCAGGCTGGCTGTATGTCCCGTTCGGTGGCCCACCTCCAGAGCGATGGGAACGCAGTGAACGCTCACTGTTGCGACGCTCAGTAGACCTGATTGTCGGTGATGCTGTGCGTATCGAACCGAATGAGCGGTATGTCGAGATGGCAGATGGTACCCAAATACCGTTTGATTACCTGATTATCGCTACCGGTGCACGCCTTGAACCATCTGCTGTCCCTGGCTACACGGAAGGGGCGCACCATTTCTACAGCGCCGAAGCTGCGCTCCGTCTCCACGCCGCACTGCGTGAGTTTAACGGTGGAAAGATTGTGATCGGCGTGGCCGATATTCCTTACAAGTGTCCTCCCGCGCCACTGGAGTTCACGTTTATGCTTGAGGATGAACTGCGGAAACGTGGCCTGCGCGAGAAGACCGAGATTACCTATCTATCGCCGATTGGCCGGGTGTTCACTATTGAGAGCGTGGCCCAGTTTGTCACCCCGATGATGGAAGAACGGGGGATTAACTACGAACTCTTCTTCAACACCGAACAGATCGATCCGGTAGAGCGCACCATCTCATCACTCGAAGGAACAACGTTGCCTTACGATCTGCTGGTGCTGGTGCCACCGCATCGGGGCGCACGCATCATCAGCGAGTCGGGCCTGGGGGATGGCCAGGGCTGGTTGCCCACCAACCGTGAAACACTCCAGCACAAACAGTTTCCCTACATCTACGGCCTGGGTGATGCCACCGATCTGCCGGTCAGTAAGAGCGGCGCTGCTGCCCACTTCGAGGCCAAAGTCATCGCTCACCGGATTATCGGCGAGATTAAAGGTAAGCCGAGCGACGAACGGTATCAGGGCCAGGTGATGTGTTTTCTCGAAACCGGCTATGGGCAGGCGACGCAACTGGTCTTCGATTACAATCATCCGCCGCAACCACCCAAACCGAGTGCGTATTATCACTACGAAAAGGCTCTGCTCAATCGCGCCTACTGGCATTTAGTGCCAACCGGTATCGTGTGATCGCATCGACACCCCATGACGATACCGCACGGTTATCACTACGACCGGCGTTCAACCCTCGTCTGATTGGCAGTGGGCGGGTAGCTGGCACGGGCACACACTGGCTGATGGAGAGATGGTACCTGCACGATCTCTCCATCCACCATCCAGACCCACAACAAGCGTGCCCGGTTATCGGAGGTGTCGTACCGCTGAACCCACAACAATGGCGTTGGTAGCAATTGCAGCGAGGCATCTATGCAGGAACAAGACTACCCCCGTACAATGGGGCAACAATTCGGTCGGCGGTCGTGGGCCGAGCCGTGGAAGATCAAGATGGTTGAGCCGCTGCGCGTGACCAGCCGGGCCGAACGCGAGGCGGCGCTGAAGGCTGCCGGTTACAACACGTTTCTGCTGCGTTCTGAAGATGTCTATATCGATCTGCTTACCGATAGTGGTACCAATGCCATGAGCGACCGGCAATGGGCAGCCCTGATGATGGGCGACGAGGCATACGCCGGGAGCCGCAGTTTTTATCGCCTGGAAGCAACTGTCCAACAGGTGTATGGCTACCGCCACATTATTCCCACCCATCAGGGGCGGGGCGCCGAGCATCTGATCAGTCAGGTCGCTATCCGCCGTGGGCAGTATGTTCCCGGCAATATGTATTTCACAACCACCCGCCTGCACCAGGAGCTGGCCGGTGGCATCTTTGTTGATGTGATTATTGACGAAGCGCACGATCCCCAAAGCCAGTATCCGTTTAAAGGCAACGTCGATCTCGACAAACTACAGGCGCTGATTGATAAGGTTGGCCCGCAACAGATTGCCTATATCAGTCTGGCCGGTACCGTCAACATGGCTGGTGGGCAGCCGGTCAGTATGGCTAACGTCCGTGCCTTACGCGCATTATGTGATCGGTACGGGTTGCGCATCTTTCTCGATTCCACACGCTTGGTTGAGAATGCCTTTTTCATCAAAGAACGTGAACCCGGCTATGCCGAACAAAGAATCGCCGCGATTGTCCGCGAGTTTTGCAGTTACACCGATGGCGCATGGATGAGCGCAAAGAAGGACGCGCTGGTGAACATCGGTGGCTGGTTAGCGCTCAACGATGATCAACTCGCCGATGAAGCCCGCAATCTGGTGGTGGTGTACGAAGGGTTGCACACCTACGGCGGCATGGCCGGGCGTGATATGGAGGCGCTGGCGGTCGGGATTGAGGAGTCGCTGCAAGAGGATTACATCCGTGCCCGCATCGGTCAGGTGCGCTACCTCGGCGAACTGCTCCTCGACTGGGACATCCCCATCGTAGTTCCGATTGGCGGTCACGCGATCTTTCTGGATGCACGCCGGTTCTATCCGCACCTGCCGCAAGACCTCTTCCCTGCCCAGACCCTGGCCGCCGAGTTGTACCTCGATTCAGGGGTGCGGGCTATGGAACGCGGTATTGCCAGCGCCGGACGCGATCCCAAGACCGGGCAGAACTACTATCCCAAACTGGAATTAACCCGGCTGACCATCCCGCGCCGTGTTTATACTCAGGCCCACATGGATGTTGTGGCCGAGTCGGTGAAGGCAGTGTACGATCAACGTCATCAGGCCCGTGGCCTGCGGATGGTCTACGAACCACGGTACCTCCGCTTCTTCCAGGCCCGGTTTGAACCGGTGGAATGACGACCGGACGGTAAATACTGGTAAATACTGGTGACGTATAGTCACCTTCCCTGTCGCCCAACATCAGGGGGCGCACGGCTGTGCGCCCCCCTTATAAGACCCGCTACTGCACACGCTGTTTTTGCCATCACCCAGGCTCCACACCTGAGCGACACCCCACCCTGCGTAAGCGCCGGTATCGCTCTGGAGGGGGCGTGCTCCCGCCCCCACCGGGGCGGGCCGGGGTGAGGGCGTGCTCCCCCTCACCACACGGGATGATGGAGGTCGTGCCCGGTATGTCTCCCTCTCACCGGTCTGACAACGCACGCCGCCATCACAACCGCTCGCGTGCTGACCTACCCACATCCCCGCCCGTATGGAGTGCGGCAGCCATGCTGCCGCGCCAGCCGTGCTCACTGCTCCCGGACACCGGGCAGCGCCGGTCTCTCACGAGAGGATCAGGGCGTGATCTGCATTACCCCCCTCCCCAACGCATTACCCATAACGATGATGCATACCCGCGTGCGGGACAGGCCGGGGTAGGGGCCTATCTCATCACCGCTCACCAATCATCCCTTCACGAGCATACACCACGCGGCCACCGAGGATCGTCATCTCAACCTGAATCTCTTTTATCTCTTCAACCGGACAGGTGAAGTAATCGCGATCCAGCACCACCATATCGGCCAGAAAACCGGGCGCCAGCGGGCCTTTCAGATGCTCTTCGCGCGTCAACCAGGAACCGGCTACCGTGTAGGCAAAGAGCGCCTCTTCACGACTAACCGCCTGATCCGGTGCGATGAGTGTTCCCTTCCAGGTCTTTCGGGTGACTAAACTGTACAACCCAATAAACGGATTGAAGTGAACGGTACTCGGCACATCGCTGGTCGCAATCACCCGAATCCCGCGATCAAGATAGGTTCGCATCGGCTTGTAGCGGGCAGCCAGATCAGGGCCAACATCGCGGAACAGATCATCGCCTTCATAGTAGATGAAGGTTGGCTGAATCACCACGGCCAACCCATAACGGGCCATGTGTTGCAGACTCTCGTCGGTGGCAAAATAGCCGTGAATGAGATTATGGCGATGTTCTGCCGGATGCGCCGCCAGCACATCAGCAAACGCACGGGCCGCCTCGTGATGTGCCCGGTCGCCAATCGCATGAATGCCGATGTCCCAGCCCAGCGTATGCCCAAGGGTAAAAAATTCGCGCAGGTCTGCTGGATCGAGACGGTTGTAATCGTAGACCCGATCCTCGCCTACAAAGGGCTGAAACATCCAGGCCGTATGCGATGTCGTTCCGCCATCAATTGCCATCTTCAGGCCACCAATGCGAAGCCATTCATCACCCAGACCGCTCAGACCACCGAGTGCCCTGGCACGGGCATCGAGTTCACTGCGCGTTTCACTCTCGCGAAAGCCATGCCACGAGATGAGCAGATTCACGCGCACGGGCAAACGACCGGCACGTCGCGCCGCCAGATAAGCCTGAATCTCCCATGGTTGCAGGCCCGGATCGAGAATGCTGGTAATTCCATACGCCAGATACGCCCGACCGGCCATGTCCAGCGCTTCAACGCACGCATCCTGCGTCGGACGCGGGATCAGGCGCCGGCAGAGTTCCTTCGCCGCTGCCCGCAAAATCCCACTGGGTGTACCGTCCGCCTCACGTTCGATCTTGCCACCTGCCGGCTCAGGCGTACTGGCTGTTATACCGGCCAACTCCAGTGCTCGCGAATTCACCACATCCATGTTGAAGAACCGTTTGAGGAGCACCGGATGTGCTGTCGTCGCCGCGTCGAGATCGTGACGATTGGGTAATCGGCCCTCTTGAAAGAGTGACTCGTTCCAGCCCTCTCCAATGATCCAGTGACCAGGTGGGGTAACCGCTGCCGCCGCCCGCACCCGCTCAACCATACCGGCGATGGACGTACAATCATCGAGGCCGATCCGCTGCAACTTCAGGCCCATCTCCAGCATATGGTTGTGGGCATCGTGAATACCAGGGATAACCGCCCGCCCGTTCAGGTCAATCCGCCGGGTTGACTGACCGGCCAGCGCCAGCACTGCGGCATCGTCACCGATTGCCACGATCCGACCATCTTTGCAGGCCACGGCACTACACTGTGGCAATTCCCGGTGGAGCGTATACACGACAGCGTTGTAGATGATCAAATCAGGAGCCAGATCGCGAGCTATCAGCATAACGCTTCCTTTCTATACCGGGCCGTCTATACCCCGCCTGCCGTATGCATCGCCAGCGCAATTGCCCCCAACACGCCGGCCCGTTGCCCCAGTGCAGGTGGCACAATCAACCTGTCAGGGTGATCGAGAATGTGAGGATGCTGCAAATAACCATTCAGCCAGCGCTGCGTCGCAGCCCGCACCAATGGAAACATCTGCGGCTGACTCATCACCCCACCGCCGATGATAATGCGTTCCGGCGAAAGGATGCAGAGCAGATTTGCCAGCGCCTGACCGAGATAATCAGCTTCGAGTTCCCACGCCGGATGGTCAGCCGGCAGCTCCTCAGCCGGAGTCTGCCAGCGTGCCTTAAGCGCCGGCCCACAAGCCAACCCCTCCAGACAATCGCTATGGTACGGACAGATACCGGGGAAGGGATCACGCGCCGGATCACGCACCAGACGCATATGCCCCATCTCCGGGTGGATCAAGCCGTGTACCAGCTTCCCACCAACCACTGCCCCGCCGCCAATGCCGGTACCGACTGTGATGTACACCGCCACATCGCAGTCACGCGCTGCTCCCCATTGCCGTTCGCCGAGGAGCGCCACATTGACATCAGTATCGAAGCCTATCGGTCGCCCAAGGGCCTGGTGCAGTGTCCGCACAACATCAGTGTGCGCCCATCCCGGCTTCGGCGTCGTCGTGATTGAGCCATACGACGGCGAGGCCGGATTGAGATCGACCGGCCCAAACGAACCCACGCCGATGGCCGCCAGGTGTTCCGGTTCGTGGGCACGAAAAAAGGCGATGGCATTGGCCAGCGTCTCGGCAGGTGTCGTGGTTGGAAAACGCACCTCAGCCCGAATATCATCCGGCCCGGTGCCAATCGCACAAACCCACTTGGTTCCACCGGCCTCAATCCCACCGTAGAGAGGGGCATGCGTCATACAAACCTCGCTTCTACCACGAGCAGTTCAGATCGCACCTGCTACGATCTAACGATACAGACGTATGCTTCACCGATCCAGCAACAGATCACGGGCCAGCACATCGGCTTCTGTTTCCCGACGCTGGATCAGACGTGCCTGTCCATCGGCAACCAGGACGAGGGCCGGACGCGGTACCAGGTTATAGGTACTGGACATACTCAGCGTGTAGGCACCCGCTGTTGCCACTGCCAGCAGATCATCCGGCTGCACAGTCGGCAGCGCAATATCGCGTAACAACACGTCACCCGACTCGCAGTAACGTCCACCGACATTAACCGTCATCGCTGGCGGCGAAGCCGGCTTATTGGCCAGCACCGCACTATAGCGCGCCCCGTAAAGGGCCGGACGAATATTGTCGGCCATACCACCGTCAATATGCACCCAGTGCTCGCCTTTACGACCTACCACGCGGTACAAAGCCACACCGGCCCGGGCAACGATGGAACGGCCTGGTTCGACGGTCAAGCGTGGTAACGGTAACCGGTATCGTTCACAGGCTGCACACAACGCCGCACTCACCACCTGCGCATAACGACCAATATCGGTTGCCGGCTGATCAGCAGTGTACGGCACACCCAGACCACCGCCAGGACTGAGTTCAACCGGCGCCACACCAAAGCGATCCCGTATCCGCGCAGCCAGCGCCACCAACACCTCAACGGTCGCCGTCACCTGTTCAAGCGCAAAGAGTTGCGAGCCGATATGCGCATGCAATCCCAACCAGCGCAGGCTGGGTGCGGCCAGGGTTTGAGCGACAGCCTCATCAAGCGCCTCCAGGGGCAGGCCGAATTTTGCCGTGGCGCTCCCTGTAGCGATATGCGCGTGCGTATCCGCTTCGATAGCGGGCGCCACTCGCAACAAGACGCCCTGCGGCGTGGTGAGATGGGATGTAAGCGCGCAGAGTCGCTGCAATTCGTCAAGGTTATCAACGACAATCGCCCCAACCCGCCACGCAATCGCCCGCTCCAGTTCCTGATCACTCTTCGCATTCCCGTGCAGGTGAACCCGATCCATCGGTAGACCCGCTCGCTGCGCCACCAACAACTCGGTTGCTGAAACGACATCCAACCCCAGTCCTTCTTGCGCCACGATCTGGGCCAGCGCCGTATTCAACAGCGCCTTCCCGGCGTAATGGACGATTGACGGGCCAGGGTAGGCGGTGGCAAATGCCTGCCGATAGGCACGCATCGCACCGCGCAGCGTCAGATCATCAAGCAGATACAGAGGAGTTCCAAACTGTTCGGCCAGCGCAACCGTATCGCAGCCGCCAATCCACAAACGGCCATCAACAACACTTACCGTCTCCGGCCAGACATGCGACGCCAGTGTCATGCGTTATTCCCCGCCAGACCCAGCCGTGGCGCGGCTGCGCGCAGTGCAGCAATCACCTCGCCGATCAGCGCATCCAGCTCCATACCAATGACTTCAGCGCCATGCACAATACCTTCGCGGCTGACTTTGGCAGCAAAGGCTTTATCTTTCATCTTTTTGCGCACTGACGAAACTTCAACGCTATAGATGCTCTTGTCAGGGCGCACTAATGCTACCGCAGTCACAAAACCACTCAACTCGTCAACCGCATACAGCGTGCGCTCCAGCGGCGACTCAGGCGCGATCCCGCTATAATCGGCATGGCTGAGGATAGCGCGCAAGACTTCAGGCGACCACCCGGCACTGCGTAGATAGGCAACACCGTAGAACGGGTGCCCCGGCAGTTCGGCAGGTACCTCTTCGCCCCGCAACAGCGCCTCGGCAATCGCAGTTGTAGCCGGCCCGGCCTCCGGCATGTGGGGGTAGCGCTCGAAATCGAGATCATGAAGCAGCCCAACCGCTGTCCATAAATCGACGTCAGCCCCTTGCTTTGTCGCAAAATGAGTCATACAGGCTGCAACCGCCTCGCAATGCTTCCGCAGGCTATCCGAGGCGATCCACTCATGCATAATCTGACGAGCTGTATCGGTGAGCATCACGGCTCCTCTTATCATAGATGAAGGAACGAGTACCCTGTTCCTTCATCATACCACGTTTATCCGAAAGCTATACAATCTGTCCAGGCAACGCATACTGGTGAACTTTCGTTATGTCAAATCTGGTGTCACAGAAGTCATTGCACACTAACACTTGATCGCAGATGCCCCTGAGCGCGAATACGCCGACCCGGCCTTCCCGCTGCGCACACCGTGGGATCACAACCGTTACCAGACAGAATTGCCCGTGGCGTGCGGTATGGAGTGCGGCAGCCATGCTGCCGCGCCAGCCGTGCTCACGATCCGGCGCGTGGTACAGCGTTAACCCTGTTGGCCACAGGGATGCTGTGTGTGCTCATCACGATTGTGGAGTCTGTCAGGCTAGCCAACGATCACACCAGCACTGCCCCTGAGCGCGAATACGCCGACCCGGCCTTCCCGCTGCGCACACCGTGGGATCACAACCGTTACCGGACAGAATTGCCCGTGGCGCGTAGTATGGAATGCAACAGCAGGGCTGCCGCAGCAGCCCTGCTCTCGATCACGTGCGTGTATCAGCGGTTCCCCCACAATTCACGGAGGCAACACGCCTGTAGACCGGTCCGGCTGTTTAACCTTCCGTCAAGACTTGCTCCTATCATCACCCCATCCGCACACGCCGCAGACGGAGCGAATTAGTCACCACAAAGACCGACGAGAAGGCCATTGCAGCCGCGGCCAGCACCGGGCTTAACTGCCAGCCGGTCAACGGGTAGAAGACACCCGCCGCCACCGGGATCAACAACACATTGTAGGCAAACGCCCAGAAGAGATTCCAGCGAATGGTGCGTACTGTGGCGCGACTGAGGGCAATTGCCTGCACCACGCCCCGCGGATCGCTGCGCATCAACGTAATATCCGCCGTCTCCATCGCCACATCGGTACCGCTCCCCATCGCAATCCCCACGTCAGCCTGGGCCAGCGCCGGCGCATCATTAATCCCATCACCCACCATCGCTACCCGGCGTGGTTTGCCATGCGGCCCACTCTGCTGCAAGCGAGCCACAATCGCCGCCTTTTCATCCGGCTTCACTTCAGCATACACGGCTGTTGCCGGAATACCGACCGCCGCCGCTATCGCTGCTGCCGTGCGCTGATTATCACCGGTCAGCAACGCAACCTCAATCCCGGCCTGATGCAGCTTTGCTACCGCCTCCGCAGCGGTTGGTTTGACCGTATCGGCCAGCGCGATCACACCCCACGCCTCACTATCAACGGCCACCGCAATCGCGGTTTTCCCTTCATTCTGCAACTGATCGACGATAGCCTCTAAAGCGTGTATCTCAACCCCTCGCTCACGCAACCAGCGCAGCGTTCCCACCAGCACAGTCTGCCCACCGACCTCAGCTTCCACCCCGGCACCACTGACAGCCTGAAAGCGCGTCGGTCGCTCGACAGCCAGACCACGCTCCTGCGCCGCCTTCACAATTGCCACCCCTAATGGATGCTCGCTGCGACTCTCAGCCGCCGCCGCAATCTGTAGCAACACCTGATCTCCCGTGCCGTCGGACTGGGTTCCCTGCGCCAGCACCGGCCTGGCCACCATCACAACATCGGTCACTGCGGGGCGACCATGCGTAATGGTACCGGTCTTATCGAACACCACCGCGTGCAGACTTGCCGCACGTTCCAGAGCCTCGGCATTGCGGATCAAAATACCGTGTGACGCACCGGTACCGGTGCCAACCATAATTGCAGTCGGCGTGGCCAATCCCAACGCACACGGACAGGCAATCACCAGCACCGCCACCGCAAAAATGAGCGCCTGGGTCAACCCCACCCCGGCCCACAACCAGCCGAGAAAGGTAATCAACGCAATCACAATCACTATCGGCACAAAGACAGCAGAAACCCGATCAACCAGCGCCTGTACCGGTGCTTTCGAGCCTTGCGCCTCTTGCACGAGACGAATAATCTGCGCCAGCGCCGAATCCTTACCGATCCGTGTCGCCCGCATCTGAAAACTACCGCTGCGATTAATCGTCGCCCCGAAGACCGGATCGCCACTGCGCTTCTCAACCGGCAAACTCTCACCGGTGAGCATACTCTCATCAATCGTCGACTCACCGGAGACAATCACCCCATCGACCGGAATCTTCTCCCCCGGTCGCACAATAATCATCTCACCTACCCGCACCTCGGTGAGCGGCACATCAACTTCTTGACCGCCCCGCACCACTCGTGCGGTCTTCGGCTGAAGCCCGATCAACGCCTTAATCGCGGCACTCGTCTGCCCCTTCGCACGCGCCTCCAGATACTTCCCAACCAGAATCAGCGTAATGATCAATGCCGCCGTCTCGAAATAGACATGGCCGGGCGCACCGCTGAGCAACATTGCCAGACTGTAGAAATAGGCAGCCGACGAACCGAGGGCAATGAGCGTATCCATAGTGGCGGTACGGGCACGCAATGCCCGCCACGCATGCCGGTAGAAATCGCGACCGGAGTAAAACTGCACCGGTGTCGCCAGCGCCAGAAAGAGCCAGTTGAGCAGGTCATCGCGGGCAGCGACCATGGCCATAATCTCACCCATAGCCGCATCACGCATTGTCGCCATCATCGCCGCCCCCTCACCGATTAACCAGGGGGCAATCAGACCAAAATCACGCGCCATCGACAACACGAAGAGCGGCAGCCCAAAGACCACACCAACCAGCAATCGCCGCCGCCGCACCGTCATCTCTGCTTCACGTGCCCGCGCCTCCACATCTTCAGCGGCCTCATCGGTAGCAGACGGCAAAATCACCCCATACCCGGCCTGCTCCACCGCCGCCACCAGATCGGTGCGCTCAACCATCCCCGGCACATAACGCACCAGCGCCTGCTCACTGGCCAGATTCACTTCCGCCGCCAACACCCCCGGCAGCTTACGCAACGCCTTCTCGACCCGTGCCGAACAACTGGCACAGGTCATCCCGGTGATCGCCAGCGTGATCTCATCGACAACCACCCCATACCCGGCCTGCTCCACCGCCGCCTGCAACGCTTCGGGCTGAACCAGCCCCGGATCGTAGCGCACCAGCGCCTGCTCACCGGCCAGATTCACCTCGGCAGCCAGCACACCCGGTGCCTTACGCAACGCCTTCTCGACCCGCGCCGAGCAGCTTGCACAGGTCATCCCGGTGATTGGCAATATCACTTCACGCTCGGCCATGGTAACAACTCCTTCCTCGACAGACTGCGATTGTACAGCCTATCTCCACCATCTGAGTGAAAGAGGCGCACTGATGTGCGCCTCTGAACATCGTTGCGAATGAAGACAGCTAGAGGCTAACAAGCCGTACCCAACGGCGTTACATCCTCGTATCCCGCTTCCTTAATCGCAGACACAATATCGGTAATATCGACCGCATCATCGTGAACGACGGTCACAATCTTACTGCTCAGATCAACCTCAACCTGACTGACCCCCTGCAAAGCACTGACTTCCTTGCGCACCGCGTGCACACAGTGCTGACACGACACCCCAGGAACACGGAATTGCTCAGTTACCATTGCTCATCTCCTTATTGGCTAATGAATACGCTCAAACACCTGCATCAACTCAGCAATCACCCGCTCGCGCTCACCAACATCCTCGCTCCGAATAGCCGTGATCACACAACTATGGAGGTGACGGTTCAAAATCAGCGCATCCAGCTTTGCCAGCGCCTGCGCAATCGCCCGCGTCTGATTCAGGACATCGATACAATAGGCGTCCTCTTCGACCATGCGCTTCACGCCGCGAATATGACCCTCAATGATATTCAGACGATTGAGAATCTGCTGTTTTTGGTCTTGATCCATATTCAACCCTTCTTCGAGTGAAAACAGCCTTTGGGTGGTAGTACTCGCCAGCATGCCCCATGGTCCTAGAGAGATCTGACCGCCATCGCCCATCTCAAGCCGTAAAGCCGTCGTCTACCTCATCAATCATCCCGTGAAACACAACAACTCGCGGCAAGAGAGTCCCGATCAGACAGGTCACAGCCCCATCCCTTTTCCCTCCCCCCCAGGGGGGAGGGGGGTACACAAGCAGTATACCACACGAGTTTTCGTGATGCAAGGAGGGGATGGAGGAAATAGGAGGTAGGAGGTAGGAGATAGGAGATAGGGGAGAGGCTCAGCGGATTCCTCGCCGGTCACAGCGACAACGTGCGCACACGATCTGCCCTGGGCGCACGCGCCTCCGGCGCACCTGGTAGGGGCGGGTTGGGAACCCGCCCCTCCTCCTTCATCGACGCAGCAAGACGGCAAACGCCGGTGCCTCGTGGTGGATTGATCCATCGGCGGTCGCACCGCTCCCCACCGGCCACAGCGACAACGTGCGCACACGATCTGCCCTGGGCGCACGCGCCTCCGGTGCGCCCACCACCTGACCCGACACATCGGTCTCTCTGCCGGTTGCAGATAAGACTCGTGTGCTCGTCCCGATCATCTTGCCTGACACAGAACCTGCATCAGCGCTATCAGCAACGTTCGGTAGCACGATCCCCTCGTTCCTCCCCCCAGCGGGGGGAGGTTAGGAGGGGGGCGATTTGCCTGACACCGCACCTGCGTCAGCGCCATCAGAAACGTTCTGCGGCACGATCCCCCCGTTCCCCCCCTATGCATTACCCACATCTCGGGCTCACGTGCAGATTGTGGTAGTCTTATGCGGAGTCATCAACAAGGAGGCAGGGTGACGCGACAATGCCAGCATGGGCTGAACACGACCTGCGCTACGCCCGACTCGGTGATGCCCGCTTGAATCGGCGGCTGATCTGTCTCGTCGCGGCAGTGGCTGCGCAGCCGACCGCCAGCGTGCCACAAGCGTGTGGGAGTCGGGCAGCCACCAAAGGGGCCTATCGGTTCTGGCGTTCGGAACGGGTTACCCCGGACGCAATCCGGGCGGCACACGATCACGCAACCGTCGAGCGTGTGCGTGCGCATCCGCTGATTCTGGTCATCCAAGACACGACGGAGCTGAACGTTACGCATCATCCAGCCACCCACGGACTGGGGTTGTTGGACAATGCGAGCCAGCGGGGGTTGAAGGTTCATTCGGCACTCGCGGTGAGCAGCGACGGGGTGCCGTTGGGGTTCATCCATCAAGCAGTGTGGACCCGCAACCCAGACGAGATTGGAAAGCGTCATCGGCGGCGACAGCGGGCAACGACGGACAAGGAGAGCCAGCGCTGGCTGACGGCGCTCGCAGCCACCCAGCAGGCCGTCCCGCCTGACGTCACGGTGATCACCGTGGCGGATCGGGAAGCGGATAGCTCCGACCTGGTTGCCGCACCACGTCGCCCAGGCGACCATCGCCTGATCCGGGCGACCCACCATCGTCGGGTAACCCATGAGGCCCGGTATCTCTGGCAGGCCATCCGATGCAGCCCGGTGTGCGGGTACGTGACCATTCCGGTGCAGCGGGTGCATGACCGACTGCCACGCCAAGCCACTATCACCGTGCGCACAACACCGCTGACCATCCTGCCCCCGCGCCATCATCGGCAGCGGGCCTCCCTGTCCCCGCGCTCGGTGCACGTCATCCTGGCCGAAGCGGAGCAGCCGCCCCCTGGCGTCCCTCCCATCTGCTGGTTGTTGCTCACCACGCTGCCGGTCACCACGCTGGCCGAGGCGCTCCCGTGCATCCGCTGGTACCAGTATCGGTGGGTGGTGGAGCGGTATCACGACGTCCTCAACAGCGGGTGTCGGCTGGAGGACCTGCAATTGGAACACGCGGCACGGATTCAGCGCGCTCTGGCAACCTAGTGCATCGTCGCGTGGCGCTTGTTGTGGCTCACGTATGAGGCACGGCAGCACCCCACGGCCTCGGGTGAGCGTGCCCTGGAACCGCACGAGTGGCAAGTACTCTCCTGTATCCACCACCATACCCCGATCCCACCGGCCACACCGCCGACGCTGCGTGACGCGATACGATGGATTGCCCACTTAGGCGGGTTCCTGGGACGGAAACGCGATGGCGAGCCGGGGGTGACGACTATCTGGCGTGGCCTCCGCCGCCTGCACGACCTCGCCATGCTCTGGCAACTCTTGTGCTCAATCTACCCTGTCTTGGTTGACACATGACTTATGGGTAATGCATAGGTTCCCCCCCGCGGGGGGAGGTTAGGAGGGGGGGCGATTTGCCTGACACAGCACCTGCGTCAGCACCATCGGCAACGTTCGGTAGCACGATCCCCCCCGTTCCTCCCCCCAGCGGGGGGAGGAACGGGGGGGGCGATTTGCTTGACACAGCACCTGCATCAGCGCCATCAGCGACGTTCTGCAGCACGATCCCCCCCGTTCCTCCCCCCAGCGGCTATGCATTACCCATAACTCGAATACTGCATTGCCCGCGTGCCGGAGCGGGTCGGGGGCGTGATGACGGGCGTGCTCCCCAGCCGAGAGCCAGGAGCGCGCGCCTCCGGCGCGCATGGTGCCGGTACCATTGCTGGAGGGAGGAGCCAGGCGCAAGCTCCCACCCCTGGCGGC
>ENA-ORXB01001102-ORXB01001102.1-sediment-metagenome-genome-assembly--contig:-NODE-1102-length-36878-cov-4.539768_pt1 | contig 36878 bp, 29 predicted proteins | sample MGYA00237863_ERZ511475 | MGnify/ENA primary metagenome ERZ511475 (study PRJEB26305, sample SAMN06343858) | sediment metagenome | isolation source: hot spring sediment | place: Canada: British Columbia... | reverse complement strand
TTTTTTTTCAAGCAGAAGACGGCATACGAGATTGACATGTGACTGGAGTTCAGACGTGTGCTCTTCCGATCTGTTCCGTCGAGAGGTTGGCGGCGGCGCCGTGTACCTGGACGGCGAACAGGTCTTTTACCAGCTCGTGCTGAGGCGCACGCACCCCCTCGTCCAGGGCAGCAAGGAGGCGCTCTATCGGCGGCTGCTCGAGCCGGTGGTTCTGGTGCTTCGCGACCTCGGCCTCGCCGCCAGCTACAAGCCGGTCAACGACATCCTGGTCGGCGGGCGCAAGATCTCGGGCAACGGGGCCGGCGAGATTGCCGACTCGCTCGTCCTCGTCGGCAATGTGATCCTCGACTTCAACTATGAGATGATGGTGCGCGTGCTCCGCGTGCCCGACGAAAAGTTCCGCGACAAGGTGCACAAGAGCCTGCAGGAGAACCTCACGACGCTTCGACGCGAGCTGGGAGGCCTGCCCGACCGGGCGCAGGTGCAGGAGCTGCTCGTGCACCGCTTCGCCGAGGTGCTCGGGCCCCTCGCGCCGCGGCCCTTGCCGGAGGAGGTACGCCTCGAGGTGGAGCGGCTCGCCGAAGAGCGCTGCTCGGAGGCCTGGCTCCTTCGGGGCGGCCGGCGCCTGGCGGGGCGGCGCGTCCGCATCGCCGCAGGCCGGGAGGTCGTGCAGAACGTCTACAAGGCCCCGGGCGGGCTCATCCGCGCCACTGTCGAGGTCGCCGACGGTCGCTTTGTGGCCGTCGATTTTTCGGGCGACTTTTTCTTCTACCCGCCCGCGGCGCTGGAGGCGCTGGCCGGCCACCTTGCCGGCACCCCCTGCTGCGATGCCGAGGCAACCATCGCGGCTTTCTACGCTGCCCATGGGATCGAGTCGCCTGGCGTGACGCCGGCAGACCTGGTGAAGGCCCTGGGCCTGTCGCGATGACGGAGGAGCCATGGGCGTCTCGCGCCTGACCGTCTTCTGGGTGTTCCACCTGCTGGCGATGGCCGTCCTCGTAGCAGGGTGCTGGCTCAGGGTGTCGATCTGGCTGGAGGGGCAGATCGATGGCAGGGCTCCGGCCGGGGCGCGCCGCGCCCTCGTCGCCAGCTGGCGCTTTGTGCGCCGGGTTGGCTGGCGACGGGTGCTCCGCGCCTTCATCGTCCATGGGCTGCTGCATCCGCGCCTCAGGGCCGGGGACCGGCGGCGCTGGCAGGCCCACGCCTGTATGCTCGGCGGGTTTGCCGCCCTCGCGGGGCTCAGCACGCTCACCGGTTTTGCGCAGGAAATCCTCATCGGGCTGTTTCGAGTCGATCACCCGCTGGTACGGGCCCTGGCAAACAAGGACACGCCGCTCGTCGCCCTGCTCAACGAGGTCCTCGGCCTGATCATGGTGATCAGCCTGGCCATGATTGCGGCGCGCCGGTACGTGCGCCGCCCGTCCAACCTGCGCACAGGCAGGCCCGATACGGTGCTGATCGTCCTGCTGGCGGCGACCCTCCTCAGTGGCTACCCGACTGAGGTGCTGCGCCTGCTGGCGGAGCAGGTGCCTGCAGAGGTCGCGCGGTACAGCTTTGTCGGCTACCTCCTGAGCCTCCCGCTCCGGTCGGTGCGCTGGCCCTGGGAGGCGCTGCACTACTGGGTGTTCCTGTTCCACAGCCTTATCGCCTCGGCGTTTCTGGCCAGCCTGCCGTTCAGCAAGCTCTTTCACGCCGCAGTCAGCCCGCTCGTTGCTGCCGCGAACACCGTCGCGCGGGAGGCAGAGGCATGAGCGTGCAGCCCAAGCTCTCGGGGTACTCCGTCCGGCAGCTCATGGAGCTGGACGCCTGCACGCGCTGCGGCGAGTGCGTTGCCTGGTGCCCGACCTTTGCCGAGAACCGGCAGGAGCTGACGCATCCCCTCGGCAAGATCGCCCGGCTCAGGGACTGGATCGTGCGCCACTATGGCCTGCGTGCCCGCCTCTTTGGCCGCCGCCCGGTCGGCGAGGAGGAGCTGGCCGAGTATACGCGCGGCGTTTATTCCTGCACGCTGTGCGCGCGATGCCGGGAGGTCTGCCCGGTGCACATCGACACGCGGCCGTTGTGGATCGCCATGCGCGAGCAGCTTGCGGAGCTGGGCTATCTTCCCTCCGCCCTGTCTGCGCTGCAGGCGAATATCGCGCGCTCCTACAACATCGCCGGGGAGGACAACGCCGGCCGGGCCGGCTGGAGTGCCAATCTCCCTGATCAGCCCGCGCGGCCGGCGGGGCAGCCCGCCGGGCTGGTATACTTTGTGGGGTGCGTGTCGGCCTTCTACCCTCAGGCCTATGCCATCCCGCAGAGCCTTACGCAGATACTGCAGCGCCTGGGAATCGAGTTCGCGACCCTGGCTGCAGACGAGTGGTGCTGTGGGTTCCCGCTCCTCATCGCCGGCCTTGGCCGGGAGGCTGAGGCCCTCGTCAGACACAACGTCGCAGCGGTGCGGGCCCTCGGGGCGCACACCCTGGTGACGACCTGTCCCTCCTGCCTGCACACCTGGCGGCACACCTACCCCGCGGTCATCGGCGAGCCCCTCGGTTTTGAGGTGCGGCACGCCTCCGAGTTGCTTGCGGAACTGGCAGAAGCGGGGCGGCTGCCCCTCGGCCCGTACCCTCACGTCGTTACCTATCACGATCCCTGCGACCTCGGGCGCACGAGTGGCATCTACGAGGCGCCGCGGCAGCTCCTGCGAGCGATCCCGGGGCTCGAGCTCCGCGAGATGAGGGACAACCGGCAGCTCGCGCTGTGCTGCGGCGGGGGCGGGGATGTTGAGACCGGCGACCCCACCCTGAGCGCAGCCGTTGCCCGACGCCGCCTCGCACAGGCCGCAGAGACGGGCGCCGAGGCCATCGTCTCCGCCTGTCAGCAGTGCAGAAGGACGCTCTCGGCGGCCGCGCGCCGGGAGAAGGCACGTCTGCGCGTGCTCGACCTCGTCGAGATCGTCTGGCAGGCGATGCAGGCCGCAAGCTGAAGCTCGCCAGGCAGCCCGGCCCCTCTCTGGCAGACCCTCCATCCCCTACTCCTGGCACGTCGGTTGCTCAGGTGAGGCGGGCCCTCGCGTCTCCGGCTCGAGCAGAGACGGGCTCCGCGCATAAAGCCCACATTGTGTGGAGGTGCGCCCCGGATTACGAGCAACCATCCTCCCGGGAGGTTCGGCATGTACCAGAGCACGCCGCCTTACGGCGGCCCGGCCATGCGCTACTATCAGGGACCCTACTCGCGGGGAGCGCCCTTGCCGCGCAGCGACCAGGAGATCCGCAACGAGATTGTGGCGCGCCTGCAGGCGGATCCCTGGGTCAACGAGCGGAACGTGAAGGTCGAGGTCAACCAGGGGGTTGTCACACTCACCGGCGAGGTCGACATCATGGAGGAAAAGCGCTCGGCGGGGGACGACGCCTATGATACGCCCGGCGTGGTTGACGTCCGCAACGAGCTGCGCATCGCCAAAATGGAGCCCTTGAGCCGCGCACGCCGCGAGCCGCCGGCCCCACGAAGACCCGGGCCATCCGAGGGCCTGCCGGCGCCGGGCGGGCAGGGCCGCGGGCCGGCACGCGTCCGCTGAGCAAGCAACAGCGCGAGGAGGTGAGCCATGGCAATGCAGGGGGGGCCGGGCGGATGGAGCTGCGGCCCGGGATGGGGCTACGGCCCTCCGGCCGCGCGCTACTACTGTGTGGACTATACCCTGGCCAACGTTAACCCCTTCCGCAGCGATGAGGACATCCGCCGCGAGATCGAGCTGACCCTCGTGTTCGACACCTGGGTGAACTCGGATGAGGTGCAGGTTCAGGTTGAGGATGGCGTGGTCACGCTCACCGGCGAGGTGGACTCGATCGTCGCCAAACGCTCCGCGGGCGACGACGCGTGGGACACGGTCGGCGTGATCGACGTAGTGAACAACATCCGGGTGCGCCACGTGCAGCCGGTGGAGGAGCCGGAGCAGGCGCAGCCGGCCTAGAATCGGCAACTCCCCGCCACCCGACCCGGCGCGAAGGGTGGCCTCCTCGCCGGGGGCCACCCTTGGTGTTCGGGGTCACTTCTTCTCCTCAGAACGTCCGTCCCCGCGCATGAAACCGGCGGCCTCCGCCTACTCACATATCGGGTAGCGTCATTCCTTACGCACTCTTAACGCATCCCAGAGCAGCGCCTCGTCTGTTTCCCATGGTCAAGGAGGACAGAGGGGATGTCCTTACGCTACAAAACGTTGCTCATCATCGGCCTGACGCTGCTGGTGCTGCTCGCAGCTCTCGCCTTCAGCTCGCAGACCGTCCTCCTCGGCAGCTTCCGCCAGCTGGAGAGCAAGGAGGCTCGCAAGGGCCTGGAGCGGGCACAGACCGCTCTCTCGTGGGAGCTCGACCGGCTGAGTGCCACGGCCGGTGATTGGGCCCTGTGGGATGACACCTGGCGGTTCATCCAGGACCTCAACCGGGAGTATGTGGAGGCCAACCTCACTCGTGCCACCTTTCAGAACCTTGGCATCGACCTGATGGCCTTCGTGCGCCCGTCCGGGGAGCTTACCTATTGCCAGGCCTACGATCCTGAAGACCGGGCCGAAAAGCTACTGCCCGAGGAGCTGCAGAGCTATCTGCGCCCGGATAGTCGGCTCCTGCGCCTGGATGGCCCGGAGAGCTCGGCTTCCGGCCTCGTGATGCTCCCGGAAGGGGCGTTGCTCGTCGCCTCGCGCCCCATCATGCCCAGCGACCGGCAGGGGCCGGTGCGCGGCGTCCTCATCGTCGGGCGTCGCCTCGATGACGAGGACCTGCAGACCCTCTCTGAAGCCGCAGGGGCAAGGCTGGAGGTTCTGCGTCCGGAAGATGCGCGCGTGCCGGCGTCGCTGGTCCGCACGGGCACGGGAGGGCCCGTCGTGCAGCCGCGGGATGAGCACAGCTTGGGGGCCTTTGCCTGGCTCAGCGACCCGGACGGCCAGCCGGCTGCGGTCCTCTACCTGGACATGCCGCGGGACATATACGCCCATGGCAAGGCGGCCTGTCGCTATCTGGTCTACTCCCTGTTTGTGGTCGGGATCGTGCTGGGCGCGGTGACCCTCGGAGCGGTGCTGGAGATGACCGTCCTCTCGCCGGTCTCCCGGCTCAGAGCGGCGGCGTCGGCCATCGGCGCGACCGGAGACCTTTCGGCGCGGCTACCGGTGAGCGGCCGGGATGAGCTATCGAGCCTGGCGCGGTCGATAAACGAACTGCTTTCGGCTCTCCAGCGGGCCCGCCTCGACGAGCAAAAAGCCCTGCAGGAGGTGCGCGACGCCGGGGAACTGCTGCGGGGCGTTGTCGAGAGCCTGCCCATGGGCCTCTGCGTGGTCGACCCCGAGGGCAAGGTGAGGGTCTGGAACGCGGCTCTGGAGGCCGAATGCGGCGTGTCCCGCGAGGAGATGCTGGGGAAGGACCTCTTCGACTACTTCCCGGGTCTGGGAAAGGCGGGCCTGCGCGAGCTCTATGCCCGGATGCTCTCGACCGGGCAACCCGTTGCCCTCAACGACCTCCCGCTCCGCGAGCCGGGGCTTGCACGTCCCGAGTACCATCTCAACATCCGGGCAAATCCCCTTGTCGATGTCGCCGGCAGGATCGCCGGGGCTGTGGTGACGGTGAGGGATATCAGCGAGCGCCGGCGGATGTCGCTGGTGCAGGAGGTCGCCTACCAGATTGCCGACGCTGCCAACCGCGCTACCAGTGTAGAGGGGCTGGCCGGCTTTGCGCGCGAAGCGCTCGGGGCGGTCATGGATACCCGGAACTTTTACATCGCCATCCAAGACCCCGAGTCGGACAGGATCGTGTTCCCGTACTATGCCGACGAGACCCTGCCGCCGCCCGGCTATAGCTCCAGCTACTCCAGAAAGCCGGCCCGAGGCCTCACCGAGTACCTCATGCGCACCGGTAAGGGTTTGCTGGCTACTCGAGACGACATCATGGACCTCGTCGCCCGCGGCGATATTGAGATCATTGGGGAGGTACCCGCGGTGTGGCTGGGCGCGCCCCTCGCCCTCGGCGACAGGATCATCGGCGTCGTAGCGGTCCAGAACTATAGCGACAGCCGGGCCTACAGTGGGGACGACCTGTGGCTGCTCCAGTTTGTGTCGGGGCAGCTCGCCCGTGCCGTCGAGCGCAAGCGGGCGGAAGAGGCGGTCGCCCGATCCCGCGACTTTTACCTGAGCCTGTTCGACGAGTTCCCCGCCCTCATCTGGCGCTGCGACGTCAATGGAAGGTGTGACTACTGCAACAAGAGCTGGCAGACCTTTAGCGGCCGCGCAATGCAGCAGGAGATCGGCGACGGCTGGCTGGAGAGCGTGCACGAGGAGGACCGTGCCGCCTTTGGCGCTGCCCTGCGCCGGGCGCTGCCCGCCCGGGAGCCATTCGAGCTGGAATGCCGCCTCAGGCGTCACGACGGGCAGTACCGCTGGTTCCTGGTCGTAGGCCGGCCCTACCGCGACCTCGACGGGGAGTTCGCCGGGTACCTGGCCTCCTGCTACGACGTGACCGAGCGCAAGCGTCTCGAGGACCAGTTCCGTCAGTCGCAGAAGATGGAGGCCATCGGACGCCTTGCCGGGGGCATCGCCCACGACTTTAACAACCTCCTGACCGCCATCACCGGCTATGCGACCTTTGCACGCGACGCCCTCCCGCCGGACAGCCCCTCGCGGGACGACATCAATCAGGTGCTCAAGTCGGCGGACCGGGCGACGGCCCTGGTGCGTCAGCTGCTCGTCTTCTCCCGTCGGCAGCCGAGCACCCCGGTGCTCACGAATCTCAACGAGGTGATCATCAACCTCGGACGGATGCTGCGCCCCCTGATCAGCGAGGACGTCGAGTTGGTGACCGTTCCCGGCTCCGACCTGGGCACCGTGCGCGTCGACCCGGGGCAGATCGAGCAGGTCCTGATCAACCTGGTGGTCAACGCCGCTGATGCGATGCCTTCCGGGGGCAAGGTAACCATCGAGACGGCCAACGTGACGCTGGACGCCGACTATGCCCGGCACCATGTCGACGTGAGCCCCGGGGAGTATGTGATGCTGGCCGTGAGCGACACCGGCTGCGGCATGACCGACGAGGTCAAGGCACACATCTTTGAGCCTTTCTTCACCACCAAGGAGCCCGGCAAGGGAACGGGGCTCGGTCTGGCCACGAGCTATGGCATCGTGAAGCAGAACGGCGGGCACATCTGGTTCTACAGCGAGCCGGGCAAGGGCACGACCTTCAAGATTTACTTCCCGCGCGTGGCAGGCGGGCCGCCCAAGGCGGAGGACCCGGCGGAGGTCCTTGAGCTGCTCGGCACGCAGACGGTGCTCCTGGTCGAGGACGACGCCGCCGTGCGCAGCTTTGCCGCACGCGGCCTGCGCGACGCGGGCTATGTGGTTCTCGAGGCTGCGAACGGTCCGCAAGCGCTGGGCGTCGTTGCCCGCCACCATCGGGGTCCGATCGACCTGCTGGTAACCGACCTGGTCATGCCTCAGATGGGCGGCGAGGAGCTGGCCAGACGCCTCCGCGCGAGCTATCCGCACCTCAAGGCGCTGTTCATCTCCGGCTATACGGAGAGCGCGGCGGGCGATCTCGCGGCCTTGGGCGCCGATGCGGCCTTTGTCGAGAAACCCTTCACGCTGGCCACCCTTGTCAGCAGGGTGCGCGATCTGCTGTCCAACTGAGCGTCGAGGTTGGAGTCAGCCCTTGGGGATCAGGCGTCGCAGCTCGCGGGGCAGCTCCACGGATGTGTACTTTTGCATCTCTGGGTTGAGCAGGTGATGGCGCAGGTAGCGGCGGGCGTCGCGGAGCCCTTCTTCGCCGATGATGTCGAGGGCGGCCGAGGCGACCGCCGTCTTTTCGTGGTGCCGGGCCAGGCAAACGAGCATGTCCGCCAGGTCATGGGCGAGCCGTCGCGGCCCGGCGACGCTTGTGGCCATGGCCGCATCAACAAAGGCCACACGGTCGCCCGGCAGAAGCAGGATATTGCTGTCCTTCACATCGTTGTGCGCGCAATCCAGCTCCCGCATGCGGCGAAGCGCCAGGAGCGCCTGCCGGACAAAGTCAAGCGAGACCGCCCCCACATCCCGCAGCGAGCGGGCGCCCTCCATAAAGTCGGTGACCAGGGCGTAGGCGCTTCGCTCCAGCCGGTAGAGACCCCGGGGGCGGGGCACGGGCACCCCGGCGTCGGCCAGGAAGAGCAGCATATAGTGCTCGTGCTCCACCAGGGCCCTTAGCGAGGGCCACAGCACCCTTCCCAGTCTCCGCTGACGCCAGTTCTGCAGATACTGCAGCAGCTCTACAGCCACGTTAACCTGCCAGTTCTGACCGCTGACGATCTTGGCGAGGTAGCGCCGACGCGTCCCGTCCGGGTCATAGCCGATGACGACCATGGGCGTCGAGGCATGGACCCCGGCTGCGTCCAGGGGCTCCAGGCTCTCCATTCTAAAGCCGAGGTGCTGGCGCAGACGCGCCTCGAGGACGGCGCGCAACGTTGGCGTGATCGGGCTCCTCGCCTGATGGGCGAGCCACTCGCTGACGGGCGAAGCGGCGCGCTGCCAGATGCCTCGGGCCACCAACCAGCGCCGCGCGGCCCTGTAAGCGATCAGTGCCATCAACGCTGCTCCAATGGCAATGAGGAGCCCGGCGGAGATGCGGCACTGCACGGCAAGTGCCTGCGCCACAGCGCCCACGCCGACGATCGCCAGGCAGACTCGGCGCTGCCAGAGGCGGAGCCTCAGGAGCCAGGTCAGGCCCAAGGCCACGAGGAGGCCGAGCGCGGCATCGGCATTGCGCGCGAGGCAGGGCACCAGCACGAGCAAGAGCAGCCCGAGGGCCCTCAGGACGAGCCACGGCACTGCGGTGTTCACGGCGGTGAGCACCGCTCCCCGCCGGCGCTGCCAGCCGTAGAACCCGAGGGCAAGGGCCGCCGCCAGCCAGTACAGGTCGATGGCAGCCAGCAGGCCCGCAATGCGGTTGGCCACGCCTTCCCCACCGACCTGCAGCCCCTCCGTGAGCGGCAACCCCGTCATCCCGGCTCCCTCCGAGAGCTGGCGCGTGCCTCCAGCCATGGCCACAGGCGTGCCCACAGATAGCCGAAGAGCAGCCCGATAAGCGCGCCGATCAGCACATCCGTTGGAAAGTGCTCGCCATCGTAGACCCTCGACCAGGCGACCAGAGTGGCCAGGCCGTAGACCGCCACCCTGAGGGGCCATCCCGGCGAGTAATACCGGATGAGGAGATAGGCGGTGAGAAAGGCCACGACCGCGTGCGAGCTGGGGTATCCCTGCCCCACGAGCGGCTGCCCCACCACGCGGATGCCGGTCAGCACCTCCCAGGGCCGCGGCTCATTGAGGAGGAGCTTGATCCCGGCCACAATCAGGGCAACCGACAGGTTGGCCAGGAACAGGCTGATGCCCAGCCTGCGCCTGCCGAGGAGAAACACGGCTGCCGCCAGGATCAGCACGAACCAAAGGCTGCCCAGGATGTAGCCTAGCGTCGCGAGCAGGTCGAGCGCAGGGTTCGCCAGGCCGGTGTTGATCCAGCGCAGCACCTGCTCGTCTACGGCGCGTCCGCGCGTCCAGAGCCCCAAGGGCAGGAGCAGGGCCAGGGCCAGAAGAACCAGAAGGGATGCCCGCAACAGCTCCGATGAGAGAGACCTCATTCGTATCCACCGCCAACATGCTCCGGTCGATGGCGCCGGCGCGCTCCATCGCCGCAGACTGTTGAGCGAGAACTATGCCCGCGGACGATACCCGAAGTGGGGTGTTTGGCGGCGGGGGCGCGCTGCGCGCCCCCGCCGCCAAACCCCACAGGAAAAGGGCCCAAGTCGGTTCAGGGGCAGACAGCCCTCTTCGCTTATAGGGCGAGGGCATTGCCCATCGAGGGACCCCTCCATAACATAAAACGCCCCTTCCCCGCCGCCTCAGCGGCGGGGAAGGGGCCGGGGGATGGGGTACCCCGCGCTTGCTCAGGCGTCGTGGTTATACACCTCCCAACCCAGATAGGTGCCAAAGGCATCGGCGACCGCCGCACCCACGAGGGAGGGGTTGACCGCCACGTGGTGCTCGAACCCCATCTCGCAGATGTACTGCAAGAGCCCTTGCAGATCGGGGATCCGCGCCACGGCTACGCCACCAAAGGTCGAGATCGGATCATCAGTCAGCTCGCCCTGGCCGACATAGCTCGACACCTCGCCCCGCATGTCATCGGTCGCCACGCGGCAGTAGGTAAAGGGCGTTGGCCGCGCCCGCCCAACCACTGTGCCGTAGGTGTTCTCTTTGCCCACAGTGCCGGCGATGATAGCCTGATAGTCCATCTTCGCCTCGGCCAGGAAGTCCTTGGGCCAGTTGCTGCAGTGGAAGAGCACACACTTGTCGGGGTCGTCGCCATAGTTGTTGTTCCAGTCGACGAGGGCGCTGGGCCTCCCCGAGGCCAGTTGCAGGGCGTACATGGCGATGAGGCCGCCGGCATCGGTCTCGCAGGCGGAAGGCACAAGCCGGTTGGAGAGCATGCTCATCACCGTGCAGGGCACGACGCCAAAGAACTCTTCCATGGCCGTCCAGCACTGGACCGCGAGGCCGACCAGGGCGTTGCTCGCCATCCAGTCATCGATCACGACGCCGAGCTTGGCCATCTTGGCGAGCGCCTCTGGCGGGATGCCCTCCGTCGGTACATAGGCGGCAATCTCATCGCGCTTGGCCTTCACCCGCGGGTCGGCGTCAGCCAGCCGGCCGACGCGTCCAAAGGCCTCGAAGAGGTCGAGCGTCTCCACGCTGATCCCGGTGGACTCCAGGAGCTTCTCGGAGAAGCGTACGGTGTTGAAGGCCGCCGGCCGGGCGCCAAGGATGCCGATGCGCGCGCCCTTCAGGCCGCGCACGACCCGGCAGGTCGCGGCAAAGCGCTGCACGTCCCGCCGGAAGGCCTCGGACGAGGGCGACTCCGTATGGAGGCTCGTCAGGCTGTAGGGGATGCCATACTGCGTGAGGTTGTTACAGACCGACATCTTGCCGCAGAAGGAGTCGCGGCGGTCGGCGATGGACATCTTGCCCACTTCATCGGGGAAGGCGTGCACCAGCACCGGCACGTCCAGCTCGGCAAAGCGCAGGGTGTTGGCGACCGCCCGCTCATCGCCAAAGTTGGGCAGGGTCACGAGGATGCCGTCGATCTCGTCGCGGTGCTTCTTGAAGAGGTCGGCGCATTTCTGCGCATCGCTCAGGGACTCGACCGAGCCATAGGGTGTATCCTCGGGCCCCAGAGCTATCGCGTTGATCCCCTCCTCTGCGAGGACGCGCAGCACCTCCTCACGCCCGCTCACACACAGGTGCTTGGGAAAGAAACCGCGGTTGCCGACAATCACGCCGAGGGTGGTCTTCATGGTCTCCTCTCCTTGCTGCGAACGGGTTGGTCCCACCGGGACCGAAGAGGCCGCCGGGAGCGACCGGAGTTGCTCGGCCCTATTGTAGCGCAAATGGCGGATTCTGTCGCATGGAGGGGTGAGGGGGGTATATCCCACAATCGTCGGTGCATTTCGGGACGAGTGGTGCGCGTGGGTCGCACAGTTCGGCCCCTGTTCAGAAACTCTTCTCCGAGCACGGGACCAGGCTACTGGCTGCGCTCCAGGCCGATACGGAGCCGTCTCTGGGGTTGGCCTGGAGTCCTGGCAGTGACAGATGGGGTCCTCCCGGTGTTGTCATTGCGAGCCGACCCGCAGGGTCGGCGAAGCAATCTCCTCTTCGGATCGATGAGATTGCTTCGGCGGCTGCGCCGCCTCGCAATGACGGGTAGTGGCGTCCGCCACCGGCGGCCGTCGCTCGCAGGCCACATGTCTGCGGATCGGGTAGGGGGACGCCGTGGCGGAGTGCAACGCCAGGGGACGACTCCCTCGGGGAACGAGTTGCTCGTTCTCCGGACAAGACATCGCCTGCAGGAGGAGGGGCGTGGCGACGAGACACTACCGCGAGCAGGTTCCGAGAGTCGCCAGATGGTCGCAGTCTACACCGACGATTCTGGGATACACCCGGTGAGGGGGAGAGGGCGTTCCTCGCCTGCAGGTGCGTGTCTCAGGGCACGGATTCCAGGGCGGCGTGCCACCGGGCGCCGTCGAGCGCGGCAGGGGACCAGAGCAGGCCGTCCTCGCGCGGCTCTGCCTCGTGGACCGGGTCGGGCTCGAAGGCCCGCTCGTGGGTGGCGAGCGGCCTTGCCCGCGAGACGAGCCGCTCGGCCTTTTCCAGGAGCTGCGCCATATCGGGGGCCTCGCCCACGCCGGGCAGCACGCGCCCGAACTGGCGCATCAGCCGCGCCTGCTCCTTCTGGCGCCACTCGGGGTTCACCCTGAAGGAAGCCGCGATCCCCTCGAGCACCGGCTCCCACTCGCTGAAGCGGTCGACCGGTGCTCGATAGGAGTACGGCACATTCGCCACCCACAGCGGCAGGCCCCGGCCCATGCTCGAGGGGGTGCGCATGGTCATCACCCGCGTGCACTGCCGGAGGGTCCGGCCCTCGCTGCGGAACGAGAACACTACGTCGGCGGCCGTAGGCTCGGCCTCGAGGGCATCCTCCACCCGCAGAAGGCTGGAGGCCGCCTCCCGGGCGATCATGGCCGGGATCAAGTCCGGCCGGTCGCCGACCTGCTCGATGCGCGCGTCCGGCTCCTCGGTCTGCAGGAGCGGCAGCAGGTGCTCCGCGGCATATCTCGCCGCGTCGACAAACCTGGCCTGCCCGACAAGCCCGCCGACGAGGCCGCCGAGCAGCCCGGCCACGAGCCCCGGCTCCAGGTACATCCTGGCCTCGACGCCGGCCATGACCCCCGTCCAATCGTCCGCCCAGACCTGGAGGCCGACGGCCGGCATGCCGAGCGGATTCTCGCGGTTGATCTTTCCCTCCACGCGCCACCCCCGCGGCACAAGGGCGCTGGAGGCATGCTCCAACGCTTCGCGCCACGGGCAGCGCTCCACGGACGGGATCGGCCGGAGGCTGCGCAGGGCCTCGAGGGCGACCCGGCCGTCGGCGTCGCAGGTCGCCGCCGGGGCGAGGAAGCCGCCCACATAGCCGCATTGGCCATGCACCTGCAGGCAAAAGCGCCCTCGCACCTCCTCGCCCGGTGCCGGGCGGAGCAGAGCCGTGCAGACGTGCACCTCCTGCGGGCCCTCGGACTCGTAGCGAAGCTCTGCCTGGGGATCGCACCGTCGCAGCCAGGCAAGGACCGCGGTGCCCAACTCCTCGGCCGAGCTGATGCCCGGGCGCGGCTGCAGCAGCAGCGCGCAGCGCCCGGCACTGTCGCTGAGCACCAGGCCCATCCCCGACCGTCGGACACGCCAGCCGGCCGGCACCCGGATGGCAAGGCCCCGCCAGGCGTCCCGGTACTCTCCCGGTCCTTCCATGTGCCGTCGTCCTCCTTGGCGCGCTCTATGCAGAAGAGTTGTAGAGCAAGAAGCGCGCCATGAGGAGGTGCGGCGGCTGAGCCCGCTTAGCCTTTAGCCACCTGAACTGCTATGCTTTATCCATGAGTCGAGCTGCAGAGCGTCCCGGCGCATGAGACAGCCCTGCGGTGCTTGTCGGAGGCGACCATCCACCGCCCACACTGGTGTTGGGGGCACGCCGAGCGGGAGCCGCGATGTGGCGCAACTCCGAACTACCCCCACCCCTACCCCTCCCCCAGGCAGGCGCCCGGCGCCTGCCTGGGGGAGGGGGTGGCGCTGTCGGCTGGAGGCTGCGCAGGCCATCGCCGCGTACGCTCCCCGCCAGGCACTTGTAGGTAATGAGTAGCTGAGTTGGGGGGCCTATGCTGAACCCCTCGCGTCGGCGCGCCCGCGGGTACACAGGGCAATAAAGGCGACCGCCTGCTGCTGGGCCTGCCTGCTCCGGCCCGTATTCCAGGTCATGATGAGGTCCTTGCGGGCACGGGTGATGCCGACATAGAGCAGCCGCAGCCGCTCGCAGACATAGTCGTTCCGTGCCGTCTGCGACGCTTCGCCCGGCACGTAAGGGCGCCCAAGGACCAGGGCCTCGAGCTGCGCAAGCGCCTCGGCGCTGAGGTTCAGGTTGCCCTCCAGGTACCAGGGCTCGCCGCGGTAGGTATCGTGGCTCTGGCCGCCCGGAAAGTCATAGTTGTTGAGCGCCGTCAGGTACACGCGATCCCATTCCAGGCCTTTGGCCCGGTGCATGGTCGCGACCACGACCTCACCCTTGTGCTCGTCCGGGTTGAAGGCATTGTCCTCCTCGGAGAGCCAGGCCAGCCGCCGTCGCGGGTTCGCCGCCAGATCGTGCAGCTCTGCGACCAGCTCGGGCAGGCGCCACCCCGGGTTCGCCTCGGCATAGTCGCGCAGCACTACCGCCAGCTGATAGGCCAGCGCCAGCTCCTGTGGGGCCGCGAACAGGTCCTGAGCCACGGTCAGCACGAGCTGGTCTATGGGCAGGGGCGCGGCGCGCTGCCAGCGCTGCGCCAGGGTCCGGAAGGCCATCAGCTCGCCGCGCACCTGCGGCTCGGCAGGGCCGGCTCTGAGATAGTCCTCATCGCCAAACGGCCAGAGGTAGGTGTGGGGCTCCTCACAGCGCCCGAGGAACCGCTCGGCGGGGCTCTCCCCGGCTGCGCGCTCAACCCTGGTCCGCCGCCAGGCGGCAAAGGCGCGCCGCAGGGCGCCGCGCTCTTCGGGCCTGGCCACAAGACGCAGCACGTCGCACAGGGCGCGGGCGGCGTCCCGGGTCGGAGCGCTGGCGTTGAGGAGCTCCACACAGGGGATGCCCCGCGCACGCAGCGCATCGGAGAATCTGGCGCCCCGCGTGTTGTCGGGCACGAGGATGGCGACCGTCTCGTCGGGGTGCTCGGGAAGCCACCGCAGCAGCGACCGGACGATCAGCTCGACCTCCCGCTCCGGCGACAGTCCTTTCTCGTACAGATAGACCTCGCAGCGCTCCGGGTTGGGCTGGGGATCGTCCGGATCGGTCGGGCGGATGTGCTGGCGCCGGAAAGCCAGCCGTGCCTCGGGCAGCGGATGCGCGGTGCAGGCCCAGTCCACCAGCGCGTTGGCCAGGGCAATGATCCCGAGGGCCGAGCGGCCGGACTGGTCCATCTCCACCGCCTGGACCTCCGGGCGCGCCAGAAAGCGCCGCAGGAGCTCCGGGTTGGCGGTCGTGAACGTCTGGTAGACGGCCTGATTCGGGTCTCCGACTCGCACCCAGTTGCCGCCGGGACCGGCGAGCATCTCCAGCAGCTCCTGCTGCAGGGCGCTGGAATCCTGGGCCTCATCCTCCAGGATGAACGGCCAGCGCAAACGCAGACGCGCCAGATAGTCTGGGTCCTGCCGCAGTGCGTCGATGGCGTAGCCGACGAGGTCGTCAAAGTCCACGGCTCCGCGGTAGCCCAGGCTCTGCTGATAGTCCCGATAGACCTCGGCGGCGAGGCGGGCGAGGGCGAACTCGGGGCCGCGCAGGGAGAGGCTGCTCAGGAGCGTCTCGGGGCGCGCCCTCAGGTCCTTGGCCCGGCGGACAAAGGCCGACACCATGTCGCGGCAGTCATTGGGCCACGACTCGGTGCGCACCTTGGCCAGAGCGCTGCGGTCGAGGCCTTCCTTGAGCAGGCCATCGACAAAGCCGGGGTGCGTGCGCAGCCAGGTCATCACAGCGTCGTCCATGATCTGGGCGGCGGTGCGGTCGTCGACGATCTGAAAGTCGTCGGCGAGCCCGACGAGCCCCGGCCGCTCGCGGACGATGTCGTGTGCGAGGCCGTGCAGCGTGCGTACCCGATAGCCGGCCTGGGGCGGCAACCCGCGCTCGCGGAGGTCCTGCGCAATGCGGGCCGCAAAGTTGCCGACCGCCGAGTTGACCAGGGTGACGATCAGCACCTCCTGATCGTCCGCAATGCGGCGGGCGACGAGGTCGGCGGCGAGGGCCGAGAGCGTTTGCGTCTTGCCGCTGCCGGGAACGGCGGCAACGCCCATGTAGCCGCCACGGTAGTCGAGCACGCGCCGCTGGGCCCGGCGAGGTCTAAACATGGCCTCCCTCCCCGGCCGGGCTGCGGCCCTCCGCCTCGCGGGCAGCGCGCCGCAGGATGCGGAAGACCACCTGCTGCAGCAGGCCCTGCTCCTCGAGGCCGTGCTCGTTGTAGGTGGAGTCGGCGAGATACACGCGGCGCCGGCAGCGCCGGAGCAAGGCCACGACCAGCCGGTGCAGGGTGCGGCGGTTGGCCAGGTCCTCGTCGGCGTCGGTCCACGGCGTGCCTCGCGGCCACTGTCGGGTGAGGACGTAGGGGTGTGTCAGGGGCTGGTACAGGCGCCGGCCCCAGGAAGAGCTGGAGACGTTGAGCCAGAACTGCACGTCGACGGCCCGGTTGCCCATGGCGAAGGTGTAGGCGGGGGCAAGGAGCACCGCCTGCGGCCTCGCACCCTCCGGCGGCAGGTACTGGGCGGCGAGCACACCCTGCTCGACCATACCTACATACGCGGGTGCTATCTCGGACCACTCCTCGCCCACGGTCCCTCGGAACCTGCGCGCCGACTCGATGAGGTGCGCGGTTGCCGCCGCCGCATCGCGGTCTCTGCGGAAGCCATAGCCCGGCCGCGAGAGGAGCTCGTCGAAAAGGCGGGTAAAGAAGAGGTCCGGTGGCACCGCTGTGCCCTCGGCATAGGCGGCCAGCCACTGACGCAGCGCCTCATAGCGGTTCCCGAGAAGATAGGTGATCTTGGCCTGCTCCTCGGGGCGGATGCGCTCAAAGCTCACCAGCCCGATGCCGCCGGCAGCCGGGCGGTAGGCGATGGCCACGAGGTGCCAGGCCCGCACCAGGTCCATGTCGGCGATGGCCATGACCAGCGCGTGGGCGACGTCGCAGCGGTGGGGCACCAGGCCCCAGCCGGGATGGGCCAGCTTGGCCAGGGTGAGCAGGCAGCGCACCGCCGGCTCGTCGCGCAGCGGGCGGGAGGGCCGGTGCGAGTAGCAGGGGACCCCCTTGCGCTCCAGAGCCAGCATCAGCTCGAAGCGCAGGGCGTCGCCCATGAAGGGAGCCAGCACCGCAATCTGCTCCGGCGGCAGGCGCTCCCCGTGCACCAGGTCGGCTATGCAGGCCGCTACGGCGCCGACCATGCCGGTGTGGAACGTCTCGTGAAGCAGGACAATGGCTTCCCGGGGATCGGTGCTCGCCTCAGATGGCGGGACGGTCGCCGTTACGGGGCGGGTGGTCGCAGTGGCGCTCTCAAGACCCAGGCCTCTGCCGACCGCTGAGGCAAGGGCACGGACGGCGGGCAGGCTTACCAGAGAGGCGCTGAAGCGCACCTGTGCCCGACAACGGCTGCGGAGACCGTAGGCACTCACCGGGTCGGCACCGAGATAGGTGCGCAGGCCACCCTGCTCGTCGTAGATGAGCCAGGCCGAGTCGCAGCCGGGGAGCCAGTCGGCCAGCAGGTCGTGGGCGACCGGCACATCCTCCTCGATGTTGTCGGCGATGATGTGGCGGTAGCGCTGTCGCAGGGCCGTCGCGGCCTCCGGCAGGGCCAGGACGTGGCGGACAAAGACCTCGATCTGCAGGGAAAAGTCCAGGAGGTTGTGCTCCAGGCAGTAGCGACGAAAGTCGCTGGCGCAGGCCTGTACCCGCTCGTACACCCGGAGGCGGCTCGACTCACCCTTCCAGGCCTCGCTGAGGCGGGCGCCGATCTCCTCGTGCGGGAACCGGGCCACTGCCGCCTTGTTCAGGTTGTCGATAATCTGGCTGATCAGCCGCTGCCGCGACAGGGTGACCTCACCAAAGGCCCCTTGCTGGATGTAGGGGTCGACGAGGCGGTCCATGTAGTACTGGGCCGTCTCCAGGGTAAGGAAGATGGGGGGCCGGTTGGGCCGGGCAAAGCCGGCGGGGGCGGCCACCAGCGGCCAGTACAGCTCGACAGAACGTTGCGCGAGGCCGCCGATGGTCAGCACGTCAACCCGGGCGCCTGCTGGGGCTCCCGGCGCCCGGAGGGCCTCCACATAGGGCCATCCCAGCGTGCGCTGGGGGACGAGAACGAGGATCGAGTCGGCGGGGGTGCCGGCCTCCAGCAGGCGCAGGAGATGGAGGACGCCGGTCGTCGTCTTGCCGCTGCCGGCGGGCCCTTCCAGGAAAAGGCTCTGCGGCTCGCCGACGGGCGCATTGACCACCGCCGCCTGCTCAGGAGTGAGGTCATGCGAGAGGAGACCCGGGCCAGGACGCAACGACATGGGAGGCCTTCCTCGAGAAGTGATGGGAGGTTCTGGCGAGTATTATACAGAGTCAGAAGAGGCAGGCAAGCGTCTGGGGGTTGTCTGTGCAGCGCAAGTCTTGCGGCGGTTCGCGCCCAGCCACGCCGTCACCGGCCCCTCCCCCGGGGCATTCGCCGCTTTGCCGGCTGGGCAAAGCGGGGTTAGGCCTCCGGCCCCGCCACTTCAGGGGGACAGGCGGTTACGTGCGGGGCGCAAGCCCCCGGCACAATAGCCGGGAACGGGGAGGTGGCATGCGATCAGCCGTTGCATCGCTCCGCCCCCTGCGGTCGGGCCGCCAAACAGCGTCTGTCCGAGGCCGAACCCAGCACCGAAGGGGCTTTGCCGCCTCTGAGCGCGGGGCTGTAGCCCAGGATTGAATCCTTGGCTGACTGCCCCGCGGGGTGCCGCGGACGTCGCAGCGGCGTGCAGCCCGAGGCTTAAGCCTCGGGCTGATAGGGGCAAAGCCCCCTTCGGGGGCTGAGTCCGAACTCTGCGGTCTTCGCTCCGCTCCTACCGTCAACGGACAGGGCGCATCTGTCCGCCTCTGAACCCCGAGCTGGCGCGCCGCGGCGCGCCAGCGGAGCCCGAGGCACCCTCTTATTCGTTCCCCCTCCCCGAGGCGGATGCCGCGGCGTCCGCCTCGGGGAGGGGGGATAGGCGTATGGCCTGTGGTGTATCCGAGTTGGTTGCCCGCTGCCCTAGCCCAAGACGGCCCTCCAGTCGAACCCATCGCCGAAGGGCGCGTCGCCGTAGCGGCTGAGGTCGACCTGTCGCGCTACCGCCTGCGAGATGAGGTTGACCTTGTCCTTATGCCCGAGCAGGATGGCTCCGTGGAGCCGGCCATCCTTGAGCACCAGCTTGAGGTACCGGCCCGGCCCATCCGTCCGCCGCAGCTCGGTGTAGCCCTCGCCCCCGGCGACCTGGCCGATGGAAGTGAGGTCGATGCCCACAATCTTCAGGGTGTTGGAAGGGATGGTGCCGGTGTACTCAGCGCTGCCGTGCTCCAGCATGTTCTTTGCGGCGGCCTGGGCCTGCTCGACCGCTGCCGGAACAATGCCGTACACGTTGCCGTTGAACTCGGCCACATCGCCGGCAGCATAGACGTCGGGGGCGCTGGTCGCCAGGTGCCCATCGACCACGATGCCGCGGTTGGCGGCAAGGCCAGAGGCCCTGGCGAGCTCCAGGTTGGCGCGCACGCCTGCCGCAATGAGGACCAGGTCGGCAGGCACGCGCAGGCCACTCTTCAGCACCACTGCGCCGCGCTCGATGTGCTCGGTATCGGCGTTGGTCTCGATGGCGATGCCGATCCTCTCGACCTCGCGGTGGAAGATGGCTCCGCCCTGCCCGTCGAGCTGGCGCTGCAACAGATAGGCGCCGCGCTCCAGCACGGTGACCTCGAGGCCAAGCACACGCAGCCCGCGCGCCGCCTCGAGGCCCAGCAGCCCTCCGCCGATCACTGCCGCCCGCTTGCACTCGCGCGCGTACGCCCGGATTCGTTCCGCGTCTTCGATGGTGCGCAGGGTAAAGACGCCCGGCAGGTCCGCCCCGGGAATCGGCGGGACGAACGAGCTGGCCCCGGTCGCGATGAGCAGCCGGTCGTAGGGCACCGACGTGCCCTCGCTCAGGATGAGGCGATGCCCGGCGGCATCGACCCTGTCTGCCCGGGCGCCGGTGTGCACGGCGATCGAGCGCTCCTCGAACCAGGTCCGCGAGTAGAAGTAGAGATCGTCCAGCGACACCTCACCGGCCAGATAGCCCGGCAGCTTGGGCCTGGCATAGTAGAGGTGAGGCTCGGCCCCGTAGACCTCGACCTGAACATCGCGCCGCCCGGTCGCGGCGATGGTGCGTGCGGCGTTGGCGCCCCCTGCTCCCAGGCCAACGATGACAATCCGCATCATGGCTCTCCTTCATGGCGCAGGGTTACGCCCTGCGGCCGGCGTCCTATGCTCTCTTCTCGAACATGTCCTTGGCTGCGCCGCACTCGGGGCACACCCAATCCTCGGGCAGTTCCTCAAAGGCGGTGCCGGGCGTAATGCCACTCTCCGGGTCGCCCTTCTCGGGGTCGTAGATGTATCCGCACACCAGGCATTCGTACCTGGACATCATGTCCCTCCCATTGTCAGGTCGCAAATGGACCTGTGGCTGGCGGCCCGTTGTCCGTCGGCAGGGAGGCCCCGCCCCCTGCCGACGGACAACGGGCCACTGACGGCGGGCTCAGAACGTCCGGAACCGAGCCCTGGGCGCTCCGCAGACCGGGCAGCGGTCGGGCGCCTGGCCCGTGACGGTATGCCCGCAAACCTCACAGATGTGGATGGGCGCATCGGCGATATCCTGGCTGGCGGCTGCGGCCGCCTTGGCCTGGGCGTAGAGGCCGGCGTGGATCTTTTCCGCCTCCAGCGCATAGCGGATCGAGCGCTGGGCGCCCTTCTCCTCCTGCAGCTGGGCGACGGCGTAGTAGGCCGGATACATCTCATCGACCTCATAGTTCTCGCCGTCGATGGCAGCCTGCAGGTTGTCGACCGTTCCCTTGAGCATCTCCAGCTCGCGCAGGTGGTTCGAGGCGTGCACCTGCTCGGCGTAGGCGATGGCCTCGAACAGCCGGGCGATGTTGGCGAGGCCCTCCTCGCGGGCCCGATGGGCAAAGTTGAGGTACTTCATGTGGGCCTGGCTCTCGCCGGCGAATGCGGCGGCCAGGTCGGTCGCGGTCATCTTGCGCATGGTCAGTTCCTCCTTGCAGAGAGAGGCTGGCGGAACAGGTGCGGCTCGGGGCCCCGGTGCCGTCACCTTCCGGCTCCGCCAGCTTCGTGGCTCACTGAACCACAACCTGGTGCGTGCCCTCCCACACCCCGTGCAGGTTGCACAGGCTGGTGGCACGCAGGGTGGTGCTCTCCTCGAGCACGAGGGGGATCTCGACCTCCGCCCTGGGCAAGACGGGGCTGAACACGATGTGGGCTACGAACACCTCGCCCGCGTACAGCTCGAGCCACTCGATGTGGTGCTTGCCCTCCATGCCGTGGGGCGTCTGCCCGATGGTGACCCTCAGGGCGAAAGGCTCGCCCGCCTTGACCACCTCCGGGAGGTGGAAGATGGGCGCATGCTTCACTTCCAGCCCCTGGAGGTTGGCCGGATCCTGCACCCGGTTGATCTTTTTGAAGAGCTCTTCCATGGTACTTCCTCCTGCTGGATACATAGATGCGGGTGGATGGCCCGCGGTCAGCGATCAGCGCCACCGGCCAGCGCACACTCCACACAGGCCACCAGGTCCGAAGCGGAGAAGGGTTTGACCAGCGCCCTCACCCGCGGGAAGCGCCGGAGCAGCCGGTTGCGGGCGGGCTCGGGCACGAGGACGACGATGGGCAGATCGGCGGCCTCAGGGGTGTGGCGCAGCCGGGCGACCAGGTTCCAGCCGTTGGCGCCGGGCAGGTCGGCGTCGATGAGCACAAGATCACAGGGCTGCCCGTCGAGTGCCGCCCTGCATTCCTGCGCACTCACGGCCTCTACCACCTCCAGGCCCAGGGCCTCGAGGTTCGTACGCACCAGCTTGCGCATCCTCCAATCGGCCTCCACCACCAGCGCCCGGCCACGCACCATGCGACGACTCCCCTGGTCGCGGCTTGCAGCACAGGCAGCCTGCCTTCGCGCCGCTGCTTCCGCAGCCCAACCCCTGGTCAGGGCTACCAGCAGGTTGCCCCCGTGCCATGCGCTGAACGCGAGTCTGAACACGTACGCAGGCCTCAGGGGTTGCGGCTCTGTCTCCGTCGGCTTGCACCCCCAATATAGCATACGGGCCGTTAGAGGGGCATAAGATGGCGAGGCGAGACATTGGAACGGCATTAATAACGTAGGGGCGGAACGTAGGCGGGACGTAGGGGCGGCTCGTGAGCCGCCCCCCAGGTCCATGAGCCGTTACGCCTCGGCCACCGGCAGGATGGCCAGGCGGTAGCCGGCGCCCTGCTGGGTGAGGATGAGTTGGGGGTGGCTGGGGTCGGCCTCGAGCTTCTGCCGCAGGTAGTGGATGTACAGGCGCAGGTACTCTTTCTCGTCGCGGTACTCGGGCCCCCAGACCTCGCGGAGCAGCTCCTCGTGCAGCATGACCCGGTCGGCGTCGCGGGCCAGCGTGGCGAGCAGCCTGTACTCGGTCGGGCTCAGCTCCACGGGCCTGCCGTCAACGGTGACGCGGCGCCGGCCAAAGTCGATGACCAGCCTGCCGCTCCGGAAGGGCGGGTGGTTGCGGATCTCCTCCGGGAAGCGGCTGCGCCGCAGCACCGCGCGCACCCGGGCCAGGAGCTCGCCAACGCTGAACGGCTTGGTGAGATAGTCGTCGGCACCGGCGTCGAGGCATGTGATCTTGTCGATCTCGGCGCCGCGGGCGGTGAGCACAATGATCGGGACATCCGAGTACTCGCGGATGCGCCGGCAGACCTCATAGCCGTCGAGCCCGGGCATCATGAGGTCGAGGATGACCAGATCGGGCAGCTTGTCTGTGACGGTTTGCAGGCCCGTGCGGCCGTCGGTCGCCGTCAATACCCGATAGCCCGACGCCTGCAGGTTGGCCTGCACCAGCCGCACCACATGCGGCTCATCGTCGACGACGAGGATGGTGGCTTTGGGAGGCATCGATCGCTCCTGCTTGTCCGAGGGAACCGGAAGGGCTGTCGGTGCCGGATTGCGGAGGGCTACGAAGGGGAGCATCGGTGTTTTCGCCTTTCACGCCCCTCTGGTCCATGTCTGAAGGTGGCTGAAGCGGCAGGGTGAAGTGGAACGCGCTGCCCCTACCCGGCGTGCTCTCGGCCCAGATGCGGCCGCCGTGAGCCTCAATAATCCCCTTGCAGATGGAGAGGCCCAGGCCTACGCCGCCGGCCCGCCGCGCGGCTGCACCATCTACCTGGTAAAAGCGCTCAAAGATGCGCGCGAGCTGGTCGGGTGCGATGCCGATGCCCTGGTCGCTAACGCTCACGTGCACGACGTCGCCCGCGTGTCGGGCACGCACGATCACCTCGCCGCCGCCGGAGTACTTGAGGGCGTTATCAATCAGGTTGTGCAGCACCTGGCGCACGCGGCGCTCATCGGCCCACACGGCCGGCAGGTCGCCGGGCAGATCGGCGGCGAGGGTGTGTCCCTGAGCCCGGAGCTCCATCCCGGCCACGACCTCCGCGATCAAGGGAGCAAGCTCGAGCCGGCCCAAGTCCATGTGCAGCACTCCGGCCTCCAGGCGCGACATGGCCAGCAGGTTGGCGATCAGCTCGTTGAGGCGGTCCGCCTCCTGATCGATGATCTGCAGGAACTCGCGCTGGGCAGCCGGTTCCCACTGTACGTCGTCACGGAGCAGGGTCGTGGCAAAGCCTTTGATGGAGGCCAGGGGCGTGCGGAGCTCGTGGGAGACGGTGGAGAGGAGCTGGCTCTTCATTTCGTCGAGCTGGCGCTCGGCGGTCACGTCGCGCAGAACGATGCCTGAGCCCTCCCGGCCCTCGATGGGGAAGAAGCGGGCCTGCAGCGTTCGCGGTGCGGGTGCGGTGACCCGGAACTCGACCTGCGGACAGGAGGCTACCTCGGCCAGAGCCTGGCGCAGGTCCTCCAGCGTTCGCTCCGGGTCTAGCAGGATGGTGCGCGGATGGGCGAAAACCGCCTCCAGCCTCTGGCCCAGCACTGCAGCGGCGCCAAGTCCCAGGTACCGTTCCGCCGAGGGGTTCCAATACACCACCCGCCCTTCGCCATCGACCAGCACCAGGCCGTCGACCAGGCTGCGCATCAGGCTGTCGAGGGTCGCGCGTTCGGCCTCCACACGGCGCAGCAGCTGGTCGATCTCCTCCTGCAGGCGCGCGCGCTGAATGGCCATGCCGAGCTGCGAGCCGATGAAGACGAGCAGGCCCGACTCCTGGCGGCCAAAGGCCCCCACCCCGCGGCCGTGCAGGCGGAGGAGCCCCCACACTTTGCCGCCGGCACGCAGCGGCAGGCAGAGAAGCGAACGGAACCCGTCCTCCATGCGGTTGCCGATCACGCAGCGGGGCTCGACCCTGGCATCCTCGACCACATAGAGGGTGTCGGCGCCCTCGACGCTGAGGCCGCACATGCAGGTGCCGATGGGCAGGCGCGCTTCCTGGGCCGCAAAGCGCTCTGAGAGGCCGAGGGATGCGCTCAACACTAGCTCGCGCGCCGACTCCTCGACCACAAAGATGGCGCCGGCATCGGCGTGCAGGAGGTCGATGACGCGGCGCAGGGTTTCCTCGAGCACCTCGCGAAGGCCTGCGGTGCCGCTGACCCGTTGGCCTACCTCGTAGAGGGTGCCCTGCCCGCCTGTGACTGCGTTTTCGGTGGCCATGGATTGAGTCATTCGCTGACCATGCTTCCCGTGCGGGGCGCGAGGCGCCGTCCCCGCGCCAAGCCTCTCGACGGATTATACCATCGCGGCGGGGGCGGGGAAAACGAGATTAGGGGCACTGCCCCATCCCCCCTACCCCCTTCCCCACCGCACAAGCGGCGGGGAAGGGGGCGTTTTTTCTTGTTAGGGGGTGTCCGCGGGCGGCGAAGCCGCCCGCGGACACCCCTTTTAGTTGGATCCCCCGCCCCCGCCGCGGCGGGGGCGGGGTCAGGGGTGGGGGCCCAACGATGGAGCGTCCTCACGCCTGCTCAGGGGGCGGAGCCTGTCCGCCCCTGAACCCGCTCGAGGAGGGGGCGGCGCCAACGGGCCAAACTCAGTATGATGCGCCCCGGGCCAAAAGAGGGTATAATGCGGCCATCACAACAACCACCCCGGCCGCCTGAGGCCGAGGCAGGCCTTCGGGATTGCGGCGCGCTGCGCCGCCCCCTCTGCCACCTGACCCGGAGGAGACCATGAGCGACCAGCCCGACCAGCCCCTTGTCCCTTCCCGCGCGCTCGGCGGGTTGCTGCAGGAGGCTGCTCCCTCCCCTCTGGCCGGCGGGCTCTGGTACACCGCGCGGGCCGTCGGCGATGGCCTCGAGTACCGCTTCGCGGCGGGAGCGCTCGCCGCGGCCCGCTACCTGGCCGCCGACCTGCTGCTGGACGGCAATCAGCTCGCGGTCTTTTCGCTCACCTTGCAGGAGGGCGAGGACGGCCCGACCTTTGGCCTCTTCTTCGGCGCGCTGAACCAGTGCCAGGCGCGCATCCGCCTGCCGCTCGAGGCTGTGAACCAGAACCGCTGGCGCTATGACCGCGAGGGTGCCTGGCTCAAGCCGATCTGCGCGCTTGACCGGGTCGACCTCGCCCGGGTCGACCGGATGACCCTCTCCATCTACCGCATGGCCGAGGAGCCGGTCCGGTTCTGCCTCACGCCCTTTGTCGCGACTGCCGTCGAGCCACCCGTCCTGACCGAGCCGCTCCTGCCCAAGGGCCCGCTCCTCGACGAGCTCGGCCAGAGCACGCTCCACGACTGGCCGACGAAGAGCTGCAGCGCCGAGGAGGTCACCGACCGCCTGAAGACTCAGCTGGCTCTCGCCCCGACCCAGCGCTGGCCGGAGGGCTACTCCCGCTGGGGCGGCTGGGCCCGGCGCCGCATCGAAGGGACCGGCTTCTTCCGCACCTACCACGACGGCCGTCGCTGGTGGCTGATCGATCCCGATGGGCACCTCTTCTGGTCGGCAGGCGTGGATTGTGTTCGTGTCGACACCGAAGCGGCCTACGATGGCCTCGAGACGGCCCTCTCCTGGCACCCCGATCCCACCGGGCCCTACGCGGCCGCCTATCGCCATCCCGAGCGCGGCCACGGCCGGGAGATCAACTATCTGGCGGCCAATCTCATCCGCGCCTTCGGACCCGGCTGGCGCGCCTGCTGGGGCGAGATCGCCCTGGCCGAGCTGCGCCGGGTGGGCTTTAACACCGTGGGCAACTGGTCGGAGTGGCCCCTGGCCTCCGAGGCGCTCTTCCCCTATGTCCGCCCGCTCGAGCCGCGGTTCCCGAACACCCCACTCGTCTTCCGAGACTTTCCGGACGTCTTTCACCCCGCCTTTGCGGAAGACGCAGTGCTCTATGCCGCGCAGCTTCGCGAGACGGCCAACGACCCGGCGATGATCGGCTACTTTCTCATGAACGAGCCGACCTGGGGCTTTGCCAAGGAGAGCCCGGCCGTCGGCATGCTCTTCACCACGCCGGTGTGCGCGACCCGCCGGGTCCTGGCCGAGTTCCTCGCCCAGCGGTATGGTGACGACGCCCGGCTCTCCGGCGCCTGGCAGATCGACACGTCGCTGGCGGCCATAGCCGAGGGGCCCTGGCAGACCCCCCTGACGCCCGCGGCCGAGCGCGACCTGGCGGCCTTTTCGGCGGTGATGGTCGAAAAGCTCTTCGGCACCCTCAGCGACGCCTGCCGGCAGGTCGACCCCAACCATCTCAACCTGGGCGCTCGCTACTACACCGTGCCGCCCGCCTGGGCGCTGGACGCGATGCGTTGCTTTGACGTGTTCAGCATGAACTGCTACCGTGCGCGGGTACCGGCCGACGAGGTCGAGCGGGTCAGCACCCGCCTGGAGCGCCCCGTGCTGATCGGCGAGTGGCACTTTGGCGCGCTTGACGTCGGGCTCCCGTCGGGTGGCATCGCCCGTGTGCGCACCCAGGCCGACCGGGGCCGGGCTTTCCGCGTGTACACTGAGCAGGCGGCGGCTATGCGGGCCTGTATCGGCGTCCATTACTTCACCCTGTACGACCAGTCGGCCCTCGGCCGCTTCGACGGCGAGTGCTATAACATCGGCTTTCTGGACGTCACCAACCGCCCGTACGAGCCTCTCGCCGAGGCAGCGCGTGCGACCCACGAGCGGCTTTACGAGGTCGCCCTCGGTGAAGTGCTGCCGTTCGACGACGCTCCCGAGTACCTGCCGCCCGTCTTTCTATGATTACAGCGCTCGCAGGAGCAGCAGGAGAAGCAGAAAGCCCAGGATAAAGCCGAAGGTGGCCTGGTGCTCAAAGCCATGGCTGTGGCTTTCCGGGATCAGTTCGTCCGAGACAACGTAGAGCATGGCCCCGCCGGCAAAGGCCAGGGAGACCGGTAGGAGCGGCTCGACCAGGCTGACAAAGAGCGCGCCAAACACCGCCGCCAGAGGCTCCGACAGGCCCGATCCGACGGCCCAGGCCAGGCTCTGCCAGCGGGAGAGGCCGCACGCCCGGAAGGGCCCGGCTACGGCCATCCCCTCCGGGATGTTGTGGAGGGCGATGGCGGCAGCGAGCAGGACGCCGAGGCGCGGCGCTGCCGTATAGCTCGTGCCGACGGCCAGCCCCTCGGGCACGTTGTGCAGGAAGAGGGCTGTGAACAGGAGCAGGGCGCGCCGATAGGCGATCGGGTTGACGCAGGCTGTGGGTATGCCGCGGTGCTCGTGGGGCAGGAAGCGGTCCAGAAGGAAGAGGGAGGCGGCGCCTGTGGCCACGCCTAGGACGGCCACCACGGTGCCACCCCGGTTCAGGGCCTCGTGCACGAGCCCAAAGGTAGCGATGGCCGTCATCACCCCTGCCGCAAAGCCCAGCAGAGTGTCGTAGGTGCGCATGCCCGGCGTCCGCAGCAGGGCGACCAGCCCGCCCCCTACCCCTGTGGCGAGCCCGGCAATAAGGCTTAGCAGGAATGCGTTGAGGACGACGATGTTTCGCCTCTCGGACCGTCAAACAGGCCGCCGAGCCTCTTCAGGTCCAGCGGGATGCCGGCGATCACCAGGTACACGTGATCGGCTCGCGCCGCCAGGCGCTGATGGGCACGCCCCAGCACATCCCGGTAGACCCGTCCGAGGGGATAGGGTGGCACCAGGCCCCACCCCACCTCGTTGGAGACGACGATGAGGCTCCATCGGCCTCGCTCATAGGCAGCAAGCAGCGAATCGATCTCAGAGTCGAGTCGACCGGCGGCGACCTCCTCGTCGGGATCATCGCCCAGGTCCAGCATGAGGTTGGAGAGCAGCAGCGTCAGGCAGTCGAGCAGCACGACGTCGGCGTCTGCAGCCCCTGCCGCCAGGGCGCGGCCGACCTCGCGGGGTGCCTCCAGAGTGCGCCATCCCTCAGGGCGGCGGCTCTGGTGGTGCGCGATGCGGGACGCCATCTCGCCGTCCCGCGCCTCGGCGGTCGCGACGTAGAGCACGCGCCCGCCCAGGCGCGTCGCCAGCTCCTCCGCCAGCGTGCTCTTGCCGGAGCGTGCTCCTCCGAGGACCAGGATCAGGCGCTTGGTCATAGCTCAGCCTCGCCCTGCTGCAGCCGCCGCCAGATTCCCTCTACCAGCTCCCACGACTCGAAGAACGGCCCGGCGGCAAAGCACTCTATGGTCACCACGCCCCGAAAGGACCGACTGCGGATCGTCCGCAGCAGCCCGGCCAGTACCCCCTGATCCATGGCGGCGAGGCTCCGGTGGTCGTGGCCGTCCTCTACACCGTGCAGGTGGATGACCCGCGTTCTCTCCAGATGCGCCTCAAGGAGCGGCCGGGGGTCCCGGCCCTGCCGCAGCAGGTGCCCGACATCCAGGCACAGGCTCACGTCCAGGCGGTCCAGCAGCGGCCAGAGCGCCTCCGGCGGGTACTCCGGCACGTTTTCCACCGCGATGAGCGGCTCCCCACCGGCGCCGGCTGCGAGGGCACGGAGCGACTCGGCCACGCGCTCGTGCCACGGGCTCCAATCGGTGCCGGCCTCAGGTCCGGCGGCCGGGGCACTGTCCGGCGCGTCCGGCGCCGGCTCGAGGTGCAGGACGTAGGCCCATGGCTGCACGGCACGCGTGGCCTCGATCACCTCCCGGGCCGTCTCGACGGCCTGGCGGCGCGCCTGCTCATCCCTCGCCCCGAGGGGCAGGTCGAGGGGCAGGTGAACCGTGTAGCTGTGGCCATAGGCCTTGCCCAGGGCGGCGAGCCCCTCGGCCACCTCCGGCCCCGGCAGGCCGTGCGTCACCTCCAGCACCAGCCACTCCACATCCTGCACCTGCCCGGCCAGCCGCCTCACGTTGGGCAGCACATCCTCCGGATACACCCACGACGGCGCGCTCAGCCGCAACTCACAACACCACTCACCCATCACGCCTCACGCATCACGTCTCACGTTTGACGCATCACGTTTCACGCATCACGTTTCACGCCTCACGCATCACGTTTCACGTCTCAGCCCCACCCCCACCCCGCCGCCACCAGCAGCACGACCACCTCGACGACCTCATTGATCGCCCCGTAGGTGTCGCCGGTCAGGCCCGGGATGCGCGCCATGATCGCGCGGGCCATGAGCGCGACGAGGCCCGCAGTGAGCGGCAGCGCGATTAGCCCCAGCCAGCGCCATGCCACTAGCACGCCCCCTGCCGCGACCGCTGTAGCTATGGCCAGCTCCTGCCGCCCCGCCCCGTCCTTGACCAATCGGCCAAGGCCCGGCCCGGGGCGCGCATAGGGGTATCCAACTACGGCCAGCGCCATCGCCCAGCGCCCGAGGACCGGTGCGCCGATCAGCACCGATGTCCGCAGCCAACCCTCGAGGCCGGAGAGGGCCGCGTACTTGACCAGGAGCAGCAGCACGGCCCCGGCGACGGCGAAGGAGCCGGCGTGCACGTCCCGCAGGATCTCCAGGCGCTCCTCCGGGGAGCGGGGCGCGAGCAGCGCGTCGCAGCAATCCATGAAGCCATCGAGGTGCAGCGCGCCGGTCAGCGCCACCCAGCCGGCCAGGACCAGGGCCGAGCGCAGCCCGACGGGAAAGGCGAGCCCGAGCAACCAGTCTGCCCCCGCCAAGAGCCCGCCGATGGCGAGCCCTACCAGAGGATACCAGGCCACAGCGCGGCCCATCGCCTTCTCGGGAACCTCCCGCGGGAGCGGCACGGGCAGTATGGTGAGAAACCTGAACGCCATGAGGACGGACATGGGGGCAAGTATACCACTACTATGGCGGGAGCGCCATGGCGGGGGTGCGGTTGCCCCATCCCCTGAGCCCCCTCCCTCGCGGGCACGCCGTGCCCGCGAGGGAGGGTCCATTCCCTGCCCCAGGCGGACGCCGCGGCGTCCACCTGGGGCAGGGGGTTCAGGGGCGGACACCCCCTCCATACGAAAGAACGCCTCCTTCCCCGCCGCTGAGGCGGCGGGGAAGGAGGGCCGGGGGATGGGGTACCCCTCTCGTAAGGGCTGAGGGACGGCGATTGGGGCACCCTCCGCCACCTCCCCCAGGTGGGCCCACGGGCCTACGCCTCGCGGCTCACGCCCGCCGAGGAGAAGGTCGCCATCTCATCCAGGATCTTACAGGCGGCCTCTACCAGGCTGAGGCCCAGGCAGGCGCCTGTCCCCTCGCCGAGGCGCAGGTCGAGGTCCATGAGCGGCTCGAGCTGCAGAAAGCTCAGGAGCGCGCGGTGCCCGACCTCTACCGACTTGTGACCACTGATCATGTAGCGCCGGGCCTGCGGCGCGAGGAGTGCCGCGACCGCCGCCCCGGCCGTCGAGATAAAGCCATCTACGACGACAGGCACGCGATGGGCGGCTGCCGCCAGGATCACCCCGGCGATGCCGCCGATCTCGAACCCCCCGACCTTGGCGAGCACATCCAGGCCGTCCTTTGGATCGGGGCGATGCCGGGCGAGGGCATCCTCGATCACCTGTATCTTGAGGGCGAGGCCCCTGTCATCGACTCCGGTGCCACGGCCGGTGACCAGCGAGGGCGGCAGGCCCGTCACCGCCGCAGCGATGGCGGCCGACGGGGTGGTGTTGCCGATGCCCATATCGCCCGTAGCCACGATATCGAGCCCGCGCTCGATCTCTTGCTCGAGCACCTCAATCCCGGCCTCGATCGCCTCCACGGCCTGCTCGCGACTCATGGCCGGCTCGCGCCGGAGGTTCGCCGTTCCGTGGGCGACCTTTTTCACGACAAGCCCGGGCTGGGGAGGGATGTCGCTGGCGACACCGACATCGACCACCACAACCCGCGCCCCGACGTGTCGGGCGAGGACGTTGATGGCCGCCCCGCCCCGCAAAAAGTTCAGCACCATCTGGGGGGTGACCTCCGAGGGATAGGCGCTCACGCCCTCGGCGACTACCCCGTGGTCGCCGGCCATGACGATCACCGCCTTGTGGCGCAGACAGGGGCGGTCACGGCCCGTGATCCCGGCCACCTGGATGGCAATCTCCTCGAGGCGCCCGAGAGAGCCCCGCGGCTTGGTCAGCTCATCCTGGCGCGCCCGCGCGCGAGCCATGGCTGCCTCATCGAGCGCACCTATCGCCGAGATTGTCTTCTGCAGCCTGTCCATCGCCGTGCCTGACCTCCCATTCCCTCAACGTGCCGCTGACGTATGCATCGCGCGAGGCCTGTCCGCGCCGATCAACCGATACAGCCCGGCCACATCCAGGCACTCCCTGAGTACCCCCGCGAGTCGGTCGTACGCTGCCTCGCGCGCCTGCCGCAGGCTCACGCCGCTCTCGGCTCCCTGCCAGCCCAGGCTGCGCAGCCAGGCGCACCGGAAGCCGGGCGTATCGAAAAGGCCGTGAAGGTACGTTCCGAACACCCGGCCATCCTCCGACACCGCGCCATCGGGCAGCGCCTTCCCCTCTAGGCCGCAGCGCGCAATCTCCAGCAGGGGCTCGCCGCCCGCGCTTTCGCCCATATGGACCTCATAGCCGCTGACCTCGCAGCCGGCGAGGCCTGCCAGCCACCCCGCTCGCGCGCAGACGCGCCCGCTGGCCTGCCAGGTGTGCTTCTCGGTGCGAAAGACCGTGTCGACCGGCAGCAGCCCGAGTCCCGGCGTCTCGCCCCCCGGCGGGCCGCCGTCGGCTCCGCAGGGGTCCCGCAAAGTGCGCCCAAGCATCTGATAGCCGCCGCAGAGGCCGACGACCGCTGTGCCCTCTGTGGCGCGCTCGAGGATGGCCCGGTCGAGGCCCTGCTCCCGCAGCCAGGCGAGATCGGCCAGGGTGTTCTTGGAGCCGGGGAGTATGATGGCGCGGGGTCTCCCGAGCGCCGCAGGCGAGGACACAAAGCGCACTGCCACGCCCGGCTCGAGCCGCAGCGCATCCAGGTCGTCAAAGTTGGAGAGGTGTGGGAAACGGATCGCTGCGATATCGATCTGCCACTCAGCGTGCGGGGCAGCCGCAGGCTCGTCCAGGCAGACGGAATCCTCCTCGGCAATCCCCAGGTCGCGCAGATAGGGAATCACTCCCAGCACCGGCACCCCCGCATGCGCTTCGAGCATCCGCAGGCCATCGCCGAGGAGCGCGAGGTCGCCGCGGAACTTGTTGATGACCAGACCCCGCACCAGCGCGCGCTCCTCCGGCGCAAGCAGGATCAGCGTGCCGATCAGCTGGGCAAAGACGCCGCCGCGGTCGATATCCCCCACGAGGAGCACCGGCGCGCGCGCATAGAGCGCGACCTCCATGTTGGCAAGGTCGCCCGGGCGCAGGTTGATCTCCGCCGGCGACCCGGCACCCTCGGCGATCACCAGGTCATGGCGGCTGCGGAGGCGGTCCAGCGCTGCGGTGACCGCCCGCCACAGCTCGTCCCGATGCTGGTAGAACGTACCGGCGGGCAGGCGCTGCCAGGGACGACCCCCGAGCACCACCTGTGAGCGCCCACCGGACTCGGGCTTGAGCAGGATGGGGTTCATGTCCACGTGTGGCGCCAGGCCGGCGGCCTCTGCCTGCACCGCCTGCGCGCGGCCGATCTCGTGCCCTTCGGGCGTCACGTACGAGTTCAGGGCCATGTTCTGCGCTTTGAACGGCGCAACGTCCCACCCGTCCTGCCGGAACAGGCGACACAGCCCCGTCACCAGCAGGCTCTTACCCACCGCCGAGGACGTTCCCTGCACCATCAGCACCGGTGACAAACGCTCAGCCATCCCTCGCCGACCCTCACGCCTCACGTCTCACGCATCGGCCCGTGCCAGGTCCCCGAACAGCTCGGGCACCACGATGGGGCGCCCCGTCTGCGGGTGGGTCAAGACCAGCACGTCGGCATGGTACGCCTGGGAGATTCGCTCCTCGGTGATCACCTCGGAAGGCCGGCCCCGTGCGACCACGCGCCCGTCGGCGAGAAGCAACAGCTCGTCACAGTACTGGCTGGCCAGGTTGAGGTCGTGCAGGACGGCCAGCACGGCCAGGCCGTACTCTGCTGCCAGGTGCCGCACGAGAACGATCAGGCCCAGCTGATGGTTGACGTCCATGTGAGTGGTCGGCTCGTCCAGCAGGAGGATCGACGGCTCTTGCGCCAGCGCGCGCGCCACGACCACGCGCTGCCGCTCCCCGCCCGAGAGGGTGCCGATCAGGCGGTTGGCCAGGTGCCACACCTGTACGCGCTCCATCGCCTGCCGGGCGATCTCCCGGTCGCGCGCCTTTTCGCTGCCGAGGAGGCCCAGGTGCGGGGTGCGCCCGAGGAGCACGACCTCTGCCGCCGTAAAGGTCTCCGGCAGCACCGGCGATTGGGGCACTACCGCTATCCGCTGCGCCAGCTCCCGGCGCTTCCAGGCTGTGAGGGGCCGCCCGTCGAGGGTGATCTCCCCGGCCTGTGGCCTCAGCAGCCCACTCAGGAGCCGAACCAGGGTGGATTTGCCGGCGCCGTTTGGCCCGATCGCTCCGATGAGCCTTCCCGGTACCAGCTCCAGCGACACCCCATTCACCACCGGGGGCCCGCTGTAGGCAAAGGTGACGTCCCGCGCCCGGAGGATGGCGGGTCTCCTCTGCGAGGCCGTCACTTGTTTCACTATGGGCACTGGTGTGCTCATGGATGACTCCTGACCGATCACACTGCTGCGCAATGGGGCAGCACCTCTCCTCTGAGGGGCCAGCTGCCGCGGGCAGCGGTGGTGCGGGCGGGGCAGGGGCTCCGCATCCACCCCGCTTCGACCCAGAGAGTGTGGCGGTCTGGCCGGGCCGTGGCCGCCCGCGGGCGGCCACGGCCCGGCCAGACCGCCACACTGAATAAGGCCCCGCTCCGGGGGCGCGCGAAGCCCGACACCCGGACTCCCACCCCTTCTCTCAGCCGCGCGGCAGCGCCTCTAGAACACGGACTGCTTCTTCTTCCTCAACAAATACAGGAAAAATGGTACGCCGCACACGGCGGTGACCACCCCCACTGGCAGCTCGGCCGGGGCGAGCACGCTCCTCGCCAGGCCGTCGGCGGCGATCATAAAGCTCCCCCCGACCAGGGCCGACATCGGGAGCAGGAACCGGTGATCGGGCCCCCAGACCAGGCGCACGGCGTGGGGCACGATCAACCCCACGAAGCCGATGATGCCGCTAACCGCTACCGCCGCCGCAGTGAGCAACGCATTGGCGGCCACAAGCACAAGCTTGGTCCGTTCCACGTCCAGCCCCAGCAGAGAGGCCTGGTCCTCGTCAAGCTGGAGCACGTTCAGCGCCCGCGCCGCGGCCAGCATCACCAGCGTCCCGAGCGCCACATAGGGCACCAGCGCCCGCACCTGCGCCCAGTTGGCCAGCGCCAGGCTGCCCATCAGCCAGGAGAGGATGGTCATGGCCTGGAAATGGTCCGCTGCGGCAAGCCAGATGTAGGTGGTCACCGCCGAGAGGAGCGCCGCGACCGCTACGCCTGCCAGCAGCAGGGTGGTGACCGGCGTCTTGCCATTGACCCGCGCCAGGCCGTAGATCACCGCCGTCGAGGCCAGGGCACCGAGGAAGGCAAAGATCGGGATGGCTCCCAGCCCCGCCCAGCTCAGCTGCAGGCGGAAGTAGATGGCTACGGTCGCTCCCAACCCCGCGCCGGAGCTGACGCCTACCAGGTACGGGTCAGCCAGGGGGTTGTGGAACAGCCCCTGATAGACCGCTCCGGCGATGCTCAGCGCCGCGCCGACCAGCGCGGCCAGAAAGACGCGCGGGAGGCGCACCTGGAAGAGGATGGCCTGCCAGCTTGCGGGGTACCCCGCCGGCGCAGGTCGGCCGAAGAGCCGCTGCGAGACCATTGCTGCCACCACATCCGGGGGAATGTCCACGGAGCCACGAGCTGCGCCGATCCCCAGCGCCACGATCAGCAGCATCAGGCCACAACCCAACGCCAGCCATCGCCGCCGTGACCAGAAGGGACCCAGAACCTGTTCCGATGTGCTCATCCGGCCCGCCTTCTTGGTGAGGTGTCAGCTTACCCTGTAGTAGCCGGGCTGGCCATGCCTGGTCCTGCATGCGGTGGGACCCTCCCACCGCATGCAGGACCGGTATCGGGCCGCCCGCTCAGATCATTGGCCTGCGAAGAGGTCCGGGTGCAGCGCGCGGGCGATGTACTCGACGGCCTCACCGACCCGCGGGCCGGGCCGCGACACCAGGTTGATGTCCTCCACCTCGATGAGGCGGTTCTCCTTGACCGCGGTGATCGCGCTCCAGCCGGGGCGCGCCTTCACCTGCTCGGCCGTCTCGCCAAAGGCGTGGTCGGCCAGGACGATCACCTCCGGGTCCGCCTCGATCAGGGCCTCGAGGTTGAACTGCGGCCACTCGCCCTCCAGCCTGCGGCCGACATTGTCGCCGCCTGCCAGAGTGATCAGGCCATCGACAAAGGAGTCCTTGCCGCCGGTGTAGAGCATCGCATCCAGCTCCCAGAACACGCGGGGCTTGCGCTCGGCCTTGGCCACCTTCTCGGCTACCCGGTCGAGGCGCGCCCGAATGTCGGCAACCAGGGCCTGTGCCTGGGTGGTGCGGCCGGTGAGCTTGCCGATCGTCTGGATCTGGGTGAGGGTGCTCTCCACGTCGGTCGCCTCGAGGAGGGCGACGGTCAGGCCGCGCTCCCGCAGGGCGGGCGCAACCGTCTGCGAGTGGACGCTGCCGCCCAGGACCAGGTCGGGAGCGAGTCCGACGACCTTCTCCAGATCGATCTCGGTAAAGCTGCCGATCTTTTCCTTGCTCTTGGCTTCCTCGGGGTAGTCACAGAAGGTAGTGACCCCGACAACGCGGTCGCCGAGGCCGAGGGCGAAGAGAATCTCGGTGATGCTCGGGACCATGGAGATAATGCGCTGGGGCTCGGCTCTGACGGTGACCTCGGTGTTGCCGTCATCGGTGATAGTGATGGGGAAGGCGCTGGCGGTAGCCGTGGGCGCTGGCGTGGGTGTGGGCTGCGCCGCGCAACCCCCGATCGCTCCCGCCAGCAGGGCGGCGATGAGCAGCCACGAGACGATGCGGTACGACGGTTTCATCTGCAGTCCCCTCCTCGAAGGACTCGGCCTCGAGGAAGGCGGGCAACACCGCGGCAATAACACAAAGGCCCGGCCCTGACTTCGAAGAGCCAGGGCCGGACCTCGACCCGGCAACAAAAACCCCCATCGTGTGGAAATGGGGGTCGTTTGCGCTGCCGCAATCGCTCCGCACCCTTTCCTCGAAGGCCTGAACTGGAGCGCGGACCAGGCAGGTATCCTGACTCTCTCGGCTGACCGAGATTACAGTTGCGGGACAGCGCCGGACTCTCACCGGCTTCCCTTTTAAGCTCTGGCATCCGGGCCGCGAGCACCTGGACCGCTCAACGGTATTCAGTTGGGGGTCTTATAGCACAGGTCGGTAAGGATGTCAAACTCGGGAGGGCCGTTGGGGTATATCCCACAATCGTCGGCGCATTTCGGGACGAGTGGTACGTGTGGGTTCCACTCTTCGGCCCCCGTTCAGAGACTTTCTCCGGGCACGGGACCGGGCTACAGGCTCCGCTCCAGGCCGGTACGGAGCCGTTTCAGCGGTTTGGCCTGGAGTCCTCGCGGTAACAGACGGGGTCTTGCCGGTGTTGTCATTGCGAGCCGACCCGCAGGGTCGGCGTAGGGGCGGCTCGCGAGCCGCCCCTACGTTTTCGGACCGGGGGGATTGCTTCGGCGGCTGCGC